>Ga0182027_10005128_pt1 | contig 20019 bp, 10 predicted proteins | sample 712E1DmetaG_FD_121300 | JGI IMG/M metagenome (GOLD analysis project Ga0182027, IMG submission 121300) | Permafrost microbial communities from Stordalen Mire, Sweden - 712E1D metaG (Illumina Assembly) | ecosystem: Environmental > Terrestrial > Soil > Wetlands > Permafrost | place: Sweden...
GGATACTATAACTAAAGAAGTATTTACTTTTAGGTCTCCCATGGCTAACATAAATGAGAGCCCTTTGACAAAACTGATAAAAGATTGGGGCGGCCTACCGCACTAATTGTCAGAAGTCAGGACCAATATTCAAAAGATGTGATTCACTAAATCTCTATGCTTGTAATTTAATGAAATTGCTGAATTATCTTTTAAATCATCATAAATTTTATTCGTACGATCAGACTGTGAAAAAGGATTCTATAGCATGCAATAATTTGGTTTATAATGGCTTAGTTGATGTAAATGGATATTTAAATTATAATTACGACTCATCCATAAGTACGGATTCCATTTTATTTGCTCATTTTATTGGTGAAAAAGACTTCGATCTGATTTTAAAAGGCAAAAACTTAATTGAAGCCACATCTTTTTTCAACTTTCGTCTTAAACCCGGAGATGAAAATCATCCTACTTTTGATTTTATTTTTGATGCACTTATCGGAGGTGATACAATTACCATAGAAGGTAGTACAACATTCGCTTATATAAACAAGTGCTATTGTGATGAAAGCAAGGTACTGAATATAGGTGATACGATTAATCCATATATTTATGGGGTACGTGGTAATTGGCGAAAGAAGAAAGATTATGTTTATATAACGTATCGTGACCAAACCGATGTAAATAACAACTCCGATATACGTGTTGATGGAATTTATCACAGTTTCAATCCTTTCTGGCTATATAACACAACATCAAAGTCATGGAAGGAAAACGCTACTGATACCAATTGGGTTTGGAGCAGCGAAGTGAGTATGTACGATCCTCACGGTATGGAAATGGAGAACCGCGACCCTCTTAACAGGTATACGGCACAATTGCTTGGCTTTAATTATTCAATGACATCAGCACTTGCATCGAATGCCAAACATAACAATTTGCTGTTTGATGGTTTTGAAGATTATAATTATCTGCCTGGAAAATTAATGTGTAATGACCGCTCAAAATCCAATTTAAATCTGGAAATGAGAGATCAGCATCTCACAAAAACTGAACATCATTCAGGCTGGTACAGTTATATGTTAACTTCCGACAGTTTAATTTATCGAACTGATATTATAGATACATTTAATTCCCATAAATATCCTAATTCAAGTGCATTCAGGCTAAGTGCTGAAGATTTTATTTATGGATTTTCTCCCGATCCCCTCAAATATGTCATTAGTGGTTGGGTAAAAGAAAAACCGGGTAACTTTATAAATTACAATTCTGGCATACAAATCAGTTTATTTCATAATAATTCGTTGGTAGCAAAAGATACATTTTTGCCATCAGGAAACATTATTGAGGGATGGCAAAGAATTTATGGTGTTTTTACTATCCCATCAGGCTCCGACCAGATCGAGTTAAAATTCAAGACTAATGATACAGCATATTTCGATGATATCAGAATTCATCCCTTTGCTTCGAATATGAAAACATGGGTATATGATGAGAGGACATTGCGACTTATGGCTGAATTGGATGAAAATAATTATGCTGCGTTCTACGAATATGATAATGAAGGTCAATTAATTCGTATTAAGAAGGAAACAGAAAGAGGTATAATGACCATAAAAGAAGCTCGTAGTAGCCTTATTAAACATAAAATAAAATAATGAATTTATGGGTAAAGCCGAAAAAATATTGTTTTTAAATATTGTAATCGTTCTGTTTTTTAGATTTTCGTCTTTCTGCCAGGATTACAAGCAGGAAATAATTAAAATCAACAAGGCGTATGAAAATATTAATGGGGTGGTTATTGATGCAAAACTCCAACTGTATAACAGCTTTACTTCAACAGCCCCAATTGAAGATCAATATCTCAATATCCATCGTAAAGGCAATAATTATATCTACCGTATGGGTACCAGCGAAATAATCAGGAATGACATTTACTTCCTTCTGGTAGATAAAAATAATCGTGTTATTGTTCTCGACAGTGCTTCGAAACAGCATGATGAACCACAGTATCTTATGTTAAGCCGTCTGGACTCAACTCTTGGTTCATATAAAAAAGTTCAATTAACTAATATAAATTCTACAACAAGCCGTTTAATCTTTACACCGGGAATAGAAAGTGTTGATAGGTTTGAGGTACTTTATAATAAGAACACTTATTTTATTGAGAAAATCATTTTCTTCCTGCATGTTAACAATGAGAGTGGTTCAGGTGTAAATGAAGCCAGGGTTGAAATATCATATACCAGATTTAGTAAAAATATAAGTTTCCCACAAAACGAATTTTCAGTTTCCAGATATATTAAGCTCAAAGGGAAAAATGCTGTTTTATTACCAGCTTATGCAGATTATAAATTATACAATAATTTCATTGTCGATTAATGTTTAAACCGGGTAAAATGATATGAGCAACAAGCATAGGCCACTAATTTTAACCCTTGTATGTATACTGTTAAATACATACATTAGTTATGGCGACATTGAACCCGTGATCAGGGAGGATAGTTGTGGTTTTAAAGTAAATGATTCTTTGATTATCAAGGATAGTAAATTCCCGGATATAAAAGACCATAAAATGTGGGGTCAAAGCAGTTGGAAGGAAGGTTTTGTTACTAAGAGAGTTATAAATAAAGTTATTCTCAGCATTGATGAAAATTTTATATGTTATAATAATCCCGGTAGTTTTACGCTCCCGGTTTTAGATTCAATGTCTGTTAGAATAACATATTGGGATGAAAATTTTAACAAACATGTAATTTACAGGTCCTTTCTCATAACTTACGATCCAAGGGAACATAAATATCATATGGACAAGGCAGTATTCGTTTTCTATGGTGGCCATAGAGTAAAAATTGAAGTGCTGAATATTTACCCTGCTTTTGCTCCTAATCTGTGCATAAGTACTGAAATGGAAATTGAACGATATTATTATTTTGATAAGAATTTCATGTTATCGGCTCTTAATCTTAGTTGTATTTTAAAACCAGCTACAAATGAAATTGAATTCAGTTGGCCAAAAATAACCGGAGCTGAAGAATATGATCTGGAATGGACTTTTGTTAGTGATATTACTGCAAATAACGATTCACAATTTAGCACAATAAGTGATGTAAATCTTCATTATAGTTTCGATAATGATGCCAGCCGTATTACTACTAAACAAACCTATTTCAGCATCGATAATATTTATGAAAGTGGTTATATTGCATATCGGGTTAGGGGTATTGGTCGTGATACCAATGATATTCGATATCGTATTACCGGTGCATGGCCAAGAGTTGACTATTGGGGTGGTATACATCCTCTTGACATTATAGCTTTTTGTCTTGCAAAAATTCATATTAATGGGCACGAAGATTCACTTAACTGGCAATATAGCGTTGATTTTGCTGAAGAGGGGAAACATAAACTTGTAATCAGTTATTTCGATGGTTCATTACGAAACAGGCAAACAGTAACAAAATCCAGCACAGATTTAAGAACAATTGTTCAGCAAACTTTTTATGACCATACCGGGAGACCTGCCGTTCAAATTCTACCAACCCCAACTACTGATTCAATTATTTCTTACCATAAGTATTTTAATCACTTCAGTCATAAAGATTCAAATAATATGTACTATTTTGACAGCGGGAATTGTAGTAGTATACCTCAACCTCTCAGTACTCAATCAGGTTCATCACGATATTATTCTACGAATAATCCGGAAAAGGATGGTTTTCAGGCTTATGTGCCTGATGCCAGTGGTTATCCTTATTCTCAAACTGAATACACCCCTGACAATACAGGCAGAATTAAAAGACAAAGCGGTGTTGGTATCTATCATAAACTGAATTCCGGGCATGAAACAAAATATTATTACAGTTCTCCTTTTCAATTTGAACTTGACCGCCTATTTGCTACCGAAGTTGGATATGCGGATCATTACAAGAAAAATATGGTGGTTGATCCGAATGGGCAGGTTAGTGTGTCTTATATTAATCCCAAAGGTCAGGTAATTGCTACTGCACTCGCTGGGGAATCACCTGTCAATCTGGATTCCTTATCTTCCAATACACTTAGAAAAATTAGTACTGAAGTATTAGAGCCTAAAGAAGTAACATTATCAGGCAATTCTGTAACAAGGTTAAAAAGCTTTGCTGTAAGTAGCCCTTCCTTATTTAAATTTAATTATAGCTTTTATGGTCAGGCTTTTAAAGACCTTCAATGTTTAGGCGATACAATTTGCTATAAGTGCGTATATGATATTTATTTTAGTCTTAAAAACGATTGTGGTGAAGAAATGATTCCAAATGGGCCTTATAAGATAACTGCCGGTTCTATTGATTCCAGTTCTTATTGTGATGCTCAACTCCCCCACATTATTATCTCGGGAGATACTTTTAATGTTTTACTTGATGTTGGGGCATATAATCTTAGTTATAGCCTTGAGGTGAACGATGCTGTTGCTGATATGTATGCAGAGAGGTATCTACAACAAAATAAATGCCTCAAATCTTTAGATAGCTTCTATACTGTTGTTGATTCTACAAATTGTTCAGAGGATCCTATCCGTGAATTTGATATTTGTGAGATTTATAAAAATATCCTTATTCAGGATGTTTCTCCCAGTGGTCAATATGCAACTTATGAAGAAATAAATGATCAGCTTTCTTCTCATGATCACTTTTCTGTACTTAATCCAACGAGTACCTATTATTATGGAAATGTTCGTAATTATTTTGATGAAAATGGCGATACAGCTTTTGTTTACATTGACGACATTAAGAAAAAACCGTATGAGTTAACCTTGCAGCAGTTTATTGATAATTGGAATATTGGTTGGGCAAATTCTCTGATTGCGAAGCATCCTGAATATTGTGTTTATGAAAGATGTGTTAAAAATTATCTTAGCAATCGGTATGACCAAAACATGCTAAACACAGATTCATTTCATAAAGCTTATGATTCCGGGTTTTTTAAACCTTTCAATATTCAGTATGTTATTCCGGATTCAATGGGTAATGATTCAATGGTAAGTTACATAAAAAAAAGCAGCAATTACAATGACCCTTATTTTAACGGTGGTAATGGCAAACTGGCTCAAATTAGATTACGTATGATTAAATACATGTCGGCACCAGATACAACCCTTTGGGAAATTGCCACCATTATCATGCATAAACAACTTGATACCATTTTAAATGTATGTAACAGTTATAGCCATCTTTTCGAAACCGACTCTCTTGAGTTATATTGGAAAATATATAGAGGCTTATATTTATCAGAAAAGCAAAAATTGATGCAAAATGAATTTGAAGATTCTTGCAATATTGAACCATGCATTGGAGTCATAGGTGGTAGTTGTGATACATGTTGGAAAAATAAAAAAGTACGATTTCCCAGTCCTTATAAAATGTACGATATTAACAGGAACAATAATAATAGAAGTTATTTGGACAATTATATAAAAGTTTGGAAACTAAGGGTCAAAGACAGTCTTAATACAGTATGCAAATCCAATTGTGAAGCCTTGGCAGGTAAATGGATTTCAGATCTTTATGAATGCCTCGAAGGTGTTGATACCAATATCATTGATTCTATTGAAAATGGGTTGATAGAAGTATGTACAGCCGGTTGTGATAGTTTTAATGCTTTCGGCAGTGTAGCGCTTACGGGGGGGCATCATACTATTCATAATTATCAATCATTCACTGATGTGTTAAAACATTTCCTGGGAGCAGCTTATGATAGCTCAGTTTGCCATTCGTATACCATTGATTTCCCATTTGAAAATGGTCATTCTTTCTATCCGGATTCCTGTAAAAATTCCTATGATTGTATTCTGAATGCCTTGATATTTGTCTGTAGAGAATTTCGTTGCGAAACTACAGTACATACTAACACAGATAGTTCTAATCTATATAATCCAGATAAGTATGCTAAGGAATTCCAATTAATTCTTAACCAATTGATTGTAATAAATAAGTTTTTTACTTGGGGCTATCCAATTCAGGATATGGGCACTCAGAAATTTAAAGGCTGTTCACAAGGTTGTAATGTAGAATATTCTTGCGACAGTTCTGCAATTGGTAAATTATTAGATATTACGCTTGAACCGGAAGCAGACAATCCAAATTTAACAAGCCCCTGTCACATGATCTTAAAATTTTTTAGTGGTGATTCAACCAAATTAATATTTTCGGAAATAGACTCTTTTAATAATATTATTGGAGATGGTGCTCATGGCTTTTATATTACAGCATACCGAACTATTTTCAATGTTACCTATAGTTTTGTTTTTCGGTGTGAAAAAACCCGATGTTTATCATTTGGTAGCCTCATTATAACTAAAACCTACATTACTAAATGCCCCTATAATAAATCTTCAATTGTTCCATTTTTTAATTATCTGTTCACAACAGGAGCACCAGGCCTTACAGATGCAGGATTTATTAGCCTATTGTGTTATTATTTAAGTAATGTTCCTGATACATTTTATCTTAACCTCGATAGTGTAACCAGAGCTTCCAAAATTAATTGTGATCGTTGCATTGGTTGCGATCAGATAAATAATGCGATATCCGATTTCAGGAAACGTTTTCCATCGCTTTCCGATACCATGCCTCAGTATTATAATTGGATGTCAAATTATCTGAATCAAAAATTCAATTACAACCTTACGTTTCTTGATTATATGGATATGATAGCAAAATGTAACGATTCAAACAAAGTTGACTCATTTTATACATATAGATTGTGTAATGAACCTTTGTTTTTATCGGCTAAGTATTATAATCCTTGCATTGATAATTTGTATTACTTAAATCACTATAATTCCAGATTGGCTTATGAATCTTATCTGGATTCTGTCAAAATTGCATTCAAAAAGAAATATAAAGCAAAATGTATTTCTTCATGGACCGGCCAGCACTTAAATATGGCATATAACGACAGGGAATACCATTATACACTTTATTATTACGATCAGGCCGGTAATTTAATAAAAACGATACCTCCTGTCGGTGTAGTTATTATTGATGATACAAATACCTGGAAAAAAATCAGGGCATACAGAGATGCTAAGACCTTTGGGGGTTCACTTCCGACAAAAACCTATACATCTCACAGCATGTCTACAAGGTACCGTTATAATTCTTTAAGTTCTGTATATTGGCAATCAACACCTGATGGTGGCACCACAGATTTCTGGTATGACCGGTTTAACCGTCTCAAGGCTTCACGGAATAATAAACAGTTAGGACTGAGTTTGCATCGTTTTAGTTATACAAAGTATGATATTTTAGGCAGAATAGTTGAGGTTGGTGAATTATCTTCAACTGTAGTACCCACTTATGGCATTCTCAATAATTATAATTACCCTGATAACTGGGGTACGGCTTTTACTCAGGTAACAAAAACTTTCTATGATACGATTGGTTTGCCTTTAACAAACTTTACCCAGGAAAATTTACGTGGCAGGGTTAGCAGCAGCAGATATTATGCTGTCAGTAAAGATTATTACGATTATGCTTCCCACTATAATTATGACATTCATGGCAATGTTAAATCAATTCTTCAGGAGAATAAAGACATAAAACTTAAAGAACGGTCATTTATCAGGATTGATTACGATTATGATCTCATAAGCGGTAAAGTTAATAAAGTGTTTTATCAAACCGGAAAAAATGATTTATTCATCCACGAATACGAATATGATGCCGATAACAGGATAACTGCTGTACGCACCAGCCACGATAGCGTTATTTGGGATCGTGATGCCAAGTATTTTTATTATAAACATGGCCCTCTTGCCAGGATTGAGCTTGGTGACCTTAAAGTACAGGGTATTGACTATGCCTATACTATTCAGGGCTGGCTGAAAGGCATAAATTCAAATGTGCTTAATGCTTCCTTAGATATGGGTAAAGATGGCTTATATAGTAACATCAACAAGTATGTTGGCAGGGATGCATATGGTATTTCATTAGGATATTTTGCTAATGTTAACGACGATTATACTCCAATAGGTTCAAATGTAGGGTTTGAGGGTGGTTTAACAAACAGCAACTTTTTATTGGGTGCCAAAGATCTTTATAACGGGAACATCAGGCACATGGTTACTTCTATAGAAAAATTCAAAGATACAATCAGTACTGTTTTTGGCTCTGCATTTCATTACGACCAACTAAACCGCATCAAAGGGATGAATTCTTTTAATGACATTGATACAATAAATAATGTATGGGGTAATGGTGGCCCTTTGCTAATACCCGGATATAACTCCTCTTATAGTTATGATGCTAATGGAAATATTCTAGGACTTAACAGGGACGGTAAACCTTCATTGTTAAGTATGGATGCACTTCATTATCATTATGAGCCTGGTACCAATAAACTGGATTACGTTGATGATGGGATTAATTCAAATAATTATAGCCAGGATATTGATAATCAGCCAACACATAATTATCGATATGATGCAATTGGCAACCTTGTGCATGATAGTTCTGAAGGAATTACTATTGATTGGAATGTTTACGGTAAAATAAATAAGGTTACTAAAGATAACGGACATGAAATTAAATTCGCATACGATCCTACCGGTAACAGGATAATTAAAGACGTAAACGATTCAATTATATACTATTATACAAGGGATGCACAAGGGAATATTATGGCGGTGTATTCAGAAGTATATAATGTAAGGCCTGAAACACCATCAATTCAAAAACAGGATAAATCCGACTTTTTAAAAGAACTTCATAGGATACTAAAAGATAATGGTAAGGATTATTCCGTTTTTTATAACAAGATTATTAAACCCGTTTTGGTAGATTCAAATCATTTCACTACAATTGAAACTTATTTTAATGCAGATAATTTTAATGATGGAACTGATGAATTATTGAAAGATTGCCGCAGTGAATCAGAGCTTGGACGGTTACTTAATAATGTAATTAAAGATGAACAAATTACTCTTGGATTACCTACTCAACATTTTGTGACATTGCTTAAAGCTGATGAAATGGATATTTACGGCAGTTCCAGACTTGGAATCTTTAATCTGGATACTTTGATCAGTACAATGGATTATAATGCTGTTTTCAATCCTTTTAATAAGAGTTGGTGCAGTTACCAATTTAATACAATAATACCACCACCAACAGATAATAATTACACAAGAGTCAGAGGAAAACGTCAATATGAATTAACCAACCACTTAGGTAATGTGTTGGTAACAATTAGTGATCGAAAGCTACCAATTCCAGATTCTACCGGTTTGTGTGTAAAATATTTCAAACCGGATACAAGATCCGCAACGGATTATTATCCGTTTGGGATGGGGATGCCAAACCGTACCTGGAGTAGTGGGGTCTATAGGTTTGGGTTTAATGGGAAGGAAAATGATAATGAGGTTAAAGGTTTAGGAAACTGGCAAGACTATGGGAAGAGGATGTATGATCCTAGGCTTTGTAGATTCCCTAATATTGATCCAATTACTAAAAAATTTCCTGAATTGACACCATTTCAGTTTGCAAGTAACTCACCTATCATGGCTATAGATCTTGATGGATTAGAAATGGCGGGACCTCGTTATTCTCAAATATTTACTGCTGATCAAAACTTAACTTTTAGTGTTCAATTTCCACCTTTAATAAAACAAGTAGGTAAAATAGCAATTATTAATAGTATAAAGCCATTAATAGTGGTTCCAACATCTGTATTAACACCTATAATTGGTCAAATAATTTGGGGGTCATATGGTAAAAGACCCATGTGGTGTAATCCATTAACTTTAGATAATAATTTTAATTTTGTTAAACTTGAAGAAGATTTTAATGGACTTACATGGGAATCAGGTAAAGTAGTATTAAATAGTACACTATCAATTACTTTAGCACCTCTGCCCGTTAAAGGGCCAGAGGAACTTGGTAAATTTGGAGATATTTTATATGCTTCATTTTTTAAAAAAACTGTCGAAATAGTAGTAAAAGAATCATTAGATCAAATTTCAACTCAAAACAATTCAGGTACTAATACAAATAATACGAATACAACAAGTAATAATACAACCAGTAATAATACAACCAGTAGTAATACAACCAGTAGTAATACAACCAGTAGTAATACATCAACACCACTTACTACGCAGGGCAAACTTTTGCCACAACCTTAAATATTATATATGAAATATGGGTATAATATCTGTTATTATTGAATTTATAGTTTCTGTAATATTTACAACAATGTTTTCATTTTTATTTTTATATCCAGGTGCATTAATAATCTGGTTTTTTTTTAAACCAAGAAAAAGTTTAAAATTAATAATTAATGAAAATTTGTTTATTTGTGTATTAGTTGGTGGTTTGTTTTTGGCATTTTTATACTTTATAATATATTTTGTGTTTATATATTAAAAAATAAATATATCGATAAAATTAGAGAACGATACAATTTCGGTGGGACAATAGAACAAATTAATCTAATATTTGAAGATATAAAAGTTAGAGCTATTTACCCAACGATGGAAAGAAAGATTTTCATCGAATAATCTCTCTACTGGGAAAAATGGTAGTTTGACATCTGATTCCGTTTCTGTTTGACCGCCTGAACCCAATTCTGTTTGAACAACCTTTATCGTTTCTGTTTGACCACCTAGTACCAACTGTTGTTTTGCCAGCAAAAAACTCAACAGAATTATTGTTCAGTACCCTAGTATCATGGTATTAAAAACCCTATATGGATGATACTAATGATACCATGATACTAACCTAAAAATGCACCTAAGGAACAGATATTCCATTTCATTCATATTTTGATTGATTGGCACATGGCATTAGTGGCATTTGTGGCACAAGTGACATTTATTAAACTACCTAATTTGAAAATGACGTTAGTGCCAAAGTGCCGCAAGTGCCAATCGATATTATTATAAAAAATGATTTTTTTCAATGGCACTCTTTGCATTCTTTGCACTTTAGGTTGGTTTACTATAACATGTGTACAAAGAATGCAAAGAGTGCAAACACATTTTTCTAAAAAAGTTAAACAAAACCAAAAGAACATTAAAACTACATTAATATATTGGCACATGGCAGAAGCGGCAGTTGCGGCAGTAGTGACATTTTATTAAACTCCCTGAGTTGAAAATGTCATTAGTGCCAAGAGTGCCATTCAATTTTTTAAGAAAAAACAGAGCCTTAAAACTAAAGAAGACTTCTGGTATCATGGTATCAAAAGCTTTATGAAAATGATACCGATGATACCTGATACCGATTACTGAAAATATAATGTGGAACAAGTGGAACACATGGAACAGGGTGTTCCACTTGTTCCACTCGTACCAAAATTTAACTAAATAATTAATACAAGATTCATAAATACAAGATAAACAGCAATTAATCAATAATAAGGTATATATATAGACTGGAACATGTTTTCCAATGGTTGAATTATAATATAACCATATCTTATAGTATAAATATAGGTTATTAATTGAATAACAGTATATAAGATGAATTTTAAGAATTCTGGATCAACTGGAACAGGTGGAACACTTGGAACAGGGTGTTCCACCTGTTCCACTTTGTTCCACTAATAATTTAATAAAAGTTTTAATTAGGAATTAAATTTGACTGTTACAACTGTTACATCCGTTACAAGTGTTACATCTGTAACACCTGTAACACTTGTAACACCCGTAACACTGTGTTACGGGTGTTACGATTACCTCATATGCCAAAACCCTTCTAATTATGCTTAAAAACAAGATTATATATTTTTGGTCATATCAAATTAAGTGGACTTTAAATAATTTCATACAAGTTGGTACAGGTGGTACATTGATACTGGTGTACCATTGTACCAGATGTACCAATGTTAAATGAGAGAATAAAAACAGGACATATAATTAAAAGATAAACAGCAATTAAGAAGTTAGAATATTAGTATTTGCTAATATTGGAGTACTGGAACAACTGTTCCAATACATAATTTAGATTAATAAATTGAATATCAATTAATAAGATAATTTTAAGAAACTTGGAACAGGTGGAACACTTGGAACAGGGTGTTCCACCTGTTCCACTTTGTTCCACTAATAATACCATTATATATCGTTTTGAAATGGAGATAATTTATAATAACTGTTGAGCAGCAAAATGTTTTATATTTGTGAACGAATTTCTCTTTTTTGCAGATGCAAACAAAACCATATAAAAAAGGAGGAATGTGGAAATAGAAGGAAATTTCTACATGTTTTACCTATGTTTTACCAGAGGGGATTTTTTACACTTAATGCTTTGATTTACAACTTGGTATAAAATTGAATTTTTACTTGGAAAGTCGAAGAATTGAGATATTTTATAAAATAGTGCGTATATTGCATCAGAATTAACAATTTAAATTGAATAGCTATGAAAAAATATTTTCTGATAATTTCAATGGTTATTGTTGGTGGTTTTTTAAAGGCTCAGATCAATCTCGAACATACTTATTCAATAAGTGGTAATCGAAGTATTAGTTTGGTTAACCTTGGAGACTCTGTTTATAACTATTTGTTATTAGATAAACACAATTGGAGGTATACACTTTACCATATGAATCACTCAGTAAATATAAGTGATACTTTACCTGGTAAGGGTAACGAAAGTGCAAGCACTTTTGTTTTGTATTTTACCAGGTCATTGTTTGATTGTGATACATCCAATATTGAATTTCTCATTTCTAATTTTTTTGAGAATATTGGAAATGGTTATGTTTCAATATACAGAACTGACGGAACTTGTTTGTTTCATAGAGACAATGCAAGAATGTGGATTACATCAACTACAGATAATAGTTACAATGGTGGAGTTGTGAAAACCCCGGCTGGAACAAAAATGTTTTTACTCTTAATGAATGGTAGTGTTGAAGTATATAATCTCTGTGGCACTCTGCCTACAGGAATGTCAATAAATAAGCCGGATGGTTACAATGGCCTATCTTATCCAGTTCCCAATCCGGCCATTAATTATACCAGGATTGATTATAAATTGCCTGATGATGTTAACTCCGGCGAGCTTGTATTTTATGATACCCGCGGTATAGAAGTAAAACGATTTAAAGTGGATCACAATTTTACAAATCTTCAACTCAACACAAGCGATCTTAGATCAGGTACCTATTATTACAACCTGCAAGTAGCCGGTAAAGCAACTGAAGGGAAAAAGCTGGTAGTGATAAAGTAAGATATCAGAAAACTTCTTTTATACATTTTTTCTTTGTCCTTCCTTTGTTTAACCCCTACGGGGTATCCATCCTCGCTATATTCTTTTACAAAACTACATGCCCTACGGGCAAAAGATTAAATCCCCAAAAAATCAAACACATTGGTGATGTTTTACCGCGCAGCGGTTGTAGTTTTGTAATATAAAATATCAGAAAACTCAATTCCCTGTAGGGGATAAACAAAAAAAAATATGAAACCAGGAACTTTCACCCAATTATATGTACAGCTTGTTTTTGCAGTAAAAAACAGGAATGCGGTTTTGCATAAAAATATCAGAGGAAGGATTTTCGAGTATATGAGCGGCATAATTACTGAGTTGAAACACAAATCCATCATTGTGAATGGAGTTTCAGATCATGTTCATCTTTTTATAGGCTTAAATCCCAATATTTCCATTTCAGATACAGCTCATGATGTAAAAAGAAGTACATCCCTGTTTATTAATGAGAATAAATTATGTTCAGGGCATTTTGCATGGCAGGAGGGTTATGGCGCTTTCTCATATAGCCGATCTCAACTGGATACGGTTTACAAATACATACTGAACCAGGAAAAACATCATGAAAAAACAACCTTTAAGTCAGAATACATTGACTTTCTTGAAAAGTTTGAAATTGATTATGATGAACGATTTTTATTTGACTTTTTTAAGGTTGTTTAACCCCTACGGGGTATCTATCCTCGTTATACTTCTATTAAAAAACTACATGCCCTACGGGCAAAAAAAAATCGACAAATACTGAGGTAATTAAAACATTATTGCTGTGGCTCTCTGTTACTCCTTTGTGTAAACATTTCATACCCCCCGTCCCACAACTTTTTGTTTTCCACCAGTATAATCGTAATTTTGCCTTTCATTCATCCCAGTCACGATGCAGTCAACCTGCTTTAATAAAAGTTTAATTACTCACAAACTGGTGCAAACATCGGCTTGTGCCTTGATCTTTTCCTTGCTTCTGGTTTCCTGCAAAAAAAAAGACCTGGAAAGCTGGAATACCCAATTGCTTACACCTGTTGTAAATTCAACCCTTACCATCAACAACCTGATAGCCGATTCGCTCATAACACAAAATCCCGATAGCTCCATCAGTCTGGTTTATCGTTATGTTTTTCAAAATATTTCCCTCGATACCATCCTGGTAATTCCCGATACCACCTTGGTGAAAAGTTTTACCCTGCAAACTATAAAACTTGGTACCAGGCGAATAACCCGGGATGTAACCCTCGGTGAAGTTGCCCGACAGGCCGGGCCTACGGGACAATTGATTCTGTTAAACCAGAATAAAATGCTTCCGGTTCCGGCCATCAATAATCAAACTACTGCTCCTATCAGTTTCGATGCATCCAACCTGTTCGAAAACGTGGATGTGAAAAAAGGAATCATGAATATGAGCATCAATAACGGTTTTCCAATCGAACTTAGAGATGTAATTTATAACCTGAAAAACAAAAATATTGGCACTGAATTACTGCGCGATACCATACCCAGCCTCAAACCCGGGAAAACCTATTCCAAAAATTTTAATCTGGTTGGAAAAGTGTTTGAAAGTAAACTCGAAGGACAGATTATTAGTTTTAACTCCCCCGGAACAGGTGTAACACCCGTACTCATTGATACAAACAACCGTGTCAGGATCATTGCCACTATAATTATTGATGAGGTCAATTCTGCCCGGGCTATTTTTCCCACTCAGAACCTGATCGATAAAAAAGAAGATGTTACTTATCTGCTTGATGGACCTGAACTGACCAAAATGAGGGTTAAAACAGGAAACTTCAGAATTAAACTTGCATCCACATTACCCGACACAGCTTATGTTACTTACACAATCCCTGATGCCAAATATCTTGGGGTTAATCCCCTGTTTGTTTCTGCCAGCGTACCTCCGGCACCTCCCGGTCAAACAATCTATGTTAATAATGTTTATCCTGTTGACAATTATTATTACGATCTCAGGGGGAAAAACAAGGATACGGTAAACAGTTTTTATAACGAATTGCTACTTCGGATCGACTCTACAGGCAAAATGATCGATCTTTCACTCAAAGACAGTTTCTATATTTACTACAGCCTGTATGACGTAAAACCCGAATACCTGGAAGGATACCTTGGTCAGAAGTCTTACAAATACAAATCCTCCATTACAGGAGTCGATATCTTTAAAAATATCAGGGAAGGAACCATCAGTCTGGATGATGCTAAAATAAAGTTTTTTATTGAAAATGGAGTGGGAGTAGATGCATCCGTTACTGTTACAGAACTAAAGTCTCAAAATACAAAAAAACAACTCATACAAACACTCGACCTGTCTTCGATAGGAAATCCCATAGCCATAAGCCGGGCTACCAATAATCCGCTCGTGCCTTCATATACAACCCGGGAACTGAATAAAACCAATTCCAATTCCAAAAGCCTGATCGAAATATTTCCAGATAAATTTCTTTATGATTTTGGCGTAAAAATTAATCCCAATGGCAATACAGCCAATCGAACCGATTTTATATATAGTTCTAGTGGTGTAAAGGCAGGAGCCGATATTGAACTGCCTTTATATTTATCGGCTGATAATCTTACACTTTCTGATACACTCGATTTTGAACTAAACAAGATTCAGAATCTGGATAAAGTAACCTCGGCAGTTTTTACGCTCATTGCCGACAATACGTTCCCTTTAAGTGCCACTGTTCAGTTATGGTTTGTTGATGAAAGGCATCATATTTTTGATTCATTGTTTACACCTGTTCGACCTGTAATAATGGGAGGTGAGCTGAAAACAGGTCAACAAAGGGTGCTGGTACCGGTAAAAACCAAAATCCCTGCCTTGGTGGATGAATTAAGAATGCAAAAAATAAGGACTTGCCGCTATGTGATAGTCAGGGCTTCCTTTAATACGGTGCCAAAAGGGCAGCACCTGAAATTTTACTCCGATTATAAACTCATTGTTAAGCTGGTTGCGGAACTATCATTCAAACCGAAATTCTGATATGAATTCTTTTCAGCGATACATTATATTACTTTCAATCAGCCTGCTTCCGGTTTATAGCTTTGGGCAATTCTCAGAAAATTCCTTTTATACCTATTATAGCAATGACGATTGGATTGATGCAAACAAAAACAATATGGTCACATTATCTTCAACGTATTTTGCCTCGCCATATTCAGCTCCGGCTTATCTCAATACTTTTATTTTGTTGCATTACAATCAGGACAATCTCAGACAAGAGATTTCCGGTCAACTGAAAAGCGAAAATTATTTTGGAATTAATTTAAGCAATACGCTCCGGATATGGCCTGCCCTCAATTTTGAGTTGGCAGGAAAGAACTTCGGACTTGGTGTGACCGTCAGGAATGTCTATGATCAGAGGATTTATTTTACGGATGACTTTTTCAGACTCATGTATGATGGCAATGTACCCTTTGCCGGGAAAACTGCCCGGATAGCGCCACTTGATTTCAGAACATTAAGTTATCAGGAAGCCGGATTAAACCTGGTATCGCGAAGCACAACTCGTTTTAACTTTGGTTTAGGCTTGTCATATATCCTTGGAAACAGGTTCTATGAATTCAATGCTACAAGAGGCACCCTTTTTACTTCGGAAGATGGCGATTCCTTACATGCTGATATAAATCTGCATTACAAAAGCAGTGATCATGCAAAAAAGAATTTTGGAACAGTTAACGGATCGGGTGCCGGTTTTTCAGCCTTTGCCAAATATGATATCAATAAAAAAAGTAGTTTGTACCTTGCTTTGGATGATCTGGGTTTTATATCATGGAATAATAAATCGGTGAACTTTAGCCTCGATACTTCAACTTCATATACAGGATTTGATATTTTCAGCAAATCGGGTGTCAAAGAAGATCCCAAATTATTTATCGATACCTTCTTCAACATCACCAAAAGTCCTGCAACAAGTTCTTACATGATGTGGCTGAAACCAAGGGTAACGCTGATTTACTCATTGAACACCGATGCCAGGGGTGGCAAACTTATTGTGGATGTAACCTACAGGTTTGATCAATACAGCTTTCCGGGAATTTACCTGCAATACCGTTATAAACCGTTTAATAACCTTTATTTCAGGGGTGGGATCAGTTATGACGAATTCAGGAAGGCAGGTGGAAATCTTGAACTTGGTGTTCGGTTGTTTAAAAAACTTGTATTTAGTTTAGGCAGTTATCATATAGAGCAGTTCTTTGCCTCCATGAATGGGCAAAGCCTGTATTTCGATTTAACCGGAGTTTTTGGCAAGTAATAATAACACTTTTATGGAAACCTACATCGTAATGTTGCGGGGAATAAATGTAAGTGGTCAGAAGATGATCAAAATGACTGACTTGGCTGCTTTGCTGACCAGTCTTGATTTTCAAAACATCCGAACTTACATCCAGAGCGGAAACCTGGTTTATGAATACCCTGAAATAAATCAGAAAGAACTTGCCAGGCTGATTGAACAAAAAATTGTACAGCGTTATAATTTTGATGTTCCGGTCATCATCCGCAAACGGGAAGAATTATTAATAATAGTTGATAAGAACCCTTTTGTCAGGAGGGAAGAGGATATCGCTAAGCTTCATGTGACATTTCTGGATGATGAACCTTCAACAGACCTGGTTATAAAGGCGAAGCAAACTGACAGTGGCCTGGATGAATTTGAAGTGATCGGAAGAGAGGTGTTTTTGTTTTGCCCGAAAGGCTATGGTAATACCAAGCTGAACAACACTTTTTTTGAAAAGAAATTCAAAACAAAAGCAACTACAAGAAATTGGAAGACGGTTTTGAAATTGGGTATCATTTAAACGTATTTTAGCAATAAAAACCCCCTCCTCTAAACCATCAATCCGGCTACAAGGTCATTCTGCCTACCCCGTCATTCCTGCGAAAGCAGGAATCTCCCTAATCAAAACTCTATTCCAAATAAGCAGATCCCCTTATTAACAAGGATACAAATGAAAATAAAATCCACACCCCCATGCAACCTTTTTGTAGTTTTGTGTATCAATAGGGTAAAATAACGATTATATGAAAAACAACTACCTGATTACAATACTGATCATCGTTTTTTTAACCCTCAGTTCCACTTTCTTAAAAGCCCAATGGCAACAAACAAATGGCCCTTATGGTGGAGATATTAAATGCTTTGCCATTAGTGGAACAAATATTTTTGCAGGGACTATGGGAGGTGGTGTTTATCTATCAACCAACAATGGTACCAGTTGGAAAGCTGTTAATAATGGTTTGTTGTGTCCAGATGTATTATCATTAGCGATAAGGGACACATTTATTTATGTAGGAACTTATCATGAGGGTGTATTTTTATCAACAAATAATGGAGATAGCTGGACAAGGATTGGGTTTTTTTCACCATCTCAAGTTAATGCCATAATCATAAGTGGGGAAAATATATTTGCAAGTACTCCTGGTGGGGTGCTTTTATCAAATAATAAGGGTGGTTCTTGGAAAAATGTTTTAAATGCAAATGTTACTTCATTAGCTCTAAGTGATACAAATATAATTGCAGGATCAGATGGAGGGGGATTATACTTATCTGGTAATAATGGAAACAGTTGGACAACTATTAATACAGGATTGACAAATTTATCTGTTAAATCAATATCTATAAGTGGATCAAATATTTTTACCGGAACTTTTGGAGGTGGAGTGTTTTTATCCAGCAACTACGGAAATAGTTGGACTGCTGTAAATTCTGGACTACTGGATACAATGATTCTTTCATTGGCTGTTAATGGAACAAATATTTATGCCGGAACATATAGAGGTGGAGTGTTCTTATCCAACAATAATGGCATGAGTTGGTCGGAGATAAATAATGGTTTGACAAACAAGATAGCCTCATCTTTTGCAATTAAAGGTACCAACATTTTTCTGGGTACAGGGGGTGGTGTGTTTTTATCAATAAACAATGGTAATAGTTGGTCAGAGGTAAATAACGGTATGACTGGTACTGATATCATCTCGTTAGCATCAAGTGGTACAAATATTTTTGCCGGAGTATATGCAGATGGTGGTTATATATCGAATAACAATGGAGATAATTGGAATGCAGTAAATAATGGTTTGCCCTATTTTGTGTACACATTTGCAATAAAAGGGAAAAATATATTTGCCGGGACAGATAGCGGTGTGTTTCTATCCAATAACAATGGTAACAGTTGGACCGAGGTAAATTCTGGCTTATTAAACCTTCATGTCAATTCTTTAGCAATACAAGACTCAAATATTTTTGCCGGAACTTCTGGCAGTGGAATATTTTTATCTACCAATAATGGAAATAGTTGGACAGATGTAAATAACGGATTACCTAATTCACCTTATAATTCATATTTTGTCAATTCAATAGTAATAAATGGTACAAATATTTTTGCCGGTACTGAAGCAGGTGTTTTTTTATCAACCAATAATGGAAATAGTTGGACTGCAATCAATTCCGGATTGACAGATAGTAATGTAATAAAGTTAGCTACAAGCGGAACAAACATTTTTGCTGGTACAAGTTATGGGGGTATGTTTTTATCAACTGACAATGGTAGTAGTTGGACTGAAATAAATAACGGTTTTACAGGTAAGTATATTTATTCAATAGCTGTAAGCGATTCGAACATTTTTATTGGTTCTTTTAAAAGTATATTTTTATCAACCAATAATGGGAAAAGTTGGACAGATGTAAGTATTGGCTTAACTAGTAAGTATATAAATACATTCACAATAAGTGGAACAAATATTTTTGCTGGTACAGATGGGGGTGTTTGGAAAAGACCCCTA
>Ga0182027_10005129_pt1 | contig 20019 bp, 8 predicted proteins | sample 712E1DmetaG_FD_121300 | JGI IMG/M metagenome (GOLD analysis project Ga0182027, IMG submission 121300) | Permafrost microbial communities from Stordalen Mire, Sweden - 712E1D metaG (Illumina Assembly) | ecosystem: Environmental > Terrestrial > Soil > Wetlands > Permafrost | place: Sweden...
CTTGTTTTGTTGCTCATACTGGCTCCTTGGTTTATTTTGAAAATACCAGAGGAAACCACTTATCGCATCTCTTTTTTCTGTATCAAATTCTCAGACCGCTATACTCCTCGCCATCGCGGGCTGTTTCTACAAAATATCCCAGAGATTTGATTACTTTTCCTATGGCGTCCCGAAGGAATTTTTCATCGTCCATCAACAGAATTTTGCCGTGTCCTTTGTTTCGCTGTTGCAAGGTTTTTTCGTGAACCTCGGAAGAATCCTGCATTGAGGCGGGTAAATAGAGTGAAACTTCGGTACCCGACCCAACTTCGGAAATGATGTCGATAAACCCATCATGCTTTTTGATTATTGAATATGCAATCGAAAGCCCCAACCCGGTGCCACGTTGCTTTGTCGTAAAAAACGGGTCGAAAACATTTTCCAGAAGATGCTGCGGAATACCAACGCCCTGGTCTTTGACCCGTATCTTGACATAATTGCCATTTTTCAAAGGTAAAATCCGATGATTATCGACGACAATGTTTTCTGCAACAATGGCAATGATGCCGCCCTGCGGCATAGCTTGTTGACAATTAATAAGAAGGTTGCTGAGCACTTCGCCGAGTTGCCCCAAATCCACTTCGCACGTCCATAAATCTTTCGCCACATCGAACGTTGCCTTACAATTGGAACCGGTCAAAACAAATGCAGACATGTCACGTAACAACTCGCCGATTGAGGCAAGTTTTCGAACAGGAGTACCGCCCTTCGAAAAGGTAAGCAATTGCTGGGTCAATGCTTTGGCCTGACCGAAAACAAGCATGGCATTGTCAAGACACTCGCGGACGTTCTCATTGTTTTTGCCATATTCCCGGGCAAGCCCGATATACCCGAACACCCCGGCCAAAAGATTATTGAAATCATGCGCAATTCCACCGGCCAAAAGCCCCAATGATCCCAAATATTCGGCTTTTCGTATTTCCTTTTCAAGCCGCTGCTTATCGGAAATGTCTTCTGCATGGATCATTATAAGGTCTGGTTCAACATTGACATAGGTTAAACTAAAAAACTTTTCCCGGCTCAAGGCGGGAAGTTGAATGGGAGCGTCCTTTTTAACGACGGTTTTTTCCTCTAAACAACGTTTCATATCAAAACGGATTTGCGGTTCCTGAAAAAACACCTCGCTTACCTTATGCCCGATCATTTCCCCGATATGGCCGTTTGTAAATTGGAAGGCGGCATCATTAAAATCCACGCAGACAAAATCATCTTCCTGGGCCTGCCATGTAAACGTCGGAACCGGAAAGCACTTGTATTGCGTACGCATTTTGCGTTCACTTTCCGCCAACGCATTTTCCGATCTTTTTCTTTCTGCAATGTCCTTGAAAATGATGACGATCTGCAACAATTCCCCATCAAGTAAATAGACGGGGAAAATAGACGCCTCGATAAGCAGGTCGGCATCAGCGCCTCCGGTGTACAATCGTTCATTTTCCCGTATGGAAAATTTGATCTCAGGTAAAAAAACCGTTTCCCCTGCAAGAACCTTTTGAATGTCACTCTGAATTCCCAGCCTTTCAACACAAGGATGATGGAATAAATTGAGCTTGCCAATAAGTATATCCGGCGTGGGTATTTTTAAAATCTTGCAAAAAGAGGAGTTGACCAAAAGCGTCGTGCCATCCGCAGCGCACATGACAACAGGATACGGCATTTGCTCTATTGTTTGCCTAAACCGCTCTTCACTTTCCTTTAATGCATTTTCGGCGAGTTTTTGTTCGGTAATGTCCCGTGTTATTTCTACAACCGAAATCACATTTCCTTTTGAATTTTTTATTGGAAAAAATGTCCCCTGCGCCCAAGTCCTTTTCGACGGAAAAAGAAAAGGCATTTCATTGGTCACCGATTCGCCTGTTAGAAACACTTCTTGTACCGCATCGGTGTGGTACTTTGCAATGTGAGGAGGGAAAAAACCGCTTATCGTGCCCCCAATCATTTCCTGGGGCTTTTTTGAAAACAAAGATGCTGCGGCATTATTTACAAAAAGGCATTTTTCGTCTTTGTCGAGAATAAATACCATGTCCTCAGACATTTCAAGCAATGCATTATGCACATTGAAAAAATAAGTTTTATCTGATTGAAGCTGGGAATTTTCAAATTCAAGGCGTTTCACCAAGGCCTGTAAATCTTCTTTATCTTCGCACATTTGAACCTCTTCCCACCTGCTTCCCCCTTCGCTAAAGCTTCGGAGGACATGTCGTTGGTGGAATGCTGTAGCTGAGATTATTATCGAAGCTGTGATTTATCACATAATATAGTAATTAAGAGAGGTGCGATTTTCAAAAAATTTTCATTTGATTTTTTTTCTTCAAAAAAACATTGGCATTACTATCCAATCGTGATATAATAGAACCAGTGGGATTGCTATATTTCGACATTTAACCGATTAACTTTATTGTAGCACTTTTTATACACATGACAATTTCCTTTGCAGGAGTCAAGAATATGAAAAATAACAAAATCTTTTTTACAAAACTCCCCTTATTGGCTGCGATGATTGCAATACTATTTCAAGTCAACCTATCGTTTGCCTCCAAGTTTCCCGATACCATTTGGATGAAAGTCACCTTCTATGATTATAAAGCAGACCATAGCAATCCTAATTTTGAAGCGTGCAATTCGGGGCTTCAGAAAGGAATGGTGAAAACTACTCTTGACGCATGGCGAAAACCCATTTTATTGAAAAATTTAGCCTGCAATGACAGGATCGGAGAATGGTTCAGGGCAAGCGGCCAGAACGGACCAGACACTCCTGCAACGCAATATGTGTTTGATCCGGTAATAAAGGAATGGAAGTGGACAGGACTTGTCAACTATGCACCAGGCGGCGTTGTGAGACCGAATGAATGGGTAGGTCCGCACCATAACGACAATTACGCCATGACAAACATCATCATGTACGACTCTCTTCCTTTTAAATTGATCGATACGACAATTGGAATGTACCAATATAACAATCAGTCATTTTTTAAGCTCGACAATAAAGGCTATGGCAATGAAGGAAATAATCACAACTTCTCCTTTACTATGGAAATCCATAATTCTTTCACGTACAACGGCGGCGAGGTATTCCGATTTACAGGCGACGATGACGTTTGGGCATTTATCAACGGTCAATTGGCCATGGACATAGGTGGAGTACATAGCGCTCTCAGTGATTCTATCATACTTGACAATGTGGCATCTAAACTCAACATTCAAAAAGGAAAGACGTATTCTTTCGACTTCTTTTATGCCGAACGGCATACGGTTGCGTCGGACATTAAAATTACCACGGACTTGTTCAAACCGCGCCCTGCCCAAATTATAGTGCGCCCTGATTCATTGCCGGTAAACCCCAAAGACACGGCAAGCAATATAAAGGACACCACCCTAACTGCCGGCCAATGTGTTAGTTTTCACCTGCATGTGCTGGATGATACCTTGGGGCTTCGAAAGGAATACGATTCTCTTGTCCAATGGGAAATTTTCGATACGCTTGGAAACGCGATTTCCTTCGACACGGTATCGGAACAAAACCGTATTTGCGTCACCAAGGCATACGGATGCATCAAAATCCGTCTTACATTCCGTGACCCGGAAGACGCAACCAATGTCATCCGGGATTCCATACAGCTTTGCGTTCAGCAAGGTGCGGCCAACCATTTACGAATTGAGGGTGATCCTAATGCAACAAAAAGTCTCAGATTCGACAATCCGCTTAAAAATTTAACCATTCCCGCTACCGTGACCAAAGATACTGTTTTTGCAATATTGCGGGACCCTTACGGCAATTTCGTTTCGCCGTCCCAGCACACCGTATGGACGGTCATTTCAGGAGCATCCATTGTTTCTGTGACAAATGGAAATAATGCGCTTGGCGCAGGCATAATTTCGAAATTGGGCCCAAGCGGCGCTGCGATCGTTGTGGCCCAAAGTACCGATTATTCGGGCAAAGCATTCAGCGACACGCTCCATGTCTTTGTTTCGGACATTGCATACGATTCACTTCGCATTGTCACAGGAGAAGGCGGGTTGAAAACAAAAATAACCTCGCTCACTATGAATATCGGTCAGGATTCAGTCATTAAGGTTGAAGGCCATCGCGTTGACGGATTGGGAGACCACGGTTGGGTATCGATCAATGCAAGCTGGCAGATATCGGCAAACATCAAATCACAAATTCCTGCGCCAGCCTCCGATAGCACATGGAATTTCACGCCACAGGACACCGGGCACGGAACAATAACAGCCCAGTATGCAACGCTGTCCTCGCCCATCTCGGTTTGGATAAAACCCGGCGGGCCTTCGAGCTTGGCCTTATATCCCAAAGATGGGCCGGTTGGCAGCCAAAATGGCAACACTCCTTATTTGTCCAGCATAACCTACCGGTATCAGGCAGGAACAAGCATACCTGTCGACGCCAAGGTCTTTGATCCGATAGGGGTATGGCTCAGCTCATATGAAACAGACCCAAATCTTTCACAGTATATTTCGTGGACCGTCTTGGATTCTGCAACGCTTACCTTTACGCCGAAAATGGGTACTGTATCAACGACAGTTGGCCCAAAAATAAATTTTATTCCCGCGATGGCTTTCAATACCTATATCATAACGGCTGTTTTTAGTCAAGGCGCTACGCGATTGACCTACTCAATACATATACGAGTTACGGCCGGTGCCCCCTCACATATCGTAATAGAGGCAAGCCCTGACAGTATTTCGAGCCCAAAAGCCGACAACCCTATTTCACAACTGGAATTGCAATCGACCCAAACAAACCAAGCCGTTTATGCAATACTCAGGGATCAATTCGGCAATTATGTCGGGCATGCGGATTCTTCTTCCTGGATAAGTCAGGATACCTCAACCGTTACCGTTGCACCGGGTCCCAACAGTTTTCAAGGCCAGGCAACAATAACACGCGTCGCAACCGGTAATTCCCAAACATTTGTCAAAGCGATTCTCGGCGCAATGAGCGATTCCGTTACTGTCCGCGTAACCTCGGTCACGTACGATGATATAAGGATAATGGTCAATAACAACGGATTGAAAAGCATAGACACATTATCAATGCGCATAGACCAAGACACCTCATTGTTTGCTTTGGGCATGCGATCGGACACGAAGAACTGGACCAGCGTTGCGGTTGCATGGTGGACTGGCGGAATCGTAACAAACCCATTACCGCCTTCGCTTGCAACCAGTTTTTCATTCATGCCGACAAGCATCAATCAAGGCAAACTCATTATCAGCAGGACCGGAACAGGCGGCGCAACAATCAGCGATTCAATCGTCGTCATATTTTTGCCTGGCCTTCCCAAACATCTTGAATTGTATGCAAAAGCAGGCACGCCTGTTGCCTCTGACAAGTATCCTGATCCGACAATAACCGATACTTTAGCGGCCGGAATGCCATTGCCGTTGTTTGCCAAAATATTCGACAATAACAATATTTGGCTCAAGGATTATGAGGCAAATCCAAGTCCCATTTCCTGGAGAATACAGGAATTGTCGGGAAACCCTCCTACCGGGGCCCTCAACACAACGATTGGGTACACATCGGTTTTTACTGGTCAACGTGCCTACAACACGGTGTACATTGTTGCCGAATTGACAATAAACGGGTCTGTTATTTCCGATATGGTAAAGGTATATGTAAAGCCTTCTACGGCCAGCCATATCGTTATCGAGCCAAAACCGGATGCCGGACTTTCACCAAATGCCGACAATCCGATAGGAGAAATAACATTCGGCCCCAAAGACACGGTCGTATACGGGTATGCTGTTCTGCGTGACCAATTTGGCAATTATATAGGACCTTGCCCCTCACCTGTCTGGAAAAGCGCAGATACGACCATCGTCATGGCCCAAACCGGAAGCCCGTCATCAGGAGAGGGTAAAATCACCCGTAAAGGAAACGATGGGCAGACCATTGTAATCGTGAGCAATCCCGACGGAACGTTGTCCGACACGGTGAAAATCACCCTGAATAATATCACCTATGATTCACTTCGCATTGTTGCCGGGGAAACATCAATCAATCAATTGACAATGCGTTCCGACCAGGACACAACGATTTTAGTGCAGGGCAAGCGTTCCGATAATCAACAATGGGAATATGTGGCAGCGGATTGGTATGTTGCCGGTTCGTTAAAAACAGACCCTGTTCCGCCCAAATCATCGTCATCCTTTCTTGTTTCCCCATCCGACACGGGGACCGGATTGATTATTGTAACAAAGGGAACATCAACGCCCGACACAATACGCGCAATATTCTCTCATGGTTTGCCCGTGAAACTTGTACTTTTTCCCGGCACAAACAGCCAGGATTCAACTGTACCGCTGCCGGGCCCTCAAACGAACATCGGCATTGTTGCGGGGAACAAATTCAGCATGACCGCAAGGATCCTTGACAATACAAATGTATGGCTGCAGGAATACGCCACTATTACATCGCCGATTTACTGGAAAATCGAACAACGTTCGGGCAAATCGCCTATCGACAGTCTTGAAACAGTCGTGGGATACAAAAACTCCCTGACATCGAAACGGTCTTTTAACACGTTGTATGTGATCGCGACGCTTGTGCTTGACAATAAGCAATATTCCGACACCGCATTGATACAGATAAATTCGGGCGCGCCCAACCACCTTGTCGTGGAGCCGAATGCCAACTGGCAAACCAGCCCCAATGCCGACAACCCTATAGACAGCATCACTATTACGAGTAAATCAACCTATGCAAATGCCTACGCGGCAATACGCGACACGTTCGGCAATTTCATTTCCTACTCCCAGCATTCCTTATGGAGTTCCGCCGATACAACGGTTGCGACTGTTGAAAACGGCGTTACGAGCATAGGTGAAGGAACTATCACCCGGATAACTTCGAGCGGCAGTACCATTGTCCATGTTTCAGACATCGCGGACCCAACACTCGCGGCATCGGTAAAAGTGATCGTTGTGAATTACTATTACACGAAATTACAAATAGTTGTTAGAGACATTACGCCCATCACTTCCCTAACCATGACGACCAATGACGATACTACATTGTTTGTACAAGGCATGCGCTCCGATGATAGCTTATGGGAAAACACATCGGCAAATTGGAAAATTATAGGCGTTGCCGCAACTAACCCTGCTGCGCCCGACATGGCGCATTCCTGGCATTTTAATCCGATTTCCACAGGTATTGTTAAAATTCGTGTTAGTACAGGAACAGATTCCGTGACTACGCCGGACACAATAAGCGTGGTGTTTCTTGCCGGGCCACCAAATAAAGTCGGCTTTGATATCCTTACTCCTGCTGAAAAGCGCATTGCAGGCGACACAATCGTTGCCGTTATAACGATTGAAAACAGGATCGGACCGATAAATGGATCGTTTTGCTTTTCATCGGATTCCGCTACAGGAGCGGCCGTGTATCAAACGCTATTGACAAGCGGCGACACGAAGCCGCCTGCCGCAATAACCGTAGACGGACAAAAAGGCATTTTAAATAAATACCCGCTCGACTCTGCAAAGGAAAACCAATGCTTTTTAAACGGTATAGACACAGTGCGCATCGTTTTGTACAACGCGCCATTTACATTGGATAGTGTGCAGCAGCTTTTCGTCAAACTGGGTTCTTTAAAGGCATCTTCGGAACCATTTACCTTATTGCCGGGCGCCCTTGCATCAATACGACTCGAAGACGTCTTTGGAAACGATTTAGGAGACACGTTGGTTTTACAATACCCTTCGGAATCTAAAACCATTATTGCAGCAGGGTATGATATTTATGGGAATAGGCGCATTGGTTCCGAAAATTGCAATTGGACGACAAACGGGACCTTGCACGCTATCAGCCGTAACATCAATCAACAACGTATTTACTATGAATCAGTGAATGCGGTGGGAAATGAAACAGGGTTTATTACCGCAACAGCGACCGATACTTCGAATCCCCTTAAAAAGGATTCTGTCCTTGTAAGGATCATCGGACCAAAGCCTAAATTGCTTTCAGTAAGAACGAATGATGCAAATGGGAACGGGTATTTAGACAGGATAATTTTAACATTCAATAAAAAAATCATTATCCCAACAACCGCAACATTCAAAATCAGCAACGGCGCAACGGAATTTCCCATCGACAGCATTAACAAGACGCCATCAGAAAGCAGCCTGGTTTTTATAGCCTATTTGCATGAGCAGGTTACGGGTGAACCGCAAACCTCATGGAAACCCAAAATAGCAATATCCGGAATTCCTGACGTTGACGCCATAGATTCCTTTGCATGCGAAGACGGCGCCGGCCCGGTAATTTGGTCTGTTCAAAAACTCGTATCCTCAGGCGCGGACAGAAAGCAGGATTTGGTGACCGTCGTATTTTCCGAACCCATAGCATTTGCCAACGGCGATGCATTGGCATTGTCCTTGCTTCCCTCAAAAACATTCAAGGTCTGGACACGGAACTCGAAAAGCGACCCGTTCACATACCTCACCGATTTTTTCAAGGGCATTCCGTCAATTTACAAAATAGAAAGCCCCACAACGATCATGTTTTATATGACAAACAGTAACGATTTGACAGACAGGTATTATCTTAGTTTAAAAACAGCCGCAGACACTGGAGCAATCGCAGACATTGCGGCTGGTTACAACATGCCCATAGATACAAACCAGCGGGTCCCGGTCATTATCAAATCAGACTTTCCTGTTGTCATTCAAGTAGCGCCGAACCCCGCCGTTCCAACGACACGGCGTGAACCTGCGGGAACAATTAATTGCCAAAACAATCCGCTTGCCCGTAGTTGGATTCTCAATGATAAAGCCGGCGTAGTGCTGAACTTCAAGCTCATGCCATTTGCCTCAGGTGAAAAAATCAAGGCGCAGCTAAAAGTGTTCGACGCCATAGGCAATATTGTCAATTCAGCATCCGAAAACAATGACATCATTCCGGCAGAATGGCGGACTGGCCCAACCACGGTCCATGATATTGATTTCTATTGGAACGGAACAAATCAAAAAGGGATGATGGTTGCGCCGGGAATTTATAGAATAATATTATTTCTGGAATCTAATTCCAGCAGGCAAAAGCTTATTGGAACAGTAGGAATAACGCGATAAATCAACTCATAGAGAAAATCGTCCTGTTTTCGCAAGGACTTTTTTTGAAATTGGGGTGGAACGATATAGTTTACCTTCTATGCCATTGAATGTTATTTTTTTCAGTTCTCAAACGTTTTTAAACAAAGAGCTCACTGCCGCGTTAAAACGTTGCAGTGATGTTCAACCGCTGTTTGTTGAAATTCCCCTATTACCTCCTGTTAATGCTGTTGAAACCATTTTCGAACAGCTAAAACCGTATCTGCCTGCGATTATAGTGTCCCTTAATGATGCCGGGTTTGATCATGCCGGAGTCTTGGGGTCATTGCTTGCAACATCCGGGTCATATGTGTTGAACTGGTATTATGATGATCCGTTGTACGAACAAATATTTTACAAACGTATAATTTCCGATACAACAAAGCGAATTGATTTTGTTTCAGAGGAATCATTTGTCCCTCTGCTCTGCAAAAAAGGTCGTTCGGTACATTTCATGCCGCTTGCCACAGACCCTGCATATTTCAATACAAAAGGCGATAGTCCTCTGTTTACCTATGATATTTCCTTTGTGGGTAATTCCAGTTTGCAATTTATGGATTCGATAATCAATGAAACGATGCAAAAGGAATTGGAGAAATTCAAGGCGCTTCTGTATCATGTAAAAACCATGTATTACAACAACGCGCAATCCGATGTCCGCCAGTATCTTTTTTCGCATCGCAGGGAATGGGAAAAATCAATAACCGTCGATCCTGATGCCTTTGTTTTTGCCATGGTTTGGACGATAGGGTACATGTATCGTAAAGATTTCATTGTGGATTTAGCGCATTCATTCAAAGAGCGTTTTATGTGTTTTGGCGATATTTACTGGACAAATTTTATTGAAAAGTCTCAGGTCTCAACCGATGCGTTGTACTATATAAATCTTTGCCGATATTACCGATCATCTAAAATCAACATCAATATCAATCGTATCCAAACGCAAACGTCGTTTACACAACGCATTTTCGACTGCAAAGCCAGCGGCGCATTTCTCCTTACCGACAAACGAACGCTTAACAGCAGGTATTTCAAAACATCGGGTATCGGGCAAGAAATCGTGGAATTCGAGTCACTTGCACATTGCAAAAAGCTCATCGATTATTATCTTGTCCATGAACAGGAACGGCTGCAAATCGCTGAAAACGGGCGCGACAATGTTTTGACCCATCATACTTATGACAACCGGCTCCGGGAAATGCTTGCAATAGCAAAAAACGAATGGCACATTTAATTTTTTTCCGTTATTTTTAGTATATGCATATAAAAGAAATTTTAAACCGCGAAAAGATGTGTTTTAGTTTTGAATTTTTTCCTCCTAAAAATGTCGAAGCTTCGGAGGTATTGTTCAAATCCATTGCCGATATCATTCCTCTGTCTCCGTCCTATGTCAGCGTGACCTATGGCGCGGGCGGCGCAACACGGTCGCTCACGCATGATTTGGTGGTCCGCATCCAAAAGGAAACCGACATAACCGTTGTTTCGCATCTTACCTGCGTTGGTTCGTCACAAGAGGAAATAAAAAAAATCCTGACAACCTACAATGCCAGCGGCATCGAGAACATCATGGCATTGCGTGGAGACCCGCCAAAAGGGCAAACGACCTACGTCCCTACTGTCAATGGGTTTGAACATGCATCGGACCTTGTTGCGTTTATTAAAAAACAGTTCCCTGCAATGGGGATCGGCGTAGCAGGATACCCTGAAGGCCGGCCCGACGCGCCGAACAGGCTGAAGGAAATAGAATACTTAAAAATCAAGGTTGACGCAGGAGCCGACTACATTTGTTCCCAATTATTTTTCGACAATCATTCGTTTTACGATTTCCGCGAACGATGTCTGTTGGCAGGGATACATGTTCCTATTCTTGCCGGAATCATGCCGATTACATCCATTAAAGGAATGCATCGGATGGCTGACCTTTCTCCAGGGACCAATTTTCCAGCCCGTCTGCTCAAAGCATTGTCGCGGGCCGAAGATGACAAACGCGTTGAAAATGTGGGGATTCATTGGGCAACGGAACAAGTTCGGGACTTAATTGACAACAATGTAAAGGGGATCCATTTTTATACTCTTAACCGGTCGAATGCCACGTTACGGATTTATGATGCCCTTGGGGTCACAAATTCAAGGCAACTGCGCTAATCCCGCGCTTCCCCCCCCCCGCCCACCTTGACAAAGGCGGGTAGGGGCCCTATTTTCTCAAATACTCATTGATATATTGCGCAGCCTCACGGCCGTGGAATATCGCGCGGACGACAAGGGATGCGCCGATATCGGAGTCTCCTGCCGCAAAAACACCCTGCACGGTTGTTTGGTAATTTTTCGTTTGAATATTTCCGCGAGAATCAAACGTTACCTTGAAATCTTCAAGCAGCTTGTTATGCGGCACATGGAGAAACCCCATTGCAAGCAGAACAAGGTCTGCTTCGAGTGTAAATTCACTTTTAGGAATTTCAACCATTTTGGGCGGTTTCCCCGCTTCTGCCTGCTGCCATTCGACCCGGGTACATTGCATTTTTTCAACCGTGCCGTTTTGCCCCATAAACTGCTTAGTCAAAATGCTCCAATCGCGCTGGCAACCTTCCTCATGCGACGTTGATGTCCGTAATATCTGCGGCCAATACGGCCATTGCGGGTTGAATGTCTCGTTCCATTGCAAAGGTTTTGGCATAATTTCAAATTGGGTGACCTTTTTTGCCCCCTGGCGATTTGCCGTTCCAACGCAATCGGAACCGGTATCTCCGCCTCCGATAACAACAACGTTTTTGTTTTTTGCGGTGATTTGCGTTACGTCGCCAAGAATCCCGGCAACAAACTTGTTCGACTGTGTCAAATAATCCATGGCAAAATGAATACCGTCGAGGTTCCGTCCCGACACGGGAATATCGCGAGGCTCACCTGCACCCATAGTCACCAAAACGGCATCAAAGGTTCTTTTCAGATATCGTGCCGATAAATCATCTCCTATATGGACACCCGTTTCAAACATGACACCTTCGGCGCGCATCTGGGCAAGCCGCCGGTCTATTATTTTTTTGTCAAGTTTAAAATCAGGAATGCCGAAACGCAGGATCCCGCCTATCCGCTCGTCCTTTTCAAAAAGCGTTACCGTATGCCCCATCCGCCGCAATTGCTGGGCCGCGGCAATTCCGGAAGGCCCTGAACCGATAATCGCAACCCGTTTGCCTGTTTCATTTTTCGGCGGCAAAGGTATGACCCACCCTTTTTCCCAGGCATTTTCTATAATTGCAAGTTCAATTTGCTTAATGGTGATGGGACTGCTGTTTATCGAAAGCGTACATGCGGTTTCGCATGGCGCAGGGCAAATGCGTCCCGTAATTTCGGGAAGGTTATTTGTCATTTCAAGCCGTTCGTATGCTTCGCGCCATTCTCCCTTGTATACCAAGTCGTTCCATTCGGGTATAAGGTTGTAAACCGGACACCCCATGGAATGACAAAACGGTATCCCGCAATCCATACACCGGCTTCCCTGCTTTGCTATTTCTTCCAGCGAAAGCGGTTGCACGATTTCGTTGTAGTCTTTTTTCCGCTGTTCGATGGGCCTAGTGGAATAGGTGACACGCGGCACTTCTAAAAACCCAGTTGCTTTTCCCATTATCGGTAAACCTCCTCGGTCATGGAGACGACATCGGTCTCGCGTGACGCTTCTTTCTTTATTCGTTCAAGCGCCTTGCGATAATCGGTCGGCATTACCTTGACAAATCGCGGCAGCATTTCGGTCCAGTCCATAAGAATTTTCCGTGAATAATCGCTGTTGGTATATCGTGCATGGTTTGCAATGAGGGTATTAAGGATTTTTTTATCTTCTTCGTCTGTAACCGGTTCCAAATCAACCATTTCGAGATTGCATTTTGTGTCGAAAAACTGGTTTTCATCGAGAACATAGGCGGTACCGCCGCTCATGCCGGCAGCAAAATTGACCCCTGTCGATCCGAGCACGACAACACATCCGCCTGTCATATACTCGCAACCATGGTCGCCCACGCCTTCTACAACAGCAATTGCCCCGCTGTTGCGGACAGCGAAACGCTCCCCTGCCATACCATGAACATACATTTCACCTTTTGTCGCGCCGAACAAATTCACGTTTCCGGTAATGATATTGCGGTGCGTCCTGAATGGGGAATTCGCCGGTGGACAAATAATTATTTTACCGCCCGAAAGACCTTTTCCCACATAATCGTTCGCATCACCTTCGAGCTCAAAGGTGACACCCTGCGACAAAAATGCGCCGAAGCTTTGCCCCGCAGCACCCGTGAATTTGACTTTTATCGTATCGTCGGGCAAACCAGCAGAACCATGACGTTTGGCTATTTCCGAAGACAGCATTGTACCAACCGTGCGATTGCAATTTCGAATAGGCATTTGCAAAGACAAAGGTTTCTTGGTTTCAATGGCCTGCTTTGCCATTTGTATCAATTCTAAATCAAGCGATTTTGTAAAATCGTGCTCCTGTTTCGAAACACAGTGCAGCGACTGGTCTTTGGTACGCTGCGGCACGGACAATATTCTCGTGAAATCAAGACCTTTTGCCTTGTAATGTTCGATCGCCTTGTTGACATCAAGCATTTCAACATGCCCGACCATATCATCAAACCTGGCATACCCGAGCATTGCCATATATTCGCGCACTTCCTGGGCAATGAACTTCATGAAATTCATGACATATTCGGGTTTGCCCGAAAAGCGTTTCCGAAGTTGAGCATCTTGCGTTGCAACCCCTACCGGGCATGTATTGAGATGGCATTTGCGCATCATAATGCAGCCGAGCGTAACCAATGCGGTTGTTCCAAAACCGAATTCCTCGGCACCGAGCAACGCCGCTATCACCACATCGCGACCGGTTTTCATTTGTCCATCACACTGGACGCGGATTTTGTCACGTAACCTGTTCATGACAAGGACCTGCTGCGCTTCCGCCAACCCTATTTCCCACGGAATACCCGCATATTTGATCGACGAAAGCGGCGAGGCGCCGGTCCCGCCGTCGTGACCGCTGATAAGGACCATATCAGCCCGTCCCTTTGCAACGCCGGCTGCAACGGTGCCAACGCCGACCTCTGCGACAAGCTTGACGGATATCCTGGCTTCACGGTTAGCATTTTTAAGGTCGAAAATCAATTGCGCCAGGTCTTCAATCGAGTAAATATCGTGATGGGGCGGCGGCGATATCAACATGACCCCGGGCGTGCTGTGCCTGACTTTTGCAATTGTCAAGTCTACCTTGTCGCCAGGTAACTGACCGCCTTCCCCGGGTTTGGCGCCCTGCGCCATTTTGATCTGCAATTCGCGGGAATTGACTAGGTAATTAATGGTGACGCCGAAACGGGCGGAAGCCACTTGTTTAATGGCGCTTTTTTTCGAATCGCCATTCGGAAGCGGGACATACCGTTCCTCGTCTTCCCCGCCTTCGCCGGAATTACTCGCTGCTCCCAGCCTATTCATGGCAATTGCCATGGTCTCATGCGCTTCTTTACTGATACTGCCGAACGACATGGCGGAAGTCACGAATCTTTTGACAATTGATTCAACCGGTTCAACCCGATCGATTGGAATCGACGCGGCCGGTTTAAAGGCAAACAGGCTGCGCAGCGTACACATTCCTTCGCTTATGTCATTGACATGTGCGGAATATTTTTTAAAAATGCCGTAATTTTCGGAGCGTACCGACTGTTGAAGCAGGGCAACGGCTTCTGGACTGAGCAAATGCTTTTCCGAATTCCAACGGAATTGGTATCTTCCTCCCGAAATGAGCCCTTGCGGCCCGACAATTTCAAAACCTGGCTTAGGGAATGCCGCAGTATGACGGGCAAGTGTTTCTTTCGCGACGACATCGATGCCAACGCCGCTAATACGCGAGGGGGTTCCTGGAAAATATTTTTCAATGAAATCTTCGTGCAAACCAACGGCCTCGAATATCTGGGCCCCTTTATACGAGCGAATCGTTGAAACGCCCATTTTCGACATAACCTTAAGTAAACCTTTTTTTGCTGCGGTAATGTAATTTTCAATCGCTTCTTCAAGCAAAATGCCCTTTTTGAGGTTTCCCTTTTCATGCATATTGGCAATTACTTCGAAAGCCAAATACGGATTGATCGCGCTTGCGCCGAACCCCATCAAACAGGCAAAATGCATTACCTCACGCGCCTCCCCGGTTTCGATTATAATGCCGGTAAGCTGGCGTTTCCCTGTCCTTACCAGATGATGATGGACGCTTGATACGGCCAAAAGCGATGGTATTGGCGCATGGTTGTCGTCGATGCCTCTATCGCTGAGTATGACAAGTGAACACCCTTTATCAACAGCAGCCTCGGCCGCAGCATTAAGTGTTACCATCGCGTTCTCCAACCCGCCTTCCCGCGGTTCGAATATGATAGGAATAACGCTCGACCAGAAACCGCCTACCTTCATTGTGCGGAGCTTGTCCATGTCGTCGTTCGATAGAATCGGATGGGAAAGCTTAAGCTGGTGACAATGGCCTTCGCTCTCCGAAAGCAAGTTACTTTCCCTGCCCACGAAGCTCATAAGCGACATGACCAGGTTTTCCCGGTACGGGTCGATCGGAGGATTTGTCACTTGGGCGAACAATTGCTTGAAATAATTATACAGGAGTTGCGGCTGGTTGGACATTACTGCCAAAGCTTCATCATTGCCCATAGACCCAACAGGCTCTTGGGCATTCTCGGCCATTGGCACGATGATCATGGACAAATCTTCCCGGGTATAACCAAATGCTTTTTCATTTGCCAATAATGTTTCATGCTGGATTCGTACTGGACCAGGAACGCCAAACAGCCCCTTAAGTTCAATTTTGTTTTTTTCCAGCCACCGGCGATAGGGCTTTCTGCGCGATACCGACGCCTTGATTTCATTGTCTGTATGGATCCGGTTTATCGAAGTGTCTACCACAAGCATTTTACCGGGTGCAAGTCGACCTTTTTCAAGAACATCCTGGGCGGGTATATCAAGGACGCCGATTTCCGACGCCAAAACAATCATGCCGCTTCGGGTCACCACATAGCGGGCCGGACGAAGCCCGTTTCTGTCAAGTGCAGCGCCAACGCGGATACCGTCTGTAAATGCAAGCGCAGCCGGACCGTCCCATGGCTCCATAATTGAGGCATGGTATTCGAAAAAGGCCCGTTTATCTTCACTTATATGATACTTTGATCCGAAAGCCTCGGGGACCATCATCATCATGGAATGCTGGATCGAACGGCCGCCAAGCGATAGAAGTTCCAGAACATTGTCGAAAATCGCGGAATCGCTGCCCCCTTTTGCAATAATTGGAAACAGCTTTTGAATGTCTTTTCCAAATAGCTCGGATGCAAGCGTTGCTTCCCGGGCATTCATTTTGTTGATATTGCCCTTAAGGGTGTTGATTTCACCGTTATGCGCGCAATAGCGAAAAGGTTGTGCAAGATGCCATGAGGGGAAAGTGTTCGTACTGTATCGCTGATGGACAAGCGCTATTGCGCTCATAAATAAGTCGTCGTGAAGATCGGGGAAAAATTCAGAAAATTGCGGCGCGACAAACATTCCTTTGTAGTTTATGGTGCGAGCAGACATTGATGGAATATAAAATTCTTCTTCACAAAATCCCGCAGACGTCGCTTCGCGCTCCAAACATTTGCGCAGGACATACAGGCGTCTTTCGAGTTGGTCATCCGCAACATCCATAAATTCAATGAAAACCTGCGAAAAATACGGCATGCCTGCTTTTGCAAGGTCGCCAAGGCAATCGGGGTTAATCGGCACGTCACGGAACCCGAGCACTTCGCCGCCTTCTCTTTTGACAACTGACCTCACTATTTGCAACGCATCTTTTCTCTTTTTGCTATTCGTAGGCAAAAAAAGCATTCCTATTCCATAGTGCCCTGCATTCGGAAGTGTAATGCCGATTTTATGGCATTGAAAACTGAAAAAACCATGTGGAATTTGAGTGAGCATTCCAGCGCCATCACCTGTTTTCTGGTCGCCGCCGATCGCACCGCGATGCACCAAATTCATCAAAATAGTTATGCCGTCTGTAACTATTTTATGCGACTGGGTTCCATTAACATTTGCAACAAAGCCAACGCCGCAACTGTCGTGCTCGAAAAACGGGTCGTACAAATTTTTCTTTTTCATATTTTTTGTATAATACCTTTTAATTTAATCACTTGGGTTAGCACCTATATTTTGAATTATACACTCGGCAAACCTCAGTACCATTGTCTACGCATTTTGCGTAGACAATTTATATGTAATTCCAAAACAAAGCGTTTTAATATACAATAAAACGACTTGAATACAAAATGCAATGTTTTTATACAAGAAAGAAATACGTTGGAATTATTTTTAATATTTTCGATGATATCCTAAAAAAAACCATGGGGTAAATAAAATGATACCTTTTTGTATCAAAACACCTCCTTTTGTAACAAAAACGTATCAAATTAGTTTGGTTTATTTGTAATCTCCTCGTGAAATACACTGGCACGCGGGTTGCATAAAACAAATTAAACTTTTAACAAGCAAGGGGCATATTTTATCTATGGCTACATGTCAAACTCTTCAATACGCCGGTGATGCGTTATTTCTTATGATCGGCGCAGTTTTAATTTTTTCCATGCATGCAGGATTTGCTTTTCTCGAGGTTGGGACCGTACGCAAAAAAAACCAGGTAAATGCCCTTGTTAAAATCATGTCGGATTGGGGAGTTTCAACAATTATGTATTTTTTAGTTGGATTCCCTCTTGCCTACGGCATAAACTTCTGGATGGGCGCAGGCGATTTATCGCAACTTTTTAACGGCAAAGTTATTGAAGGAATAAAAGGCTTTGATCTGTTACATTGCTTTTTTCTTTTAACGTTTGCAGCATGTGTGCCCGCGATTATTTCAGGCGGTGTTGCCGAAAGAATGAAATTTTGGCCGCAGGTTTTTGCAGGCGCCATATTTACCGGATTTGCTTACCCACTCTTTGAATCAATTATTTGGGGCAGGTTTCCCTTTTTACAAAATTTCCTATTGTCCAAATTCGGTGCACCATTTCACGATTATGCCGGTTCTGTGGTTGTCCATTCCGTTGGCGGTTGGATCGCCTTGCCTGCCGTTGTTTTGCTTGGACAGAGAATTGGGCGCTGGGTAGATGGAAAAAGTTATGGAATTCCAATTTCCAATATTCCCTTTTTGTCACTTGGCTCATGGATATTGGCCATAGGGTGGTTCGGGTTCAATGTTATGAGCGCCCAAAAACTCGAAGGCATAAGCGGCCTGGTTGCGGTTAACTCTCTTTTCGCAATGGTTGGCGGTATTATTTTCGGGCTTATCTTTACAAAAGCAGATCCCGGGTTTGTCCATAACGGTGCATTGGCGGGTCTTATTGCCATTTGTTCAGGTTCCGACATTGTCCATCCGTTCGGCGCATTTTTCATCGGCGGCATAGGCGCATTGATTTTTATTGCAGGATATAAATTTGAAACCGAGAAATTACGTATTGATGATGTGCTTGGAGTATGGCCGTTGCATGGTATTACCGGATCCTGGGGTGGAATAGCAGCAGGAATTTTTGGCCAGAAGTTCCTTGGCGGCATGGGCGGTATCAGTTTTTTTTCACAATGCATAGGTACGGTGTGCGCGATTATATTTTCTTTGAGTGCCGGAACTCTTGTGTACGCTGCCTTGAAAAAGACTGTTGGCATCCGGCTCGACGAACAGCAGGAACGTCAGGGGTCCGACCTTAGCATTCACAATATCAGTGCTTATCCTGAAGAAAGCCTGATGCAATAATGCCTCATTCAATATGGAGAAGAAAGAAACAACAAAAGGAGAACCCATGAAATATATCATTGCAATAATACAACCGACCCGTCTGGAAGCAGTCAAGGATGCGTTGAGTTCCATAGAAATGTTCCGTCTTACCGTTACCGAGGCGCAAGGTATTGGTCGCCAGCGCGGCCATACGGAAGTTTACCGCGGCCATGAATATCAAATAAATTTCGTTAGAAAAGTAAAATTGGAAATCGCAGTGGATGATGCTTTTGTCGAACAGACTATAGAGGCAATATCCAATGCCGCTCGTACGGGAACCGAAGGCAAAATCGGCGACGGTAAAATCTTTGTGCTCCCCTTGGAAGACGTTGTCCGCATCCGTACTCGCGAACACGGCCCAGACGCGTTATAATTCTTGAACTCATATAAAAATTTTATAGCCGACCGGCGCAACGACATTTTTGCCAGGCAAAAAGCTTTGCCTGGCATGAAAAAAACTTCTCTCTACAGCTTTGAAATCGATAAAATTCTTGCCTCTGCATACGCTTCAAGACTTGAGGAATCGGAAATTGACAAACACATTTGTCTCATCGCGCTTGGCGGGTATGGACGCGGCGAGTTATGTCCTTTTTCGGACATCGATCTCCTTATTTTGCATTCAGGAAGCGCAAATAACGACAAAATAGCCGCGGCAGTCAGGTTTTTTTGGGACATAGGACTTTCGCTCGGCCTTGTCGTGCGCAGTCTCCACGAATGCAACCGGATTTTGGGTGAAGATATCGCCTCGGACACGGCACTTTTACAAGTAAGATTCCTCGCAGGAAATAAGCGTTTGTATCAGCACCTTGAGAACGCCGTCATCAAACCGTATTTTTCCAAAAACAAGAAACAATTTGTCAATGTCATGCAGGAAACGATACGGAACGGCATATTTTCAAAAGACAACACTCTATTCAGGACCGAACCAAATATCAAAGACGGCATTTGCGCATTGCGCGATTGCCAACGAATCGTTTGGGCCGAGCGAGTGATTGCCGGGTCCAAAACAATGAGTGACCTGTACCACATGTCGCATTATAAACAGGCGGACA
>Ga0182027_10005130_pt1 | contig 20014 bp, 22 predicted proteins | sample 712E1DmetaG_FD_121300 | JGI IMG/M metagenome (GOLD analysis project Ga0182027, IMG submission 121300) | Permafrost microbial communities from Stordalen Mire, Sweden - 712E1D metaG (Illumina Assembly) | ecosystem: Environmental > Terrestrial > Soil > Wetlands > Permafrost | place: Sweden...
ATGATAACGGTTACTTTTTACAAAAGCAAATTATCCTTAACTATGATAGCGTTAAATATAAATTATTCAATTTTGAGGATTTTATAATTCATTTTTCCGGAAAGATTCTCCATTAAAATGCTCTCGCCCGTTCTTTTCCCTAAAAGCAGTTTTCCCAAAGGAGATTCGTTGGATATTTTTCCTAATTTCGGATCCGCCTCCTCTTTACCGACAATATAATACTTTTGCAAACCATTATTATTTTTTAGGGTAACTTTGCAGCCGATTTCCACAGCTCCTTTGTTAACAAAGTTAATGACCGACCCGTATTTTATAAAATTCTCAAGTCTGCGGAGGCTATAGTCGATCGAAGAAAGTTTGGACTTACTTGATCTGTAATAACCGTTTTCGCTCAGATCCCCCATTTCCCTGGCGCGGGTGAGATGGAAAACAGCATCCTTGCGTGAGGTCAGCAGTTTTTTATATTCATCTTTGATCTGAGCGTATTTCTCCTTGGTAAAGAAAATCAGCATGTTTTTACGGCTTCCAAAAATAAGAACAGAGGAAATTCATGTCTGGCTTTATCTTCGGCTGCTTTTTTCGGGCCTGTTTCGCTCGTTTTATGGGACACCCACTCTTCAAGCCTGGAAACACAGAATCCGTTCTTATTTAAGGCCTTAAAGTAAAACTGAAGCGGCCGATGGAAGCTAATGGTCTTTTCCCGGGGATTGTCTCCGGGATGCATCTGTATTTGTTCCAGGGATTCGCTCAGATACCCGTCCAGCCTCCTGTATTGCGTTTTGCGGGCCTCATCATACCCCCAGGCGCTTTGCTTGGGTATGCGGAAAGCCGGATGATTTAAAACCATAAATAGCTTGCCTTTTGGCCTCAAAACACGTTTTGCTTCCCCGAAGACACCCTGAACATTCTGAATGTTCTGTAAAGACAGGATAAGTGTAATTTTATCAATACTCTGAGCGGCTAAAAAGTCCAGTTTGTCAGCCTCGGAAACGTAGTATTCGACAGCATTGTCCTTTCTGGCAATTTCAATTAACTCGGGCGAAATGTCTGCGCCTATCACTTTTGCGCCTGATTTGGCGAATTCTCCGGCAAAAAAGCCCTGCCCGCAGGCTAAATCCAGAATAGTTTCGCCTTTTTTGACTTCAAGAAGTCTTAAGAGATTAGGCAAAATCAACTTCTTTTGATAGGAATCTTCGTCCTTTTCAAGCAAATTGTTGTACCAGTCTGCCACTTTTCCCCAGGAAGTCTTTGTATTCATGGGCTTATTATAACATCACTTACCCCGGGCTTGACAGACTACTTTTGTAATGGTATGCTCGTCTCTCTCATGATTTTTTTAGTTCCCCTACTATTTTTTGTATTTACTCATTTCAGGAATGTTCCCGTAAAGGCCAAACTCGTCGTGCACAAAACCATGCAGATGAAGCAGCTTGCTTCCGAACAGATATCGCTTGAAAAAAGATACGGCAATACTTACGTGAACAATGTTTTTAAAGACAATATTCTTCTAGGAATATCGTATATGGCTCAAAGGATCAATAACAAGAAAGATATTAACTGGAAAGAAATCGAAAAACCGATTAATTATAAATTTATCCTGCCACCCGACAAAACATTTGCATTTCACAACGATGTCCTGGAAAAATACAGAGATTCCGTAGTTAAAACAACCAACGCCGATTTTGATTATCAGGACGGCTTTAGGTCCGACGGTTATTTAACCGGCGACGGAGTCTGTCATTTGGCTTCTCTGATCTACTGGGTTGCCAGGAATGCCGGTCTTAATGCCTATGCGCCGACAAGACATGATTTTGCCGTAATTCCCGAAATTAACAGACAATTCGGAGTATCGATTTATAAGGGTCCCGGTCAATCAAATTCAAATGAAATGCAGAATCTATACGTTACGAACAATAAGGGAAAACCGCTTGTTTTTAACTTCAGTTATGAAAACGGAGAATTGAAATTTTCTATTGAAGAAGAGATATTATAGTCCCTGTACGTCTTTATCAAGAGTGTTCAGGTCGGCATCCGGACTGGCCACATTAACATCATCCACAGTGGCAGGAGTGACTTCGGGTTGGACTGTCGGAGTAGGAATGATCGTGCTTTGAATTTGAGTTGCGGCTTTCTTCTCGTTACTGATTTGGTTTTTGGCAAACATAACATAAGCTCCCATGCCGATTATGAGAAGAAGGAGAATGACCAGAAGAAGAGGCAATTTGCTCCCCTTTTTCGGAGGATTCTGACTCATTGTCACAGGCATAACGGGTGGCATAGACGGAATGCCGGGTGTCGGTTGTATGGGCGGAACAACTCCTTCAACCGGAGTTACCGGCGGTTGCGGATTAACCACAGGTTGTCCCGGCGGATTTGTATTTGTTATCGGTTGATTATTATTTGGATCCATAATTTATTTTATTATTTTGCCGAACCGGTTGCAAATTTCTTGAGCAACGGCTTCATTATGATCGGCGGCACTATTTTAACTCCCGGCTTAAGACTTTGAATTGCCTGCTTAGCATCAACTACCAGCTTGAAAACTGAAGTAATATCCTGTCTGAACTGGCTGACAACAGCTCCTGCATTTTGCTTTAAGGTTGCATCATCGGTAATAGTCATGATATAAACTTTTTGAGCCTGCGCCGAAACTGCCGACTTGGCAATATTAATCTTGTTCTGGGCATTGGTTATATTTGCCAGCGAAGCGGTCGGAGTGGCGGAAGAGCTTATTTTGTCTAAGAATGACTGAAGCTCACCCAGAATCACATTGTACCTGTCTGTCTGATTTTTATTTATTTCTTCCAGTCTTGAATTTATGCGTTCTACCAAAGATTTTTTGTTTTGATCCCTGATCGTCTGAAGCTTGGTATTAAATTCAGTTCTTTTTGTCTGAATAATTGCCGCCATATTGTCTTTTATTTTGGTAATAGCTGCGTTTTTTTGATTTATGAGCATTCTGGAGGTCATCGGATTTGTTCCGGCGGCTGTTGTAGCATTAATAGGGGTTGTGCGGATGTTCGGCGCTACGGTAGTTTCTGCCTTAGCGATTGAAACATTGATTAAAAGAAATAGAAGAACGATTAATACGAGCAGTTTTCGTGTCATTATTTTATGTTAGTGGTATTTTTCTGTCTTGTCAAGTAGTCTCGGGGAGCGCTTCAATGTCGGTTATTTGAGGCAATTGCGAAACTATGGCTTTGAGATCTCCGTAAAAATTAGTGGTGTTGGAATCCAATTTGTCGATTATCGATTCCTGCTTTTTCCATTTCAGCATGGTTGACCTTTTTTCGGCATCCAAAGTATCTCTGAGAGTTTTAATTCCTTCAAAATGAGCCTGCATTCTGTGCTTAAAAGCATCGCTCATCATATAGTCTCTGATTTTCCCCCACTCTTCTTCCGTATGTGAGGATGAAGATTTAACGATCGAGACATTAGTCAGCAAAAACCTGACAAATCTGCCCAGGCTGATTGCATGTTCGTATTTTCCTATCCAAACTCCTTCTTTGCGGTCAAAACTGTTTGAATTGTTAGGTAATTCTTGGGATATCAAAATTGCTTCCGAAGCATTAATCCTTACTAAATCTTCTTTAAGTTTGACAGTCCAGGAATTGCTCCAGGCCTTTGTCCTTTTGGTCTCCCATAAAATAGATCCGACAAGCTTTCCCTGGTATTTAACTTTCTGCCAAATATCCCCGCCTTCTATTCCTTTGGGAATCGGTAAGAATTCATCATTGGGAAACTGCAAACGGAGTTTTTCCTCCAAATCAAGCTCTAAAGCTTCGCCCTGTCTTTGTTGAGACCCCTGTTCCAATTTTCTCTTCAGGTCTTCATTTACTTTTCTTATTTCTTCCAGCTGCAAGTCTTTTTCTTTCAGCCTTAATCTTTGTTCCTCCTCTGCTTCTTTTAAAGCGGACTCTTTTATTTTCTTCTCGAACCGTCCTCTCTCTTCCAGCTCTTTAGCAAGTTTTTTCTCAAGAAGTTTGATCTCCGTTTCCGATTTCTCCAGGTCTTTTTGAGACTGCGCTTTCAGTTTTTTTTCGGTCTGGATTGCAATTTCAGTCTTAACCCTTCCCAATTCTTCTTTATATTTTATGGCTTCGGCGGCTTTAATCTTTTCTTCCAGCTGATGTTTTAAAGCCTCGGTGACCTGAATCTGTTTTCCGCAGTTGGGACAGGGTATCGTATCCATAATTTCCATACTATACCTTTATATATAGTATATTTCAAGTATTATTTTTATTCCTATTTCGTTGACACGAACTTCATTGTTTGATAGCATTCAAATGATGAAGTCAATTCTGAGAAAAATTATCTTCTACTCGGTTGCGCTGTTTGCAACAACTCAGGTGATGGACGGAGTCACGGTCAGCGGAGGCTTTGCGGGATATGCTTTAGCGGGCATAGTTTTGTCTGTTCTATTCATTTTGGTTAAGCCGGTTTTAAGCCTCATAACTTTGCCTTTAAATATAATTACGCTCGGATTATTTTCTTTTATTATCAATGCGATTATCCTTTATCTTCTGACGGTTATTGTTCCCGGCGTTGCGATCACGGCTTTCAGGTTTAACGGCCTCTCATTTTTCGGCTTCGTAGTTCCGGCATTTCCGGTCAACGATTTTTTTGCATTTATTTCGGCATCTGTTTTTATATCCCTAATTGTGGGGTTTTTAAAATGGCTAACAAAAGAATAGTCTGCCTTGGAGGCGGGATCGGTACGGTTAATTTAATAAAAGGACTGATTACTTATACGGATGATATAACTGTCGTAGCTTCAATGGCTGACGATGGAGGTTCTACGGGCAGACTCCGCAGGCTTTACAGTATACCTCCGCCGGGAGACTTAGTCAGCTGCATGGCGGCAATGTCCTCTGCCTCGGAAACAATGAAAAAGCTTCTGGTTTATAGGTTCACGGGAGAAAGATACGGGCAGGATGAGGCTTTGGGCGGACATAAATTAGGGAACCTGATGATGGTCGCTTTGACCTCCATAACCGGAGATTTTTCCGAAGCCCTGTCTTTGATGCAGGAAATTTTCAAAACCAAGGGGAAGATATTGCCGGCCACAACCGAGCAGGTTTCTATTTGGGCGGAAACCAGTGTCGGAGAAAGAGTCGACCGCGAAGAAAATATTGACCTGGGGAGATTTACCGGAACTCTGGAAAAAGTTCACCTGAAGCCGGAAAGTCCTGCCGCCCCGAAGGAAGCGATCGAAGCAATTAAGGAGGCTGATCTAATTATCGCCGGACCGGGAGATTTGTATTCCACCCTTCTTCCAGTTCTCTTAATTCCGGATATTTTGAAAGCCGTAAAAGAATCTCAAGCGAAAAAACTTTACATTATAAATGTTGCCAACAAATTGTTTGAGACCCCGAATTATAAAATCAACGATTACCTGAAGGCGGTAGCGACTCATTGCGGAGAGAATATCTTCAGATATGTTTTAATGAATAATAATATTACGTCAGTGATTCCCGAAAAATATAAGCGTCAGTATGAATTTGTTCCGTTGAACTATGAAAAAGACAATAGTTACGCGGTTCTGGCCCACGATATTGTTGATACCAGGTTTCCTCTTTACCATGACTCTGATAAGCTTGCAAAAGTTATAATGGAAACTATATAATTAGGACTATGTTTTTGAATATTCTGACGATCGTAGTAGCAGTTGCTCTCATAGGAGTAATCATGTTGCAGATGCAGGGAACCGGACTTTCAAGCTCTTTCGGAGGCTCGGGAGAATCTTTCAGGAGCAGACAAAGTATAGATAAATTACTGGTTTGGCTGACCATAATCTTGACGATCTTATTCGGCGTTTTATCAATCGTCCTTCTCATACCCCATCGATAACTTATGATAGTCGTAAGAAAAAGACTGTTTTTTTGGTTAATTAAGGCTTACTTTCAGAAATGGGGCAAAAGCATTCTGATTTATTTCGGGATCGGACTTGTAATTTTTGCGCTTTTAAGCAGGCTCATACCGTTTTTTACCAGCCGCTTGCCGTTCGTCCAAAAAGAAAGTGTCGGCATGCTTGGTCCATACACTATCTCATCTTTGCCTCCGGAAATATTAAATCAATTATCCAGAGGGCTGACGAAAACGCAAAAAGACGGAACCGTAGTTCCCGATATTGCCCAAAAATGGAAAATTGCGCCCAACGGAAAAGCATATGCTTTTTATCTGAATAAAAATGTCTATTTTACGGATGGGACAAATTTAACTTCCGACAATATCAACTACGGTTTCAGCGATGTTTCCGTGACGAGATTCGATAAATACACCATAATTTTTAATTTAAAAGACAACTACTCCCCTTTCCTGACTACAGTCTCCAGACCTATTTTTGAAAGCGGTTTGACGGGCGTAGGCGATTACGCGATTAAAAATATAAAACTTATTAATAATTTTGTTGAGTCCATCGAGTTATATTCGGAAAAATATCATAAAAGTATCATGTATCAATTATCTTATCCGACTTTCGATGCTTTGAAAACGGCTTTTGTTCTGGGAGAAGTCTCAAAAATTACAGGTCTTCCTGATCTGAATTTCAAGAATACCACTTTTAAATCTTTTAAAAATGTCAACATTGAAAAAAAAGTGAATTATACCAGGCTCGTAACGTTGTTTTATAATACACAGGATAAGGTTTTATCACAAAAAACCCTCCGGGAAGGCTTGAGTTATACAATGCCGGATGTTTTTGATCAGGGAGAAAGAAACCCGAGTCCCCTGGCCGTATTTTCTTATGTAAATCAAGGGGGGTTTGATAATATTTATCAACAGGACTTGGAGCATGCAAAACTTTTGATCGATAAGACCCTGAGCGCAACCGACAGCGGAAAAATATATTTGACAATTGATACTTTACCTCAGTATAAGCAGGTAGCTCAAATAATTGCCGCCACCTGGAAAAAATTGAATATCGAAACAAAAATAAGAGTTGTCGACCATATTCCTTTGAATTTTCAGATTTTCCTGGGAGAATTTTACCTTTCAACCGACCCCGACCAGTATGCTCTCTGGCATTCATCCCAGATAAGTAACATTACCCATTACAATAATGTCAGAGTGGATAAGCTTCTGGAGGACGGAAGAAAAGAACTGGATATGCAAAAAAGAATCTCGATTTACGCGGATTTTCAGAAATACTTACTTTCCGATCCCCCGGCCTCATTTTTATTCTTCCCCTATTACTACGATGTTTCGAAAAAATAAGGTTATTTAGATAAGAATGATTTAGAACGGAGTTTTCGATGGAAAGTTATTGCAAATCTGTGGGCTTCGTCCCTGATTCTCATTAAAAGTTTTAAAGCCGGAGAATCTTTGGATATGCTAATCTCCCTAAGATCGGACGTAACGATTGTTTCTTCCCTCTTTGCCAGACCGATAACCGGAATATTTAATTTCAAATTTTGCATTACCTTTACCGCGGTTGAAACCTGTCCTTTTCCCCCGTCAACAATCAATAAATCAGGGAACGGCCATTCCCGGTGCTTTAGCCGTCTTGAAAGGACCTCTTCCATCATCACAAAATCATTCGGGGTCTTCAGACTTCTTACTTTAAACTTTCTGTACCAGCCGGAATCTCTTTCTCCGTTTATAAATGTGACCATTGAGCCGACAGGATTTGTGCCGGAAATATTCGAAATGTCAAAACATTCAATTCTGTCGGGATTTTTTACCGGAACATTATTTTTTTGAAGAACACTAGCTAACTCCGTTAATTCCTTCTCCCTCAAATCATCGGTCAAATTCGGATCGATCTCCGGGTCAAATTTGGTTTTATAAAACGGTCCGGTAATTAATTCAATTGCTTTTATTTTATTTTGCAAAGACTCGGCTTTTTCAAACTTTTCATTTTGACTTAATACGTCCCTTTCGCTTTCCAGCTCGTGAATTATTTTTTTGGTATTTCCGTTTAAAAAATCAATAATATGTCTGATGTTGGCTTTATATTCTTTTTGAAATTCAGCTCCGGCAAAAACGGGCGGGCAAGGACAAAGCCCCAGATGGTTATATAAACAAATTTTCTTGTCATGATTCAAAACCGACTGATACGGGAAAATTCTTCTGATGGTTTTTAAAACAGTTCTTAAAGCTAAGGCAGCATTAGGAAAAGGGCCGAAATAGACTGAATTTTTGTCGTCTCTTCGCCTCACAATTAAGACTTTGGGATATTCATCTTTAATTGTGATTTTGATCATGGGATAGGCCTTATCATCAGTAAGTTTGATATTATATTTGGGTTTGTATTTTTTGATAAAGCGGCTTTCCAGTAAAAATGCTTCGATTTCAGAACTGACGGTAACGGTTTTTATTTTGTCGATTTGAGAAACCAAAATATTGGTTTTAGTCCCCAAGTCGACATTATTCAAAAAATATGAAGAAACCCTTTTTCTCAGGTTTTTTGCCTTACCTACGTAGAGAATCTCGTTCTCCCCGTTTAAGAAAAGGTATGCGCCCGGCTTTGTAGACAGCAAACGATATTCCGATGACGATACTAACAAGTGCAGCTCCTCCCAAAATTGTCCATAAGTTTAAAATAAATGGAGATATTTTGATTTCTTTATTAATTATAGTTCCGTTGACTGCTATTTTAAGTCTATCCGTTTTGTTTGTCAAAAAAGACGGCTGATTAAAAGCAACCGGAATTTCAATAAATCCGAAAGGCGGAATATCTTTGATGGGTATTTTCTGAGATTTGGGATTTAGAAAATCGTTCGAGATCGTCATCTCCTGGACGGTTGAGATTATCTGTCCGGTATTTCTGACCGTAATTGTTCCCTGAGGCTTAAACCACGGGAAATAACTCTCGGCAAAGTTAGGGGAGATTGTCAAAATTTGCGCTTGAGGGATATAATTTCCTCCGAGCGTGACATTTATATCTTTGGAATTGTCATTTTCGGAAAGCTTGTATCCCCCGGCCGGTACGGGGTAGGTGCTTGACAAGCCTTTTATCACAAAGGCAAAATGGTCAAAATCCAGTTTGTAGAAATAATCAACCCCTCCGGTTGTATTGCCCCAGGTCGGATCGACCATTATCCAGGTTTGAGCGGCAGAGTCATAATATTCGGGCCAGGCATGCAGAATATCCTCGACCAAAGATAAAGGTCTGTCTTTTGAATTCTGTGTGTAGGCAAACCCGTTCACTTCTCTGGCCGGAATTCCTGCAGCCCGGGCTAAGGCAATGAACAGATCGGTAAATTCAAGGCAAACTGCCGAGGACGGATTTTTAAGTACCCCGGCAGCTCCGATTCTTGACTGATCGGACTGTACTCTTTTAAAATCATAAGTTAAATTATTCTTGACATATTGATAAATGGCTTCAGGAGTCTTAAGCTTGAGGGCCAGATCTTTTATTTCCTTATTGTTTACCTCCCAATACGGTTGTTGAGCCAAATAGACCTTAAACTCCTTATCAGGCAGTAGTTGTCTGACGGGACTAAGCATTACCTTGGCCTTTCCCTTTACTGAGATATCCATTGTTTTGCCGGAAGTTAGAATATATTGCGCCAGCCAATTGCCGTCTTCATCTTCAAGCACGTTCAGGGGTTTGGGGTTGATGTCGGATATCTGAACCTCCTGGTAATTAGTTGACAAAGGAAGTGCTATTTCCGTTTTGATTGAAAATAAATTGGGATTTTTTAGGTGATAGAGAAGATTAAAATCATAAATTTGTTCTTGACCAAACGAGATAGAAATTCCCGACTCTCCGAGTTCCTGCTTGCTGAAAATCAAATTTCCGTCTACCAGTTTTCCGGAGTCGGGTTTAATGTACGAAGGATTATTGAGATATTTCGGCACAATCACTTTGACATTGAATAAATTGTAGGCGCTTTGCTGTGCTAATCCGGGGATATTGATATCCCAAATGCTTCCCGTCTTTTGAGCAATGTCTTTGGTATCAAGGGAGACTGAGAAATTAAGCTTGGAATTAAGACCGACAACTCTGTCATTAAAATCGATTTTAATGGCGTTACCGTCCGCATTTTTGGTAATTTCAGGAATTATTTTCCCTAGGCTGTCTCTGGCCAGTACGTTTTCAATATCTTTAAATCCGACCTGAATACTGTATTCGGACGCATAATATTGACTGGTGGAATTGGTTAAAGTAATGTCAAAATTTACATGCGTTAAGGCATTGTCCATGACATTATAGGTAACGTTATAATCGGTTTTAAAATTTGAATCCGCAAAAACACGGCCGGGGATTAAGTATATAAAGGTAAGAATAATGAGGAAATATATGAAAAGCCTTTTCATTAATAAATACAATGTTAGCATATCGGAAGGGTAATTGACATTTATTTCTTGCCTGGTATAATCGTTGCATGAAGGAACAAGATCTCGGGAACCAAAACATAGACACTTCAACGGAGAAGAAATCAGGCGTGATTATTAAAGCCATAGTTGATCATTTAAGCAAAAATCAAAAAATAGGCTTTATAGCCGTGGCCGATGCTTATCCCAAGACTAATCTTAGTATGGTAATCGCTGAACAAACTATAATCGTTGCGCCCCAAATCCCAATAACGAGGATAGATCAATTTAAACCTCTCATTAATGAGATTAAAGACGATCTCGAGAAGGATCCGATGGTTGGGGAAATGAATAAACATGAGCCTTATCCTGGCGGGACGATTTGGTTCGGCGGATTGGTTAAAAAAGAAATGGTCGAAGGCAAGAAGATAAGGGTCTTGGTTTTGCCCGAAGAGATTCTCGCCGGCGAAGCTCTTGACAGATATAATCAATCAGGCAGTAAGGAAGAGTATGAGGGAATCTATAAGCATGACTATAATAAGTATTTAAGAAGAATGAGGAAGGGGAATATAGTTCAATTTGCTTTCAGGAAAATAACTTTTCAGGATAAAAAGCAAGAGGTAAGGTAATTTCCTCTCGTAGCGTCAAAACTTATAAAACTTTTTTCAGAAATTGACCGGTATAGGAGCGCGGACTATTTGTAATTTCTTCAGGCGTTCCGGTGGCAATGATTTCTCCGCCTTTTTCTCCCCCGTCCGGACCCAAATCAATAATATGATCCGCATTCTTAATTACATCAAGATTATGCTCAATAACAATTACGGTATTGCCCCGGTTAACCAAATTTTTTAATACTTGCAATAATTTTTCCAGGTCGGCAAAGTGAAGTCCGGTCGTAGGCTCATCCAAAAGGTACAGACAATTCTGGCCTTTTTTTGATAACTCATCCGATAATTTAACCCTTTGCGCTTCCCCGCCCGACAAGGTCGGAGCCGGTTGGCCGAGCTTGATATAAGAAAGTCCGACATCATTTAATGTCTGCAATTTATTTGACAGAACCGGAACAAAAGAAAAGAATCCGAGCGCTTCTTTGACACTCATGCTCAGAACATCGGCAATATTTTTGCCGTTGAATTGGATTTCTAGGGCTTCCTTATTATATTGTTTGCCGTTGCAGGCTTCGCAGGTGACATAAACATCTGGCAAAAATTGCATCTCTATTTTTATCTGTCCTTCTCCCTCACAGGTCTCGCAACGTCCGCCCTTGACATTGAACGAAAATCTGCCCGCCTTGTAACCGCGCAATTTAGCCTCTTTGGTTTGGGCAAAGATGTCGCGGATATAAGTGAATGCGCCGATATAGGTGGCAGGATTGCTTCTCGGCGTTCTCCCGATCGGAGACTGATCGATCATGTAGACTCTTTTTATGTACTGGTATCCGTTAATATGCTCAAATTTACCGGGTTTTTCGCGGTGATACGGATTTTGCATCTGCATGAGAGCGTGATAAAGGATGTCGTTTATCAGAGTCGATTTGCCTGATCCCGATACGCCGGTGACAACAATAAGTTTATTTAAAGGAAAATTAACGTCAATGTTTTTTAGATTGTGTTCCTTTGCCCCCAGGATGGATAAAGTTTTTCCGTCGTTGGCAAATATTTCTTTACTTTCCTGAATATTTGTCCGGATTTTTTTAGCACCCGACAGATACAAGCCGGTCAGAGAGTTTTTATCCTTTTTAATTTCCTCGATTGTTCCCTTGGAAATGATTTTTCCTCCGCCCTGGCCGGCCTCCGGTCCGAAATCAACAATGTAATCCGACTGTTCCATAGTCTCCTGATCGTGCTCGACGACCAAAACCGTATTGCCCAAATCACGGAGCTTTTTGAGTGTTTCAATCAATTTTTTATTATCCTTTTGATGCAGTCCGATAGACGGTTCATCCAGGACGTACAAAACACCGGTCAGTCCCGAACCGATTTGTGAGGCAAGTCTTATTCTTTGCGCCTCTCCTCCTGCCAGACTTTGCGCGCCGCGTGACAAAGTCAGATAATCAAGTCCGACATCAACCAGGAACATCAGCCTTTCTTTTATCTCCTTAAGAATTAGTTTGGAAATTTCCGTTTCACGACCCGAAATTATCTCGGGCAAACCCTTAATGAAAAACAGGGTATCCAAAATCGACATGTCGCAGACATTAATAATCGATTTTTTATCAATAGTAATGGATAGAGATTCTTTTTTCAGTCTGGCGCCTTTACATTCGGTGCAGGTTTCATATCTCATGAATTTTTCAATTCTGGATTTCAGAAACATGGAATCGGTTGACTGATATTTTTCCCTTAAGTCCCAAAGCATTCCCTTAAAGGGCTCATGAATTTCGGTTTCTCTGCCCCATCTGTTAGTGCCCAAGACTTCATAGATTCTTTCTCCGGTTCCTTTCAGAAGCAAATCTTTTTTCTCCTGACTGACATCGGAAAGTCTTGTTTTCAAAGGAATATCATTCTCTTCGCAAAATGTAATTACCGTCCGGGAGAACCAGGTCTCATTTTCAAAAAGATTGGAATAAGGGAGGATTCCGCCCTCGGAGATTGATAAATTATTATTAAAAACCAAATCCTGGTCAACCGTTAACAATGTTCCCAAACCGTTGCAGGTAGGGCATGCCCCGTGCGGAGTATTGAAGGAAAATATTCTCGGTTCGATTTCCGCCATGGAAATTCCGCAGAAAGGACAGGCAAATTTTTCGGAAAAAAGTTCGTCTTGCATCTTTTTAGGTTTCGCGGGAAGGTTAAATCCTGGGTCTTTAATGACGGAAATTATGATTTCGCTGCCGCCCATTTTGAGGCCTTTTTCGACATCTTCGGCAATTCTCAGTCTGTCCGTAGCTTTGGTCAGGACAACTTCATCGATGACAACTTCAATGGTGTGCTTATTCGTTTTAATTAAAATAAAGTTCTCATCAAGATTGAAAATTTCCTTATCGATGCGGACTTTCTTGTAGCCTCTTTTTTTAAGATCCAGAAAAAGTTCTTTATATTCACCCTTCCTGTCTTTGACAACAGGGGCAAGAATTAAAAGCTTAACTCTTTTTGAGGCTTCGTTCTGATATAAAATCATAACCGAATCCGTGATTTGTTCAGGCGTCATATTGGTTATTTCACGTCCGCATTTTGGGCAATGCGGGTGACCGATCCTAGCAAAAAGAAGTCTTAAATAGTCATAGATTTCCGTAACGGTGCCGACAGTAGATCTCGGATTGTGGCTGGCGGACTTTTGATCAATAGATATCGCCGGCGAAAGCCCTTCAATTACATCAACGTCAGGCTTTTTCATGACGCCCAAAAACTGTCTGGCGTAAGAAGAAAGGCTTTCGACATACCTTCTTTGTCCCTCGGCATAGATTGTGTCAAAAGCCAGAGATGATTTGCCTGATCCGGATAAGCCGGTGAAGACCACAAGCTTATTTTTAGGTATTTCCAGATCAATATTCTTGAGGTTATGTTCCCTTGCCCCTTTTATCGTAATTTTGTCCATATTAGCCTTGGATTTTTGTAAAGTTGATGTTGTATTATACTCTCATTTGTCAAATCATTCAACGGTTGTGTTATACTTCTCACAATTTTATGGCAGGACCGGAAAAATCAAAAAGTCAGGAAGGTGAACCCTTGAGTAAACTACAAAGGATAAGAAAACAGCTGAAAGAAAACCCAAAGGTCTTCTATGCCGGTGAGCTAAAGCCTTTAGTTGAACGGAAAGTGCCTGAACTTTCTTTTGGAAATTACGAACTTGAACCTCCTGTTTATGACATAAAAATAACACACAACTTGGTCATTTCTCCACAAAAACCTATCGTTACCCCTGAGGGATTAAATAAATTTAAAAGACACCTCCTAAGTGAGATTCCTGCGTCTAGTAAAGATTTAAAGTATCATATTGATGTTCTTGGTGACGGGGACATAACGGTTAGTAAAGATATTGAGGCCGAAGGTTGTTTAATTTTTGAAGAAATAGCGCAAAAGGGTAAATTAAAAATATTGGAGGAGACTGGTATAACTTTGTATCCGGATCCAAATTTTGCTCAATTTATATTTGATAAGCATGAGGCGATTAGGATCGGAAAAGTGCCTAAGGAAGACACTGACGGTCTTTTTTTGCTCGATATAGGAGAAGCAGTAAAAGCAGGGCTCATGCCGATGCCTCAAAGAGCGTTTTATACCTTCATTGACCTGAGAGATCGTATACCCGAACATATGTTAAAAATGATCAAAAAAGGTAATTTTCAATACTTACAATGGAAGAAAGAACAAGGGTTGTAGGATAAATAAAATTATCTGCGGTTGGTATAGGAGCCCGTCTAAAGGGTGATTGCGATGGCGGTCAGGTCATCATGCTGTTTGAATCTGAGGTATTTATTGCAGTTAGGATCAAAATTTTCCAGATTCCTGACATAACTTTTAACATTTTCCAGTCCACCCTCTTCAAATAATCCAACTATTTTATTAAAATCTTCCGGTTCTCCGGGTTTTTCTTTGGGGATAAGCATGCCATCGGTAAAAAGAAGAATCTCCTTGATATTTTCCTTCGGAAAGTTAGCTGTTTTTACGAAATTCAACGCCTCTTTTTCCCCGTTAAGAAAGCCATAAGTAACATTTGATCTTAGGCGGGTTCTTGACAACTGGTCCTGCATGCGCTTATCGGCTCTTTTGTTAACGATTCCTTCTTTTATCATTTTGTCCCACAAAATCATTGATTCCAGGTCATGATCGATAAAATATGTATTCAGTTTATTATCCTTATCAACAAGGACAATCGGACTGTCTCCGATGGCTAAGTATTCAATATAATTATCGTTTATTCTGACGACCGACGCCGAAGTTGACCACAAGCAGGCTTTATTATTTAAATCAATTCCTGCATTTTTTTCCAGTCCTCTTATTCTTATATTCGCTTCCTCAAATGAAGATATAAGCGGTTTATTTTGATTATTTTCGAAAACTTCTTTGGCAGTTATTGAAGCAAGTTTAGCTCCCGTATTTCCGTTTGAATCAAAATATTTTGTTAGTCCGGTAGCTCCGTCAAAAATTCCGAAATAGTTGGGTTTTACAAAATATGAGTCTTCGTTGATAATTCCGCTGCCCTTCTCTGTCAAATATTGAACTTTCATGCTTAAAGACTATCAACATTTAAATTCAATTGCAAGGAAATGATAAACGCGTTACTATTATCGTAGAATGAAAAAGATAAGTGTCTCTGTTTGGCTAATTCCAGAGGAATATCAACGGAAACTACTACAAGAAACAATAAATACTTTAAGTAATCGTTATGGAGCTTTTTCATTTATTCCCCATATTACGATTTATCATTTGGAAACATCTGACGTCGGCTCGGTCATCGCAGCCACAGAAATGATTGCCAAAAATACAAAAGTGCTGAGTTTGAATCTGAACAAGATATCATATTCAAACGTTTTCACGAAAACACTATTTGCCCAATATGAAATAAACCCGGATTTGAAAAGACTTAATATTGAGTTTAAGAAGGTATTCAGTGATTTTCCTCAATACGAAATTAATCCACATTTGAGTTTGATTTATAAGAACAACATGAGTGATAATGATAAGCTGGAAGAAATTCAAAAAATCAAAGTTCCTCACAAGCTTGTTTTAGATAGTTTGATGATAATTACTCGCAATAGTTCAATAGCTCAGGACAAAGACGTAATGGATTGGAAAAGTATCTGTAAGCTGCATTTAGTGGAGTAAGTTAGGCCCGGCTGGTATAGGATGCGTCTCTGGTATCTATGACGACCTGATCCCCGATTTCTATAAACAAAGGCACTTTGACGGTGATTCCGTTTTCCAAAGTGGCATCTTTCATCACACTGGTGGCTGAATTGCCTTTGACTCCGGGATTCGTGTCAGTGACTTTAAAGGTCATTTTTGGAGGCAAGACCATGCTTAATGCCTCGTTCTTATGAAAACTGATTGTTACTTTCTCCCCTTCCTTTAGATAGTTACTTCCATAAAGATTATTGACAGAAACGTTAATCTGTTCAAAACTCTTAGGATCCATGAAGTAAGCAAAATCGCTGTCCTTGTAAAGATATTGAAGTTCCTTTTTTTCAATAGTAACCGGATTTACCTCCCCGTTACTGCTGTAAGTTTTTTCAATGGTCGAACCCTTCCTCAAGCTCCTAAGCTTAACCTGAACAACGGAACTTGTCTTACGAAGATGCATGTTGTTATAAGTCAAAACTTCAAAAATATCTCCGTGTTCTTCAAATGTAACTCCTGGTCTAAGTGATGTAACAGGTGTCATAGGAAAATATTTTACCAAAAGATTGATTTAAGAACAAGTGTCGGAATTTTATGAAATTGATAAATTATCATAAACCCTTAAGGTTGAGCGGCGTCGGTAAAGACGACCAGTCTTTCCGTGTAAGTTTTTTTATTTACGTCCCAGATTCCGTTACAGGTGATCAGGTTAAGGTGAATACCGTTGTTAATATTGAAAATGTCGGTAACAAAATCATCGGACAGATAGTTTGTCAGCTTCTTAACTACGAAATAATGCAGAATATTTTTATCATCCTCTACTATAATGCTGTCGCCCGGCTTTAGGACATCCAATTTGCTGAACACTGCGGGTAGACCATTGGGATTGTCGAAATGCGCATCAATAACGGCGCTTCCTTCTTGTCCGGGCTTCGGACCGAATTTATACCATCCTACATCGGTAGTGTTGTTGGGAACATCCAAAGCTCCGGAGGGTGTTAAACCGACCGGTTGAATTGCGGCATCGACATTGATACTCGGAATTTTAAGTCTTACCGGAAGATCGTAGGAAAAATTGGAATTGACTAAAGACGAATAAATCCTATCCACGGAAACCAGCGGAATATTTACTGACGTTGATTGTTGGCGTATAAATCTTGCATAAACAAAATACCCGATTGAAGAGGTCGCCGTGATCAGAAGAAGAATAGCAATATATTTATAAAGTCTTCGGAAGATTCCTGGAAATGCCGGCAAATTGATTTTGAAACCTAAAGATAAGTTTTTTTGTTGTAATTTTTTAGGCTTTATTTTTTTGGCTTGTGAAGGGTCAGGCCAAATCTGAATCGGAACGGAAGTCGGCATGAGTCGGTGACTTAAATACTGGTTTTTGTTTATGATAGTCATATTGGGTAGTAAATGGCTTCATAATTTATGAAGTTTAAGTTATTTTGAAAGTATTTTCTTCCTTTTAATTAACATAACGGACAAAGACAAAGTGCTGGCAATGCCGGTAATAAGGGCAATGTTTGAGAAATTGTCAGGTTCAAATCCCGTGCCCGGTAAAGCAGGAAGACTGGCTCCGAGAACTTCCCCTCCCCCAATTCTGACGATCGGTCCGAAAGATCCGATCACGCAATTATCCGTAGCCGCAACCTGAACAAAAATCTGTTGGTTGGCCGGAAGTGAATTTATATCGGTTGAAAATCCGGTCACCTTGGTATTGAATTGAAGTTTATCCTTTTGAAATCCGTATTGGACTATAAAGGTATTTAATCCAGCATACGGTCCCCAACTGACGAAAACGGTGGTAGCGTTAATTCTTTTAGTCTGAATAACAGTCGGGATTGTCGTAATTATGGACGGTGTGCAGGCGGACGGGCCGCTGGGTCCACCGGACGATCCTCCGGATGACGGATTCGAAGGTGTTTCGGTCGGAACAGGCGCTTCGGTCGGCTCTGTAGTCGGAACAGGCGCTTGAGTCGGTGCTGTGGTCGGTTCCGGTGTAGCGGTTGGTTTCGGAGTCTCTGTCGGACAAGGTGCTTTGGTTGGTTTCGGTGCTTCTGTGGGTTTCGGTGCCTGTGTGGGTGTAGGTGTCGGCTCACAAGCCAATACCGCGGTAATGGATACGGCAAAGAATGCCAAAACCGCAAATAAAATTAAGAACTTTTTATACATTTTATTCATACCCTTTTACGCTTGTAAATTTATCGACTCATAGTATATATGAATGTAATGTGTTTGTCAAGGAGATTCAGTTTGTTGAAAATGTTCAAACGCATTGCAAATCCAACACAAACAAATTAGATGTTGCCTAAACCTTCGGAATGTACACAGGAGTCTTATAATATTAAATTAGCTTAGTGACGCCAGAGGGATTCGGACCCTCGATTAATGGGCTGAAAACCCACTGTCCTAGGCCGCTAGACGATGGCGCCTTGCTCTGATTATATCAACTTTCATAAAAAAACCCAAGACTCACTTAAGAGCCTTAGAAGATTAACCTCATTCAGCCTATTTCAGTTTATTGCGAATCCCATCCACTATGTCTTTAGCGCTATCCTGTCCTCCGAGACCGAAGGCAATACCTCCTGCAATGGCAAGCATTGCAACAAATCCCGTAAATAATATCCTGATCAGGTCCGTAGCGACACCCAATTGATTCAGGACCGCCAAGATCACGAATATATTAACCGCCCAGCGGGTAATAGATGCAATACTATTGGCCGTAGTTGCGGATATTCCCTTTATGGATGCCTTGATCAGGTCATGGGCAAGGCTTCCCAAGACGAATCCGACAACCGCAATAATAGCTGCAACAAAAACATTCGGAAGATAAAGTAAAAATTCATTTAAAATCGTGACAACCCTTGGTAATCCCCAAATGTCCGCAGTCGGAAGAAGGAAAATAATAATTACGAACCATCTGATAATCTCGGCAAAGATGTTGGACCAGGAAAATTCCTGTTTTGCTTCAGGTACTCCGTACTTTTTCAAAAGGTTCTCGATTCTTAATGCTCTGAAAATCCCCAAGACTATCTGTTTGAGAATGGAAGCAATAATAATACCGATTAAAAGAACTATTGTTCCGGCAATTATCTTCGGAACAAAACTTATTATCGCTCCAAAACCGTTATTCAGAGAATCAAGGAGTGTTTGGCCGATATCTTGTGTCATATTATTGTTCACCTCCTTCTTGCCCGCCGAAACTCTAGTGAAGGCGGGACTACGCGATTTAAGTTTACTTCGGTTTTGCTTCTCTTGTCAATAAGCTTAAATTATTGATATAATTGAGGTCTAGGGTCGGTAGCTCAGTGGTAGAGCAGGAGCCTTTTAAGCTCTTGGTCCTGGGTTCGAATCCCAGCCGGCTCACAAAAGCCTATAGTAGATTATTGCGAATTAACATTAATTTTCTAACTTCTAAGATATTTTAGACCACAGTAACGGAAGAAATTAAAATATTGACTAAGGAGATCTTTTTTTACTTATATTCCCTATGTGTTCCGCTATGGGAAACTATCGCAAAGATAATAATGATCATATTTTCTTTTTGATCAAAATCCCAAATAATTCTTATGTCTCCAGTAATCCAACTACTCCATCTTTTTCCAAATGTTCTCGTGTTAACCCTATGTGATTTGAGAGAAGGATAAAAAGGTTCTTGTCTTAAGAGGTTTAAGGTCTTTTTTGTTCTTTTCTCTTTTTCTTGATCTCCTTTTACTATCGCTTTATAAGTAGGATTAAAGGAATCTAGAAAACGGAGGATATACATACAATCAAATTAAATAGTCTTGAGATAGGCGTCAAGTTCTTCTTCAGTTTTGACATCGGTATATTTTCCTTCTTTTATATCTTGAAGGCCTTTTGCAATCAATTTTTCCGTGTCTTCATCCACAAGCGGAATATTTACCTCTTTTGAATATTTTTCAGCGAGGGATACCTTAATAATCTCAGCTTCAGATAATAGACGGTATTTG
>Ga0182027_10005133_pt1 | contig 20009 bp, 18 predicted proteins | sample 712E1DmetaG_FD_121300 | JGI IMG/M metagenome (GOLD analysis project Ga0182027, IMG submission 121300) | Permafrost microbial communities from Stordalen Mire, Sweden - 712E1D metaG (Illumina Assembly) | ecosystem: Environmental > Terrestrial > Soil > Wetlands > Permafrost | place: Sweden...
CTGAGCTCAGACCCTGGGATCGGCCTGGCGCGGGCGCTCAGGTACGGACAGGGTCACGGTTGGGGTGCCGGCAGACCACAGGGCCGACCGCCCAACCAGGGCGCACACGGGGCCGCACGGGGCCGCACGGGGGGCGGACAGGACAAAGAGCGGGAAAGAAAGGGGACCGGATGGCGACGCACGGGCCGGGCGGGCGGCGCGAGCGTGTGGAGGCGCTATCAGTCGCTGTGTTTGAAGCCGAGGACGCGATCGAATTCGGATTCGCTTCTCGACGTCATCTGCAGCCAATCTCGGATCTCCGCCCTGGCCTCGTCATTGGCCTGCTTGTGTGAGATCTGCCGCCGACGTGCATCGATTCCGACCGCGTCGGCTGCGCGGACCACGTTCTGCGCACTGAGCGTCGGCGCAGGCAGAAGGATCGCGCCCGGACGCGTGCCGTTCATGGCGCCTCGCTGAAGAATCTTCTTGACTTCAGGCAGATACGCGAGCAACTGCCCCCACTCTCGAATCGGATCCTCCACGGACTTCTTCCAGGTAACGATCGTGAAGTGGTGCAGCCGTGACAGCACGTACATCTCGACCGGCTGGCTGATCTGGGATTGATCCCTCGTAACCAGAGCGTCGAATCCCGCTTCGGCGGCCCGGCAATAGAGGACCCAATCCGGGGTACTCGTCTCGGCGAGAGTCCGGTCGAACTTATAGAGCGACACGACCTCGAGAGTGCGATCGATTGCGCGTACCGTAAACCCCGGAGGATTCGGGAAGCCTTGATCGAGCAGGAGCCTGAGCTCAGGCCGCTGCGACGTCGGTGGGTTCCAAGCCGCGGAGCCGCCGCTCCAGAAGGTAAGCGTCGTCGGCGGCTTCTATGGTCAGACCTGCGTACAGCTCGACAATGTCAGCACTGGTGAGATTTCGTTCTTTACGAAGTGCGTGGACCGACGCCGTCGGAATACGAGTGCGACTCACGCACGGATCACCCGCCATCACCCAGGGAGAGATGAAAGTGAACGGGCTGGGCGTCACCAGGTCGGGTGCCCATAGGCGCCGAAGTTCTCCGTGAGCAAGTTCCTTAACCGGATCTTCCAAATCGAACGTCCGAAGCAGATCATATAGATCGTCGAACGGAAGAAGGCTCTGCCCAGTGGTGCGGCTGGTCTGTTCTTCGTCGGCGAGAAGCTCTGTCCTGGTTGCGTGGAGGTACCGGATGCCTCGACCTGACGCGATCTCGTTCTTGACGCTCCTTACTTGATCGGCCGCCGTGTGGCGTTCCATGCCGCCCTGTCGCAGCCAGGCAAGAAGCCGCAAGTAAACGAGATCGCGATAAGACCACGCCGTAGGGCTCTCGTGGTCGTAGTCCGGCATAAAGACGCCGCTACGCCGCCACTCGTAGATGGTGCTTCGAGGAATTCCCGAGAGCTGCGATGTGCGGACGCTCTCATAGCGGCCCCAGGGGTGTCTCAGGGCGTACGAGATGAGCTTCTGACGTTCGTCATCGGGGCCGTTGGTGCTCATCCCTCAAGCCTCCCGATCGTGAGTAGGCGACGACCGATGCGCTGCTTCCGTTGCCGTGGCCGCACCACCGCAGGTTACCTGCCGAACCAGTCGAGAGCGACTCATCGGCGAGCCCGTGTCCGCTTCGCTATATGGGCATGCCCTGTTCGCCCACGTTGCGCGGGAGCTGGCTGGTGGTAGTCGTTGGGGTGGGTCTGCGCCCCGGGTAGGGAAACGGGCGCACACGGGCTACAAGCCGAAGGGCACGAAGCGACCGTCCTCATACTGGCCGACGATGCCCGCACTGCCGCAGACGGGACAGGCAGCGGCAGCAACCGGCACACCGGGAGCCAGCGATTGGGAAAGGTCGGCCTCATGTCCGCACGACCATCGGGTGACGGCACCAATGACAAGTGGAGTTGTGCCATCGGGCTCCGTGGACGTCAGAGCCCGACGATGTCGGAGCCAAACGACCCCAGCGATGATGGCGACCACCACGAGCCCAATGACGAGGAGGACTGCGGCTCTGGAGTACTCCGTTTGCTCGCCATCGGCTCGCCAATCATCTGCGTGGTCACCCGTGTCGCCGTTGCGCACGTGTGCCGGCACGTAGACCACGGTCCTGCAGGCTCCACATCGGCTTCGCGACGAACTGGCGTTGCTCCACCATAAATACCCACAGTTTCCGCAGGTCAGCTGCCCTGACATGGTCGGAGCATAGAGCTAACGCTGACCCACCTCAACGGCGATACGAGCATCGAGAGCTAGCGGTCCGGTAGCCCATGGCAAACCTGAAAGAATCCTCGTCTGGAAGGTTGCCAGGGTTGAACGACGACGATCTGCTTTCGCGACTGCCGCCCGAGGAACGGGCGAGAGTCATGATCGACCGCCTGCTCACCGCTTCCGGATGGGCTGTCCAGGACGCTGCAAGAGCGAACCTGTCGGCGAGCCGAGGGGTCGCCATCAGGGAGTTCGTTTTGGAGCCACCTCATGGACGGGTCGACTACTTGTGCTACGTCGACAGTAAGGCGGCCGGCACGATCGAGGCTAAGCCCGAGGGTTACCCGCTGATTTCTGTCGAGCCCCAGACCGCTCAGTACGTCGGGGGCTTGCCGAGGGATCTTCCCACCTGGAGTGGCTCACTCCCGTTCTCCTACGAGTCGACGGGCTCCCAGACGCGCTTCACGAACTGGCTCGATCCCGAGCCCCGGGGACGCGAGGTGTTCACGTTTCACCGCCCGGAGACGCTCGCTGCCTGGCTGGACGAATGGCAGCGCTCACCCGACGAAGCGACCCTGCGATCACGCCTTCGCCAGATGCCACCGCTGGAAATGGGGTTGCTCTGGCCGCCAAAGGACGTGGCAATCACAAACCTCGAACGTTCGCTCGCGGAGAACCGACCCCGAGCCTTGATCCAGATGGCAACCGGTTCGGGCAAGACCCTCCTTGCGGCGTTTGCCGCCTACCGACTGGTGAAGTTTGCCGGCGCCAGGAGGGTCCTGTTCCTGGTGGACCGGGCCAACCTCGGCCGCCAGACACTGAAGGAGTTTCAGGGCTTCACGACTCCTGACGACGGTCGAAAGTTCACCGAGCTCTACAACGTGCAGCGCCTCTCCTCCAATGTCATCGATCCCGTGAGCCGGGTGACAATCACGACTATCCAGCGTCTGTACTCGATCATGAGAGGCGAGCCCGAGCTGGACGAGGAGATCGACGAGCATTCCTCCTACGAGCTGTCGGGTCCTGATGCCGCTCCAGTCGTCTACAACCCGTCCCTGCCCATCGAATTCTTCGATTTCGTCATCGTGGACGAGTGCCATCGCTCAATCTACGGTCTGTGGCGACAGGTCCTCGACTACTTCGATGCCTTCATCATCGGCCTGACGGCGACCCCCAACAAGCAGGCCTTCGGCTTTTTCCACAAGAACCTGGTCATGGAGTACACCCACGAACAGGCCGTCGCGGATCGCGTGAACGTCGGCTTCGACGTGTACCGGATCAAGACCAAGATCGGTGAGATGGGCGGCAAGGTCGAAGCTGGTGTCTACGTGGGCCGTCGCGAACGTTCCACTCGGAAGGTGCGCTGGGAGGAGGCGGACGAGGAGATCGAGTACGAAGCCAGCCAGCTCGATCGCGCCGTCGTTGCCCCCGACCAGATCCGAACCGTTATCAGGACCTTCAAGGAACGACTCTTCACCGAGATCTTCCCCGGCCGGACCGAGGTCCCAAAGACCTTGATCTTCGCCAAGGACGACTCGCACGCCGAGGACATCGTCGACATCGTTCGGGAGGAGTTCGGCAAGGGCAACGACTTCGCCGCAAAGATCACTTACCGCACGACGGGCAAGAAGCCAGAGGACCTGCTCGCCGAGTTCCGTAACTCCTACAATCCCCGCATCGCCGTCACCGTGGACATGATCGCGACCGGCACGGACGTGAAACCCTTGGAGTGTGTCTTCTTCATGCGAGGGGTGAAGTCCCGGACCTACTTCGAACAGATGAAGGGCCGCGGCGTGCGGGTGATCAACCCGACCGACCTGCAACAGGTGACCCCCGACGCCAGGATCAAGGATCACTTCGTCATCGTTGACGCGGTCGGGGTGACCGAAACCACTCTCATGGAGACCAAGCCTCTTGACCGCAAACCGCACGTTGCGCTGGGCCAACTGTTCAAGGACCTGGCATTCGGCAAGCGTGACCTCGATCTTGTTTCGACCATCGCCGACCGTCTCGTCCGGCTCGACCTGCGCCTCAGCCAAGCTGACCGCATGGTCCTTGAAGACTTGGCCAACGGGAGGAGCATCAGGGAGATCACCGAGGGACTCATCACGGCTCTTGATCCCGACCGCCAGTACGAAGCTGCCAGGACGGGCATGGAACACGGCGACCCGAGTGCCGCTGAGTTGAAGAAGGCAGCCGCCGACCTAGTTGAAGCCGCCGTCTACCCACTCACGTCGAATCCCGACCTGAGGCTCAAGATCGTCGATTTCCGCCACTCCTATTACCAGATCATCGATGATGCGGGCGATGACACGCTTCTACATGCTGGCTACTCGATGGAGCGGGAGCGGCAGACGGTCGATGACTTCCGGCAGTTCATCGAGGACAACAAGGATGAGATCACCGCCCTTCAGATTCTCTACAGCCACCCGTACAGCCGGCGCCTGAGCTTCAAGGACATCCGTGACTTGGCGAACGCCATCGGACGACCGCCTCACCAATGGACGCCGGACGCCCTGTGGGCCGCCTACGAGGCCCTCGACAAGTCGAAGGTGCACGGTTCCGGTCAGCGGGTGGCGACCGACCTGGTTTCGCTCGTGCGGTTCGCGCTCGGCCAGGAGGACGAGTTGGTGCCGTTCCCAGAGAAGGTCAACGAGCGCTTTTCGGCATGGTTGTTGCAACAGAAGAACGCTGGACGACAGTTCACGGACGAGCAACGGCGCTGGCTGGAGGAGATCCGTGACCACATCGCCGCTTCGATGAGCATCTCCACCGATGACTTGGACTACACGCCGTTCGTCGAGCGAGGTGGGATCGGCAAGGCGCTGGCTGTGTTCGGCGACAAGCTAGGTCCGCTTCTCGACGAGTTGAATGAGGCGCTCGTCGCGTGACCAAGCTCCCACCCGGTTGGGCCGAGATTTCGCTCGAAGACCTCGCCGCACCCGTGCCACGCTCGATCACCGACGGGCCGTTCGGCTCGAATCTCAAGACAGAGCACTACACCGCCGATGGCCCGAGGGTGATTCGGCTTCAGAACATCGGAGAAGGCAAGTTCTGCGATGACCGGTCTCACATCTCTGAGGAGCGGTACCAGCGCCTTCGTGCGCATGACGTTCAGCCTGGCGACGTATTGGTGGCCGCGTTAGGGGAAGTGCTCCCGAAAGCCTGCACGGCGCCCTCTTGGCTCGGACCGGCAATCGTTAAGGCAGACTGCTTTCGGTTTCGCTTCCGCAGCGATGTCAATCCTTACTTCGTCGTGGCGATGCTTAACAGTCCCCAGATTCGTTCCGTGGCCAGTGCGCAAATCGCTGGTGTCGGAAGACCGCGCCTGAACCTCGGGAAGGTTCGCAAGCTGTCGATACCCCTTCCGCCACGCGGTCAACAGGATCGCATCGTGGCAGCCATCGAGGAACATTTCTCCCGGCTCGATAGCGCCGACCTCTCGCTGCGGACGTGTTTGAGGCATGCCGAACGCCTGAGGCGTTCGATTCTCGTAGATGCGTTTCGCGGGGAGTGGCCGTCCCGACCTATCGGCGAATTGGCCTTGGTGGGAAGCGGAGCGACGCCCAAGCGCGGCAAAGCCGACTATTACAAGGGTGGAACCATTCCATGGGTTACGAGCGCCAAGCTCTTGGGCAAGTTCGTTACTGAACCCACTGGTTTCATAACCGACAGAGCGCTCAAAGAAACGAGCGTAAGACTTTGGCCTGCCCACACACTGTTGGTAGCCATGTACGGAGAGGGTCGGACACGAGGGCACTGTTCAGAACTTCTATTCGAATCGACCACCAACCAGGCTTGTGCAGCCATTCTCATCCAAGCCGGTCACCTGGTCAGCAGGTCTTTTCTAAAGCTCTTTTTTGCCGTGTCCTACGAGGCGAACAGACGGCTGTCTTCGGGAGGGGTTCAGCCCAACCTGAGCCTCGGCGTGATTCGGTCGTTGAGAGTTCCACTTCCCCCGCGACCTGTGCAAGACGAAATCGTCGAACGCGTTGAGCAGGAGCTTTCGCTCATCGAATCCCTAGTGATCGCGACGGAATCAGCACTCGCCCGTTCCAAGGGACTTCGGAGATCGATCCTTAACTGTGCCTTCGCTGGCGAACTAGTGCCGCTGCATCACCATCGTCCGAAAGAGGTCGCATGACAGATTCGAACGACATTGTCCAGCGCCTCTGGAACTACTGCCACATTCTCCGCGACGACGGTCTCTCCTACGGCGACTACATCGAGCAGCTGACGTATCTGTTGTTCTTGAAGATGGCCGACGAGCAGACCCAGGCCCCGTTCAATCGCCCGGCGCTAGTGCCTGCCGATCTCGACTGGCAGTCGCTGCTTCGGCGTGACGGCGACGATCTAGAGGTCCACTACCGGCACGTCCTCACCGAGCTCGGCCGCAAGCCTGGGATGGTCGGCGTCGTCTTCCGCAAGAGCCAGAACCGGATCCAGGACCCGGCAAAGTTGAAGCGCCTCATCTCGGACCTGATCGACCGCGAGAACTGGATGACGCTCGACGCCGACGTGAAGGGCGACGCTTACGAGGGCCTGCTAGAGAAGAATGCCGAAGACGTGAAGACCGGAGCGGGTCAGTACTTCACGCCCCGTGCGCTGATCAAGGCGATAGTCGAAGTGATGCGGCCCGAGCCAGGGATGACGATCTGCGATCCTGCCTGTGGCACCGGTGGGTTCTTCCTCGCCGCGCACGAATACATCTCCAACAACTACCTGCTCGATCCCGACCAGAAGCGCCACCTTCGTTTCGAGGCCCTCCACGGTTGGGAAATCGTGGACAACACTGCCCGCCTCTGCGTGATGAACATGCTCTTGCACGGCATTGGCTCCGAGGACGCAGACAGCCCGATCCGCGTCGAGGACTCGCTCAGGTCCGACCCCGGCGACCGCTTCGAGATGGTCCTCACGAATCCGCCCTTCGGCAAGAAATCCTCAATGACGGTGGTCAACGCGGAGGGCGACACCGAGCGTGAGGACCTGGTGATCCTCCGGGACGACTTCTGGGCATCAACGTCGAACAAGCAGTTGAACTTCGTCCAGCACGTCAAGACCCTTCTCGCCATGCACGGGCGAGCTGCCGTCGTGGTCCCCGACAACGTGCTCTTCGAGGGCGGAGCCGGAGAGACCGTCAGACGGAAGCTCCTGCACGAATGCGAAGTGCACACGCTCCTGCGGTTGCCAACGGGCATCTTCTACGCTCAAGGCGTCAAGGCGAATGTGTTGTTCTTCGACCGTAAGCCCGCGTCGGAGACTCCATGGACCCAACGGCTCTGGGTCTACGACTACCGCACGAACGTCCATCACACTTTGAAGCAGAACCCGCTGCGGTACGAGGACCTCGCCGACTTCATCGACGCCTTCCATGTCGACAACCGTTTCGCACGCGTCGAGTCGGAACGCTTCCACTCATTCAGCTACGACGAGCTTCTCCAACGCGACAAGGTCAGTCTCGACCTGATCTGGCTGCGGGACGAGTCGTTGGAAGACTCTGCCAATCTTCCGCCCCCCGACGTGATCGCGGCTGAGATTGTGGAGGACTTGGAGGCCGCGTTGGCCGAGTTCGCCCAGATCGCCGCATCGTTGAAGCCGAAGCCTTATAAGGGCACTGGCTCGGCTGTCCGGTCGGTTCCCAACTCAGGAGCGAACTAATCCATGACCGCGTCGGATTCGGGTGTCTGTTCGTTCCGCATGACATCCTCTAGTGCTTCCAGAATCTTCCAAGCCGGGACGACGGTCATCATCCCCGCGTTGACAAGCGTTGTTTGTGGCATTCCGGGGATTGCCATCGCGGGTTCCCATCCAGGGACGGGAGCGCCGCCAGCGTCGACCTTTTGTCTCATATGACCACAATCGATCCCCAGGAACCGCCAGAGCTGGTGGCTTTCTTCCCCGATATGCAAGGCGAGGCCGTTCCAAGTCTCCGCCGGATGGAATAGGTAGACCGCAGAGCCGCTGTAACCCGGCAAGGAGTGCGATTCGACCAATAGGCACTCTTGCTGCGACGACCGAGGTTCGCCGAACTCCACAGTGAGGACGCCGGCAGATGCGAGGTTCCCGAAGCGCACGGTGGGGGTCTGCGAGATCACTCCGTCTGCGGCAAGAAAGCGACCGATCGTCACGGCGTCATCTCCGGCCCCGGCTAACTCGCCCAAGTAGTAGGGCTGATTTGGCAGGACGTCGCTTGGGGGCGCCGTGAAGTCATCAAGGCTGAGGAACCTCTCAACGGGAACGTACGAGTAGGGACAGTCCCCACCAGATTCGGAGACGTGCTTGAAGTGAGCGACCGCAACGTCGGGGGAAAGGTCCGGGTGCCGCTTCCAGCCGGGCTCCTCGATCTCGACAGCCCCTCGGCGCGTCACGATCCGAACGACTGGCGCGCCCCTGTCCGCCACGTGGTCACAGGTGACGAAATAGAGGTTGACCTTCCGCAACTCACGCCCGTAGGTCCGACCAACCAGCACGCCGCTACCCCCCACCATGTCGCCGAACTCGGCAGCCTTGCGTGACTCGTAGAGGTAAATCGTTGCCTGAAGCAGCGAATCAGACACCCTTGGCATGTCGCGCTCCCGCTTTCGCCAACGGCCGCCATCAGCCACGTCCGTTCGACTGGATGGTAGCCCTTCACCTCGCACCGCCAGGTGTGTCAGGTCAGTCAGTGCTCTTGGAAGACTACGTGCCACCGAGGACGAGATCCTCTTCGACGCCCACCAGCTGTGCTAGCGCCGGCCAGCGGGACGGGTGCGGCACACTCTTCCCGTTCCGGTAGCCGGAAGCGGTGGCCTTCGTCACACCGGCCGCCTGCATGATCTGTCGGAGCGGAAGCTCCTTCAGCCTCGGCGTGATCGTGGCGAAGAAGTCGGCCCGGTCGAGCACGGCGTCGGGATGCTCCGCTCTCCAGGCTTCTTGAGCCGCCCGAGCTGCCGAGATGGCTTGGCCTCGCTGGCGCCGAACTTCCTGCGACTGGGTAGGCGTCTTCTCCCAGCAGGAAGGACAGCGCAGATGCCGGGAGCGAGCCAGAGCACCGCCGCAGTCGACACAGCTCGGAGTGACCGGCAGTCCTGGCTTACGAGTCCTCGTCGGATGGGCAGCGACACGAAGCCGCTGTGCCCCGGACGTCGCATTGCGAGCCTTCACCCGAGCAACCGCCGCACGCCTCTTGTCTCCTGTGAGCGGAGCCGTTACGTGGTAGTCCGTCGCCACCAGGTTCCCGAGCGAATGGGCGACCGACTCGGCGTGGGGTGCTACGGACTTCGACCACTCGGGCAGGGACTCGGCGAGCTCCGCTCGAAGCGATGCCCCGAGGATGACCGAACCGTCTGCTTGCTCAGCGAAGTCGCCGCGGCGGAATGTCCGCGCCGCCACGAAGTCGAGGACGAAGCGTTCGACCATCGGTCGGACCGGCTCGAGGAGGTCGAGGGCCATCGACTGGCGACCCCTTGTGTCGAGATGGAGTAGGCCCATGCCGGGATCGAGGCCGACGACAGTCGCAGCCAGCGATGCTTCAGCCTTGGCGAGGGCGAAGGTGTAGTTGAGTAGGGCATTGAGCGGCCGGTCCGCCCGCCGGTTGGTGTTGCCAGATCCGATCACAGATCGACGGCCGTTGAAGCCGAGCCAGTGCTCAGGCACCCGACGAACGTCGCGGGTCGCAAAAGAGACCGTTGTTGCATCGTTACCGACCCACCCGGAGAAATACGCGGCTGCCGCGGAGGCTTCGAGCTGGCGGCACTCGGAGATGCTCGTAACGTCCCCAATGGCATCTGCAAGCTCGCTGATCGTGTCGGCCACGTCGGCTCGTCCTAGCACCCCCCGCGAGATGGCCTGCTCTCCCGCGAGCTTGGAGGAAAGGAGCCTCTGCACGATGGCAAGCCCGACCGGATGGTCATCGGTCGACCCCGCGATCGCTTGAGCACGGCGAAGCCTCGGGTCGTCCACGCCGTCTGCTGCCGACGCAAGCAGCAGCGTGGCGTCGAACGGGTCTACTACGAGGACTGCGGCCTTCATTGATCGGCACCACGAGAGTGCGTCGAGGGTGACGTAGCCGTCCCTTGCAAGGATGACGATCCGGCGCAGGTCACCGGTCGCCCGGTTGTACCGCCGCGTCCTCCGGTACCTGCCGACTCCATCGTCGATTATGAGATGGCCGTGACGCATGGCGACGCGTGCCCCGCAGCCGTCGACGACAACGACCCTGCGGTCCGCAGCGTCGCGGGTGAATGCCCGTTCGAAGTCCGAGATGGCGTCGGCGACGACCTCCTCCCCGAGCGTTTCGTCGATCGGCGCCGGATCGGCCTGGTTAGCCTTGTGTCCGGCCATAGGAATTGCCTCCTTTGGTCAGGCCCCGGGGGTGTTCCCGCACCACCCGGGGCCACTGTGTTGTTAGGTCAGCCGGGCTTCCCCGGTCGTGCTGGTGGCAGGTACTTCCGCTCGCGGGCGCCCCGCAGCCAGCCGGCAACCGTGTTGCGGTTGACAAATTGTTCGACAGCGATGGTGGCCGTCGGGTTGCGGACTCCCTTGCTTCGAAGCTCGAGATACCGATCGGCGATCGCCTGGTAGTGCTCATCGGGATGACCGGGGCGGCCAGGCCGCCCAGGAACGTTCGCACTCGATGGCCTCGTCAAGGCCTTTTCGGCTTCACGGACTGCTTTGGTCGAAGCGGCCTGGGGAAAACGAGCGCTGCTTCGACGCCCAGGCACGAGCGCCTCTCGTGCGAACGCGTCGGCGGTTTCGAGCCAATAGCTCCACGGGAAGCGTCGGATTTCGCTCGCAGTCATGCGGCCGGGCATCGAGAACCTGACGGTGCGCACTCGGTAGTCGTGCTCGATGTCGAACCACACTCGCATTACGGTCCGGGAGTCATCCGGCCAGGGAAACGACAACAGGTCCACCGCATCGTCGCTAGTCCCACCGCAGAAGTTCACATCGTTCGGACCGAACCACTCAACTTTCTCCATGTCGGCCATTGTACCAGAGTATGCAACGAAGCTGCAAGAGTGTTGGTAAATAAGTTCCCGGCATGTCTAGGCAAAACCCACTCAGTTACTCACGTCATCTGCGGGACAGTTGGGTTTATGGTGGTCGCTGTGGACGACATCTCGTTGCTCGTGCGTGGGCGCAGCCTTGGTCGCACTGGACGAGGTCGCGCCATCCGGGAGCAGGGCGGGCTCAGCCTCCGCGAGCTTGCCCAGACCGTCCAAGTCGATGCCGCAACTCTCTCGCGTTGGGAACGAGGCGACGTGCGGCCTCGGCAGGCGGGCGCTGCCCGCTGGCTCGCTGCGTGCGACGCGATTGAGCACGAGCTCGAGGCCACACGGTGAGCAACTACCGCACCCGTATAGAGCGAGGCCTTGGTCGCGGCCTGTCGGTCTCACAGGCCCGGGGTCACCCGTCGCGAGGCCTACCGCGGATTAGCGACCTTCCGAGCGAAGCCAACCGACTTCTCCGTCGCACCAGGACGCCCGACCTTTCAAGTCCGGCGGTTCGCGATCGGATGCTGGCCGCTGAGGCCCTGGGCTCGGTTCGCTCTGGCGACTACCCGACGATCCGTGAAGCGGAGGCTGCCTTCGACCTCCCGGCAGGAACGGTCGCTCGCCAGCTCCCCAACGCCGTCGAGCGACGCCACGGTCGCCTCGTGCCCACAGCGACCGATCGAGAGGCCGTCGCGGTCGTGGTGATCGCCGAGAGCGAAGGCAACCGTCTGGTCGTGACCCGGGGAAGCAGGGTCCGCTCGTTGAATGCAGGACACCGCCGGGCGGTGCAGCTGTTCCTCCGGACCGGCGACGAAAGCCAGCTTGCACGGTTCGCGGGCAAGAAGGTCGGCGGTGTCATGGTGGAGACGCGGCCGGCGGTGCTCGAAGCCTTGTTCTCCGTTGGCCGCATCGAGGGCGGCCCGTACCCGGAGCTTCCGGCGATTGCGGGGCATGCAACATGAGCGCCTGTGCCGCATGCGGCGGCCGGCGACCGCTGCACCGTCATCATCTGACCGGGCGCGGCAACGACGGCGAATACCTCGACCCCGACCTGCTCGTCGGGCTGTGCTGGCTCTGCCATCACGACGTGCACGACATCTTGCGCACGATCGGATACGACAGTCCGGGCTCGGTCGAGCCAGGCGTCATCGGGCGCATGACGGCCCGGCTCGTGCGCCTAAGCGTCCTGCTCGCCGTGATGGCCACCTCGGAAGACGTGGTGGACCTGCGGCCGTTCCTCGACGACATGTCGCATGCAATCGAGGCATGGTGGCAGGAGGCAGAACTGCTCGTCACGCCTGCGGGGAGGGCGTCATGATCCCTGAGCCTGTCGTGCTCGGGCTGAGGGCGGCGCCGGTAGCCGCTCCGCCAAGGCCGCGGCCTCCCGCCCATGGCAGGCCGGGTCCTCGTGCACCATGGCGACACCAGAGAACCGTGTTGCTCATCGCCGTCGAGGCCGAGCCTCGTGGGCGACAGGAGCTCGTCGCTGCAAGGTGCCGGCTGTTTCGTCGCGGGCTCTGTATCGCCGAGCACATCGTCGTTCCCGACGATTTTCCGCTGGAGTTGCGCAGGATCGCCGTCGATTACTCGGCGACGAGGCGGAGCACCGTGAGATTCCAACGAGGTGGGATCGCAGTGAACGACTTGGCGAGCTTCGCGGCTGGGCCGCTCGACCGTTACCTCATCGGTCAGCGAGCGATGTTGGTCACATTCGACCTTCCCTTCGTGGCGAGCCGTCTTGCCCGCAACTGGGGTCCGAGCCGGGAGGGCGACGGCAACGGCGGCTGGGTGCTCGACGGCGGCTTCTCGCTCAGCTTCTGGGGCAGCTCCGGAGACGATCGCTCCTGGGACGATGGCCCCGGCCATCCCCGCCTTCGCCTTCGCCAAGTGAACGACCAGGTCTGCCTCATGTCCTGGGGCGGTCTCATGACGGGCAAGTCCGCCAAACGCCGGAAGGGTCCCCGCATGGGGCACCTGCTCGATCTGCGCAATCTTGCCCGGACCTTCGGCGGGCCCTGTGATCGCGACTTCGAGTCGGCCTGTCGTTCTCATGGCGTGCACATCTCTCCGCGCCATGGGCAACCCGGGGTCCTGTCGGCAGAACTGCTCGACGACCTCGGCGACAGACTCGACGCGACGGCCCTCCTGCTCGACGCCTGTCTCGGCGAGTGCGATGCATGGGAGGACGGGACCTGATGAGCTCGGGTCGCGGCATCCGTGCCCAACCGGCTCGGCTCTACTCGGCGGGCGGCCTTGGGGCGGCGGCCCGCAGGACCATGGGTCTTACGTCGCCCGGGCAGAAACTCATCGATCTTCCGCCCGAGGTGCTGGGAGCCGCACTCGGCGCGTTCCACGGCGGCCTGACCGAGGCGGTGATCGTCCGGTGGCGCCTGCCTGCGGTCGTCGCCGACTTCTCGACTGCCTATCCGACCATCGCCCGGCTGCTTGGAGTGTGGAAAGTGCTGCGGGCCGAACAAGTCGACGTCGATGACGTGACCGGAGAGCTTGCCGACTGGCTTGCTGAGCTTGCGGCAATGCGGTGGCCGGACCTCCTTGACACACTGACCGACCCGGCAACGTGGCAGCGGTGGGGCGCGACTGTCGCGCTCGTTCGACCGGCCGGCGAATGGCTCTTCCATCGTCGGAAAAAGGGGAACGGCGAGTACACGTCGTGTATGGGTCCGCTGTTCTTCGACGGTCTGCTCCCGTACTCGTGGTGCGATCTCGCGACCGCCGTCGTGACCTCGAACCAGGTGCCGGACACCGCCCAGGCGTGGCGACTTGCTCCCCATGGGATCGAGCCGCGACTTCAGGCGGTCACGTTCCCGGGCGGCATGGTCTTCGACCCGAACGACGAGGAGGCAGACCTCTTCGCGTTTCTTCACCGCTTCCGCTTGGCCAGTCGCGGCAACACGAGCCTGGCGGACTATGCGCAGCTCCGGCGCGAGCGGACCGCCAAGACCATGGGCAGCAGCATCTCGTACGGGAACCTCGCCCGCTACGACCGGCCGCTCGTCGAGGCGAAGACCGACACAGTCTCGGTGCTCGACCCGTGGGGCGAGATCTTCGAGAGCCCGACGCTCCATCCCGAGCAGGCCGGCCCGGACACCTGCCCCATCCTTGCTTCGAACGTGACCGCGGGCTGCCGGCTCGTCATGGCGGTGCTCCGGCGATCGGCGGCTGCGGAACGCGTCGACATCGCGGCAGTGTTGACCGACGCAGCGATCATTCCGGCAAACACTGGTGGTGGCGTCGTGGCGTGCCCGGGCGGCCACCACGTGACCGCCGTAGGCACCGCGGGTGTGCGTCTCCTTGATCGGGCGACGCTTTGTCGTTTGTTGCGCCCGTTCGATCGCTTCGCGCTCGACGCAGCCTCTGCGTTCAAGTTGATCCACGGCACCGACAGCCGGGATCTCGATGTCACCGTCTACGGACGCAACCGCTACCTCGTCATCGACCCGGTGACGAACGAGGTCGTCCACGACTCCGAGTTCGCCCTCGGCGGCGTCTTCGCCGATCCTGCCTACGGCGAGGAACTGCTCACCGATGGCCGGCGCCGTTGGGTGGCCGAAGCGGTGACGGTGGTCGCAGTATCCGACACGGGTGCTGGACCGCTTCCGCTAATCCGGATCGCATCGTTCGGCCGGGCGATGGCGGTCAGCCCGTTCACGATCACAGGCCCCGAGCAGGCCAAGTGGTTCGACCCGGGCGTTCGCCCGTTCACACGGGCACTGGCGGCGCACGTCGATCCGTTCGCCACCGCGGAAATGCTCGACGCCGACGGCAAACCGGACGGGGCTCCGGTGGCGCTCTACGACCCGGACCCAGAGGCCTGGCGGTTTCTCGATTGGCGAGGGCGAGACGGGTCCCGCACGCGGCCACTGCTCCATGTGGGCGCCGTGAGCACGAGCCAAGACACCTTCGTGCCGAAGCGGATCGACGACGTGCTCGGCGACTGGTGCCAGGGACGCGAGCCCGGTGCCCGAGCCGCTGGCGACCAACGGTCGCGGACCGCACGTGGCTTGCTTACCCGCGTCCCCGCACAAGCACTGCCCGGTGTCGATCTTTTGGGCCGCGACGGGGCGCAGCTTGTCGAACGGCAAGCGGGCATCGTGCGGCCCGACGAGGTGCAGACGGTCTACCGATCGTCGACAACCACGACGGCAATCGCGGGAGTCGACGGTGCGCTCGTGGGACAGATGGTCGACGAGCTCGGCCAGGTCAAGGTCGCTGTCCTGGCCGGCATCACTCGTCGGCGTCTCGGACGACTGCTTACGAGTCAACCAGCCAAGCCAGGAACCGGACCTGCACTGATCAACGCATTGCGGACCCGCGCTCTGTTGGACCTCGCCGAGTGGGGAGCTGATGCGACGCTGGTCGAGGCGCCGGCTGAGGTGGTCTTCACCGAGTTCCTCGCGCTTAGGTCACGACAAGGCGCCGACCGAATGTGCGCGGTACCAGGATGCGGCGCCGCAGCGCGTACCGGGAGCGAGTACTGCTCAACTGCGCATCGCCAGGCTGCATCACGGCGGCGCCTCCGCGTCTCGCGCCAGTGTCCGGTTCGCATCGTCCCAACGGGCCGGAAAGTGCCGTGACGAACTTGGCTCCAGTTCCGGCCGAGGACGGGATGTCTCCCTGGCAGCTGCTCCCGCCGCTCACGGAGTCTGAGTACGCGGCCCTGAAGGCCGACATCGCCGAGCACGGGATCCTGGTGGCGCCAGTCGTCGACGCGGAGACCGGCGAAGTCCTGGACGGCCACCACCGCGTGAAGGCATGGAGCGAGCTCCGAGCCGCAGGGGTCCGCGTGCCCGACTACCCCAGGGACGTGCGCCGTTTCGGCTCCGACGAGGACCGGATTGGTTTCCTGCTCGCGGCCAACTTGTTCCGCCGCCACCTCGACCACAAGCAGCGGGCAGCCGTGGTGACAAGGCTGCGGGAACGTGGGTGGTCGCTCCGCCGCGTGTCCGAAGCGCTCGGCGTTCACCACGAAACGGTGCGCCGCGATCTCGAAGGTGTCGCAGATGCGACAGGTGACGCCTCCAAGTCAGCGATCATCGTCGGACGGGATCAGAAGACCTACCCGGCACGACGACCAAAGCCTGTGCCGTCTATCGTCGTGCGATCAGCTCGTGACGAGGCGCGGGCACGGGCGGCGCTCGCGGCGCTCGGCGACGAGTCCCCGGGACCGGACCTGCGACGCTCCGAGGAGAAGGCCCGCCTGGCGGCACTCGCTCGGCGACGTTCCGAGGACGTGCCGGCCCAGATCGAAGGCCCGGGATGGGAGATTCGGACTGGCGATTTCCGCGAGGTGCTCGCCGACATCCCAGACCAGTCGGTCGACGCGATCGTGACGGACCCGCCGTACAACGTCGAGGGTGTGCCGCTGTACTCCGATTTGTCGGCGTTCGCTGCCCGGGTGCTTAAACCCGGCCGGCTCTGCGTGACCTACTGCGGGAAGATGGCGCTGCCGGAGCACTTCGAGCGCCTCGGCGAACACCTCGAGTACGTCTGGACGGGAGCGATCTTCCTTCCGGGCCGGCACACCGTTTTCCGCAGGAAGATGATCTTCGGACGGTGGCGACCCGTCGCTTTCTTCTCGGCCGGCCAGTACGAGGTGCGAACCACGATCGTCGACGCACTCTGGGCAGAGGGTCGAGGAGAGAAGCAACCAGAAGATCATCCCTGGCAGCAGGCGATTGGCCCATTCGAGCGGTTGGTCGAGATGGCCGCGAAGCCCGGAGAGCTGGTCATGGACCCGTTCCTCGGTTCGGGTACGACCGGGCTCGCCTGCATCTTTGCAGAGAGGCAGTTCATCGGCTGCGACGTCGACTCGGGCGCCGTGACACTCAGCCTCGCCCGCCTCAGCGCCGCCAGACAGGCTGCCGGGAGCACGCAGACGCTAGGCGCCAGCGATGAGCCCCCCGCTAGCATGCCGCCATGCGGCAAGCGATGAACCCCGGTCAGCCATGCTGAAGCCGCTTAACGAGGTCAAGGGCGTTCTTCCCAGTCAGTACCTCCAGGAGGTCATCCGGCTCGGCCTCCTCCATGCCGGTGAGTTCGCCGTTCCTCCAGAAAACGTGCAACCAGCGAGCCTCGACTTGCGCTTGGGAGAGGAGGCATACCGGCTCCGCTGCAGCTTTCTGCCCGGTAACGCATCCGTGGAGGAGAGGTGTCAGAGCCAGCGCCTCGTCCTCGACAAGCTCGACCTAAGGAAGGGCGGCGCCATCCTGGAGTCCCGGCGCCCCTATCTGATTCCCCTCAAAGAGGAACTTGCATTGCCACGCTTCATGCAAGCGAAGGCCAATCCAAAGAGCTCAACCGGTCGCGTCGATGTCTTCACTCGGGTCGTCACGGACTATAGCCCTCATTTCGACGAAATCCGTCCGGGGTACGAGGGTCGCCTTTACCTTGAGGTGGTTCCCCTATCCTTCGCTGTTCGCGTTCAAGCGGACTTGAGCCTCAACCAGTTGAGGCTGTCCGTTGGGCAAACTGCCGTCAGAGATGCAGAGCTGAGGCGGATCCACAAAAAGAGACCCGTGCTCTTTCAGCATGGTGTGACGGTGAAAGCACTTCCACTCGGTGATGGACTCTACCTAGGCCTTGACCTGCGCGGCCACGATCATGGTTCAATTGGTTACCGAGCGAAGCCCAATGCCCCTCTGCTAGATCTAACAAACAATACTCCCGAACCCCCAGACCTCTACTGGGACAAGGTAAGTCCCGAGGACGATGGGCGCATCCTTCTTGACCCACATCAGTTCTACCTCCTCATGTCGAACGAGGCGGTCTGTATACCGCCTGAGTACGCGGCAGAGATGACGGCATATGACCCCACAAACGGTGAGCTCAGAACGCACTATGCTGGCTTTTTCGACCCCGGGTTTGGCTACGATCCATCTGGCGTCTTCCAAGGTTCTCGCGCAGCGCTCGAAGTCCGCGCGCACGACGTGCCGTTCATGATTGACCATGGTCAACGGGTATGCAAGCTGACCTTCGAGCGACTGATCGAGCCGCCAGAGGATCTCTATGGGGACGCGATGCAGTCCTCCTATCAGGAGCAACAAGACGCTCTCAGCAAGTATTTTGAACGGCCGCTACCGCCTGGCCACCCTGTCCCGTCGCCGGACGGGATGCCGCAGGTCCATCAGGGCCGCCTTCCTCTGGAGGCGCGTTGAGCCTGTCAGAGTCTTCTGCTCCGCCGGATCCAGCCGGCTGCACATCGGTCACGGACGTAGGTCGTCTCCATCACGATGCCGAGAGTGATATCTGGTACGAGTGCGTGTTTGATAGTCGGCAAGAAGTCTTCACGTGGGCGATTCTTCCGCCCAACGACTAGCGTCCTCGCTTCCTAGGGCGGGGCGTTGCCGGCGTGGCTCGAGATGAACGATTCGGAGGAGCCTGTCGTGAAGTCGATTGCTGGCGAGCAGTGATTACTGCCTGGTCTTCGGGTGATACCCACTGCTTCAGCCATGCACCTCCGGCGGTGCTCATGAACAGCTTCGTGGTAGCACCATTCTGAAAGACAATAGTCATCATGTGGTAAAGAGTGAGGACTGCCTCCTGAAGCGCCTGATCGTCCTCGAGGTCATCGACCCGTAAGCCCTGCTGGCGGCACTCGACTCTGTCGATCCGTCGTCCATGGCTTAGGTGCTCACTCGCATCGTTGAAGTAGGAGGCGATACGTTGGCCGGCTGCAGGAGGATCATTGTCGTCCCGACACATATAGGCCGTAAGCCATTGGCTAACCATCCGCTCAGAGTAGGCGAGCGCGTTTCGTGCCTCCTGGAGAAGAGACGGCCCAATCGTGGACAAGACTGGTGCCCAAACGTGAGCCGTCTGTAGGTCACCTGGGATTTGCTTCTCTGGATCTCCGAGAATGTCGAGCTTGGCACTGTCAAATTGATCGACTACCGCACGAGCCGAGATCGCTCGTCCCGCATAAGGCATCTGAGGATCGATCGGTCCAAGCTGGCTCTGTCTACCCATCACGATGTTGTCAGACGCAAGGGTGATCATTGTGCCAGCCGACATGGCGAACGTCGGGATGATGGTTTCCATGTACGCGAACTTGGACCGGAGGTAAGCAACAACGCTCTCAGCGGCATTCGTGAGTCCCCCAGGCGTATGAAGGATCAATACGAGCCCCTTGTCCCAGTCCATCCCATGGATGACAGCCATTAGGGCGTCGATGTCCTCCCCCGTCATGGATATGTACTGCGGAGGTGCCTGGGGCTTTTGTAGAAAGGCCGATCCATAGAGAAGGACATTCCGATCGCCTCTAAGTGCGCGAATCGACTCCAGATTCGACACCATCCGTCCGTTTAGCCATTGCTGCTTTGCTTGGTCCGAAGGCTGGGCAGAGAACTCGGCAACGAGCTCATTCCAGGTGGACATGTTAGGGATAAGTCCGGATCTCGAGAGTCAGAGGCAGCCCTTGGGGCGGTGGCACCGGGTGATCTTCCGAGATGAGTGGAGAGCCGAACTGTGCGATCTGGGCTATCTCGACGTACTGGCGATAGAGCTCCTCCGCGTTCGCGAGAGCATCGAAGAGCGCTTGATCGTCGGCACTGGTGGTGGGCACGGTAGGCACCTTTCAGTCCGAGTGCTGCGACAGGGTGGCCGTCGCGGGTACGTGTGGAGTTTACTTGCAAAACAACGGGGGCGGAACGATGTCCCGCCCCCGTTGTCCGTCCTCTGAGCGCCCCGTGCGGCCCCGTGTGCGCCCTGGTTGGGCGGTCGGCCCTGTGGTCTGCCGGCACCCCAACCGTGACCCTGTCCGTACCTGAGCGCCCGCGCCAGGCCGATCCCAGGGTCTGAGCTCAG
>Ga0182027_10005134_pt1 | contig 20009 bp, 16 predicted proteins | sample 712E1DmetaG_FD_121300 | JGI IMG/M metagenome (GOLD analysis project Ga0182027, IMG submission 121300) | Permafrost microbial communities from Stordalen Mire, Sweden - 712E1D metaG (Illumina Assembly) | ecosystem: Environmental > Terrestrial > Soil > Wetlands > Permafrost | place: Sweden...
TCAGGATTTTCATATGCGCCGCGCCACCACCATGGTCATATCGTCCTGCAACTCGGAAGAGCCGGTCCAATGGACCACGGCTTCCATTGTGCGCGCGATGAGTTCCGACGAATCCGCGCGAGCATACTTGATTAGCAGGTCTTTCAAGCGATCTTCTCCGAACACTTCTCCGTAGACGTTTTCCGGCTCCACGATGCCGTCGGTATAGGCCAACAGTATATCGCCGTGTTCCAGCGGCACGGTCTTCTCCTCGTAGGTCGCGAACGGAAATGCGCCCACCACCGTGCCGGTGGAATCCATCGTCTGAATGTCGCTGCCGCGCAACAGCATGGGCGGCAAATGGCCGGCGTTGGTATAAGTCAGCGCGTGCGTCGATTCGTCGTACAGGGCGAAATAGAAGGTGGCATACTTTTCGAGCGACGTGGTGGCATAAAGCTGCTGGTTCAGGTTCGACACCATCCTCGCCGGCGAAAGACGATGCTGCCCGCTTCCGTTCGAGGTGCTCAACTGCGACCGCATGGCGGATTGAATGGTGGCCATCAGCAGCGCCGCCGAAATGCCTTTGCCGGCCACGTCGCCGATGGCGAAGGCCAGCGCGCCTTCGGAAACCTGCATGAAGTCGTAGTAGTCGCCCGAAACCACGCGCGCCGGGGTGCACACGCCTTTCAACTCCAGCGTCTTAACGTAGGGAACGTCCTTCGGGAAGAGTTGGCTCTGCACCTCGCGGGCGATTTCCAGCTCCGACTCCAGGCGCTCCTTTTCCTTGGCCACCACAATGAGCTGCCCCAAGTTCTCGGTCATGGTGTTGAACGAAGCGCTCAGCTCGGCAAGCTGGTCGTCGCCCTTCACCGGAATGCGGTAAGAGAAATCGCCCACCTTGACGTGCCGGGTGCCCTCATACAGCTCATGCACCGCGCCCGTCATGGAACGGCTGAGTTTGACGCCGGCCACCAGCGAGACCATTTCCACGATTTGGAACAGGATGGCCACCGCCACGAAAAAGTCCAGCATCTTCTCGCCCAGTTCCAGCTTTTCCCCGAAGAGCATGCTCAGCACCGCCGAAACCCGGGAGTACACCACCAAGATGGCGTCGGTCGGGTGTTGCGGTGAATCCCAGGAAGCCACCTGTATCGGGACGAAGCCCTCCACCTCGAAATCCACCACGTTGACTTTTTCAGGAACGCGGTTCTCCTGGCCCCACTTGGTGAAGGATGCCACCAGGTTCGCATCGCCCAGTTGCGGAATGAGCCCCGCCAGCAGTTCGTGATCGAACGGCGCCAGGATGGTGACCTCGTTTCCGTTGGCCACTTCGTGGGCCCACGCATACAGGCGATCTTCATTCCCTTCTCTTTTCAGGATGAGGCCGCTGGCACGCCTCCACGCCGCCGGCGGCGGCTCGAGCCGCGACTCCGGCGGATAGCGTAGATCCTCGTGGCCGCTGATCCGCAACTCGAATTGAGGGAAGCCATTCCGGATCATGGGCACGAAGCGATTGAGGGTCGCCCCGGGATCGCCGATGGGCGCGCGCGCCAGCGCCTCGGCCGGGCGGAGAAGGCTGTTCACGCGGTGCGTAAGCTCGGTGTTCACCAGGTAGACCGCCATCTGCCCGATCACCGCGTAGCCCGCGATTACCGCCAGCGCCACGATCAGGATGATGGGCACCACCGCAATAAACAGGTAGGCGACGATCAGCCGGTTGCGCAGCCGCCAGATGGCCTTGCGCATGCCGCGCCGCGCCAGTTTGAACAGCGCCAGCAACCCGAAAATGAAGGTCCCCAGCGCCGCCAGCAATTGCATGGTGGGCGCCACGCGCGTGAAATACAGCAGCGCGTAAAGCACCGCGAAAACGAGAAAGGCTTTCTCGATCCGGCCGAGCCGCCGCCAAATCGCTCCGTAGCCTTTCCGCATCGCTATCTCTACAGACTAGCGCACCGGAATCCGAGAAGGTAGAATCACACTATGCAAAGACGAATCTTCCTGGCCTGCGCCGTCCTGATGACGGCGATGGCCGGCGCGGCTCTGGCCGCCGACATTACGGGCAACTGGACGGGATCTTCCGACCAGTTCAGCCTGAAGTTTACCTTCAAGCAGGATGGAGAGACGCTGACGGGCAACGTCATTGGCCCGCAAGGCGACCCGCTACCCATCAGCGACGGCAAGGTGCAAGGCGACAAGCTCTCCTTCACGGTAAAAGTCGATATGGGTGGCAACAGCATGAAAATTACGCACGAGGGCGCCATCAAGGGCGACGAGATCACGCTGACCACCAAGGTCGAAGGCGGCGGCGATTTCGGTGGCGGCGGCCCCATGACGCTGAAGCGGCAGAAGTAGGCGCGCGGGGCGGCGGACAGAGCAGCGAAATGGCACGTCGATATCTAGCGTTTGACATTGAAACTGCCAAGGACGTTCCGGGCGACGATTTCAACTGGCGCCCGCATCGGCCGCTTGGCATTTCCTGTGCCGCTACGCTGGCCAGTGCTACGGACCAGCCGCTCCTTTGGTACGGCAAGACACTGGATGGGTCGCCTGAAAAACGAATGAGTCGGGGGGACGCTCAGGGATTGGTCCAGCACTTGTCGGACATGGCGGCCGATGGTTTCAGAATCGTCACCTGGAATGGGCTGGGCTTCGATTTTGACATTCTCGCGGAAGAGTCCGGCGCTGCCGCGAGTTGCCGGGAATGCGCTCTCGGCCATGTCGACATGATGTTTCACGTGTTTTGCTCCTTGGGCTACCCGGTCGGTCTGGAAAAAGCCGCACAGGGTATGGGCCTGCCGGGTAAGCCGCCCGGCATGAGTGGCTCCAAGGCTCCCCAGCTTTGGGCGCAAGGCCACTTCAAAGAGGTTCTTGAGTATGTTGCGCAGGACGTGCGAATCGCCATGCAGATCGCGCAGACTGGCGAGCAGCGCCGGAGATTCGAGTGGATCACGCGCAAAGGCACCAAGAGTTCCCTGCCCCTGCCGAATGGCTGGCTTACGGTGCGGGAATCGCTGAAACTCCCGGAACCAGATACCTCCTGGATGTCCGCTCCGCTCTCGCGCCGGGACTTTACCGGCTGGTTGCCGGTCGTCTAGAAGCCGCGCCTAGCCGCGGCGGATGAGCTGTGCCGTTAGCCGCAATACTGTTCATTTAAGAACATTTCTGTGGCATTCTGTTTTGGAGAGGAACAGGAGGACCGCGGATGGCACGCACCGTTGCAGAATTTCCCTCGGGTTCCCGGATTACCGACTACGTAAGCTTGGGCGTGATCGCCAAGACTTTACGCGCAGTCGTCGTACCGCGAGGTTTTGCGCTGTTTGCTGGAAAGAATTCAGTGGCTGCGCGATCCGTCCGCCACTATTAAGGTGGCAGGCAAGTCGGGAATCTCACAGGCCCGAACGCGATTGGGATGGGAACCGCTGCGCCAATTGCACGATGCGGTGGTGAAGCCGATAGCAGTGCCGGCCACCAAAGGCGCCTGGTATCGTGGGTGGCGGTTGGTGAGTTTGGATGGCAGCACGTTGGACGTCGCCGACGAACAGGCCAATGAAGATACCTTCGGGCGACCGGGGGCGAGTCGCGGCAGCAGCGCCAACCCCCAAATCCGTTTCGTGTCGCTGGTAGAAAACGGCACGCACGTATTGTTCGGCAGCCAACTGGATGCCCACACCACCGGGGAAACTACGTTGGCGAAGACCGTGCTGCCAAGCTTACGCAAAGGCATGCTTTGTCTGGCCGACCGCAACTTTTTCGGCTACGAACTACTGAAAACTCACCTCCGCGGCGCCAAGATTGTATTGCGCAGCAAGACTCCCGACTTGGTCCGGCAGGAGTTCTACGGCTTCCTGATGGCTCACTTTGCAATCCGCGGCCTCATGCATGAGGCGGCCCTCAGAGCCCAGAAGGATACAGACCGACTGTCTTTCCTGCATGCGGTGCGAGTTGTCCGCCGTAAGCTCCCCGTGTTCAGCGCTATTCCCCCCTCAGCGGAGGAAAGCATTTCATAGCGCTGTGCTCAACGAGATTCTCCAAGTGCGGGTCGTGTCGAGCCGCAATCGGCGCAATTTGCGAGGCGTCAAGCGCAAGATGAGCAATTTTCCACTTCGTCCCCGGCATGCCAAACCACTGCCGCAAAGCGACCTCAAGAAGACAATAAGGATCGTTCAGTGAACAGTATTGCCGCTAACCCGGATTGCTCACGGGCGGGGATCTTCCTCACGCGAAACTCTCCGCCCGACGACTTGAAGGACCTCTTCAAGGGGGCGCGAGCCGGTCTGGTGTTCGTAACGTCGTTTCTCACGCGACGGGAACGCGGGTCGAGCGTGGGGACGTCATCGGTTATGTGGGATCGGCGGGAAACGCGGACCTGCGCACGCCGCACCTGCATTTTGCGATCTTCGAGTTGGAGCGGGAAAAGCTGTGGTGGAAGGGGAAGGCCGTTGACCCATATCCTGGCCGGGTAGCCGCAGTGAAGCGGGCAAGGCAGCGGACGAATCCTCGCCGGATGGTTTCAACGTCCCCGGCCGAACAACACAATCCTTACCGTCTTCAGCAGGATGGCGGCATCGCAACGGAAGGATTTATGCTTGGCGTAGTAGAAGTCGTACTGCAGTTTCTCGTAGGAATCCTCGACGGATGCTCCGTATCGATACATCACCTGAGCCCACCCTGTGATGCCCGGTTTCAAGTAATGACGGAGGTTGTAAAAGGGGATTACTTGCGCCAGCCGATCGACAAAGCAGGGCCGCTCCGGGCGGGGGCCCACCATGCTCATCTCGCCTTTGAGCACATTGAAGGCTTGCGGAATTTCATCGAGCCGGAACAGACGCAGCAACCGGCCGACTCTCGTCACCCTCTCGTCACCCTCCGCCGCCCACGCCGACCCGGCCTCGAGTTCGGCATCGTCTCGCATGGAGCGAAACTTGTAAATGACGAAAGTCTTTCCATGCAAGCCCACGCGGACCTGGCGAAAGAGCACAGGCCCCGCCGAATCGAACTTGATCGCGATGGCGATCAGAATGAACAGCGGGGCGGCCAACAGAATCAGCAGCGACGAGAATGCCACGTCGAAGCACCGCTCCAGACACAGGCGGGCCCGCGAACGGTTGAATCCATTGGAATAGACGAACCACTGGGGATTCAAGGCTTCCACCCAGATCTTTCCGCTGAGCTCTTCATAGAAATCGACAGCGTCGTCGACTCGTAAGCCGCGCAGCCGGGAATCCAGCAGCGCGGCCGCCAATCTCTCCCGGCTCTGCGCGCCCAGGTCGGCTATGACGACTCGTGAAATCCGGTCCCGTTCCACCATCTCGTTGAGTTCGGCGAGCTCGACCGCCGATCCCCGGTCCGCCAGGCCCTCGAAAGGACTCAGCATCTGCGGCTTGCGCTTCGAGTGGTTCATGCCGCGGCCCAGCTCGCGATGCAGCTTCGCCGGCAAATCTCCCGTGCCCACAATCAGGATTTCTTCCACAAACTTCCCACGAGTGACCAGACGCTGCAGAACCCGCCGCAGGAGCACCGGCAGAAAAGCAATCAGCAGCCCGGCGGCGATCGCCATGTCGACTCGCGGGGCCAGGCCCCGAAGTACGTGAAACAGCAGCGCGGATGCCAGAAATCCCAAAACCACAGATTCTAAGAGGTCCATCCAGAACTGCGATGCCTTGGAGCTGACAATGGATCTGTCGAGATTATAAATATGGAAGAATAGCGCACAACAGGCGATCGGGATGAGTGCTCCAACACTGTGTCCGCCCCAGGCGGCATGCAGCAAAGGAACGGCCAGCAACGTCAGTTCCGCGGCGACAAAAGCCCCGCGAGGGCGCGCGTGTCTGTGCGGCAACACCTTCAGTTGGGCCTTCGAAGGCGATGCGCTAATGCCGCCCCACGGAGTATTGCCGATAGTTGCGGTAGCCATAAATGTAACGGGTATCCCGTATTCAAACTCGTCTCACACTTACACCGAGTGCTCTTGATGGCGCGGAAACACCTAACCGCGCGTTCTAGCGGCCCGCCGTCGGAGCGCTTTACCCACACCGTAGCCGACCGATCCACTTATCTGGAGCGGTTTCGGCTCGTGACCCTAAAGTAACAGGCACTTTGCCGATTGTCTGGTCATAAGTGACCACTAACCGCCCGCGGCGAGAGCTGCTCACGGGAAATCGGAGCCAGACAACGCTTTCGCCCGCCAACCGATCTCTTCACGCTCCCTTACGGTCGCGGCTCCGATGTGCGTTCAAAACCGCCACCGCAAGGGAGCGGTTACGGGCGCCTCCTGCCGGCGTTTTTGCTTCGCGGCAGCCACGCCCAAGGAACTCCGGACGCTCCAAAACACCGAACACCATGGTCACTTTTGACCAGACCGCGAGGGGGCTTTCTTGGTACGTTAGCTTGGGTGTTCGTCTGGCTCGGCGAAAACCGAAGCTCCAGGACCATCGAGGTTGAGATGAGAGAAAGAATAGAGTGGAAAACGGCCGCATCCCTGGCCATGCTCCTGATGGCCGGCGCAGCGCTGGTGTTGGCGGCGGACGATGCTAAGCCGCCCGCCAGCACGACTTCCGGCGACGCCGAATACCGCCTCGGCGCCGAGGACGTAATTGAAGTGTTCGTGTGGAAAGAGCCCGATTTATCGACCACCGTGGTCGTACGTCCGGACGGCAGGATTTCACTCCCGCTGGCGAACGAACTCGTCGCCAGCGGCAAGACCGCGGTCGAGCTTCAGCAGGAGATCACAGCCAGATTGAGCAAGTATGCCATCCAGCCGGTGGTGAACGTGATGGTCAAGCAGGTGAACAGCCTCAAAATCTCGGTTTTGGGAGAAGTCCGCAGGCCCGACGTGTACAGGATCAAGAACCGGGTGACCGTGCTCGACGCCATTGCGATGGCCGGCGGCTTCACCGACCTGGCCCGGCCGAACAAGGTAATTGTGTTAAGAAATACATCGAACGGCCAGCAGAGAATCAGGATCAATATCAAACAAGTGGTCGACGACGATACCGCGGCGCCGTTGTATCTTCAGACGCTGGATACGGTTTACGTGGAGTAAGTATGAGACGCGGGCTATTACTCTTGCTGGGCATTATCCCGGCTCTGTTTGTGGAGGTTGTGGGGCGGGCGCAAGATCGGCCCAATGGTTTTTACCTTACCTCGCCCTTAAGCCTGAGTTCGGGCTACGACGACAACTCCCTGGTCGGCTCGCGGCTGTTGGATGGCAATGTCTCTCTATTGACCTCGCCGACTTTCTCATGGATCACAAACACTCACCGAACCATGGTTTCCGTGGATTACCAGGCGGAGTTTGAAATGTTCTCCCGCGATGCGGGCCTGGATGCCTGGAACCATACGGCGAATCTGCATATCCACCACCAGATCACTTCCCGGCTGAGTCTGGACGCCGCCGATTCCTATCTCTCCACGATGGACCCGACGCGTCGGCTGATCAACAGTCTGCTTTTGTTGCCGCGAGGCCGCTATCAGGAGAACGGCTTTTATGCCCGATTGGGCTACCGCCTCGACCACCGGACGATACTGAGTGTTCGTTTCGACAACGCGGTCACAACCATGGCTCTGCCCGCGGAACTGGCGGGCCGGTTGGACCGGGTCGGTTTCGCCGGAACGGCGACGGTGGACCGCACCATCACCCGTCACCATGCACTATCGGGAAGCTATGCGTATCTGTTTGTCCATCCGCTCCAGGTAGGACCGTCGGCCATCAATAGCGGCGTTCACAATGTCGACTTAGGTTACATCTACACGGTCAATCCCGGCTTAACGATTCGGGCGTCCGGGGGCGTCACTCGGGCACTTCAATCGTCGTTCACCGGCGCGGCCGCGGTGGATAAGAAAGTGGGCGGCGTTTGGCTGTCGGCAGGGTACCAGCGCTACCTGGCGCTTTTCGGAGGTCTGGGGCTTGTTGGCGCTCCCGTCGAGCCTATCCCCTTGGTCGCCGGTCTGGCGCCCAACTCGGTCTACCAGGTGGCGTCGTTGCGGGCTTGGGGACAGGTGACGAGACGTTTCGGACTGGAAGGCAACGTCCAGAGGGCCCTCAACGGAGTTACGCCCGAGAACCGGGGTATCAAGAGCGTAATTCTTCAGCTTCGTCTGGACTACAAGCTTACCGACCGGCTGACGTTGTTCACGCGCACGGAATTCTATGGCCAGAACATAAGCGAGTTCTCGACGTTTCCGATGTCGCGGAGGCGGTACTTCGGTGGTGTGGAAATCGCTCTGTCGCGTCCGCCCATACCAGCCGAGGACCCGCACCGGCACAAGCCGCTCCCCGCGGGTTCGTCGCAGTCGCAGCAAGTCGAGGCCCCCGCTCCGGAGGAACGATAGCCAATGGAAACAGATAAAGGTGGGAAGCGGCTTTCCGCATTCACGATACTGAGAACTCTGAAGCGCCGTAAGCTCTATTGGCTTGTTCCCATGGTGCTGATCACGGCTGCCGTCGCCGTTTACACCGGGAGGCTGCCGACACGATTTCGCGCCCGGGCGCTGGTGGCCGCGGCGGCCGCTGTACCGGAGCCGTACTTGAGCGGAACGGCCGACGCCGCGGCCACGGCCAACGTTCAGGAGAACCTGCGCGCCATCCGCGAGACGCTTCTCAGCCCTCCGGTGCTGGAGACGGTGATTCGCGAATTCAAGCTGTACGATGTGGCGGGGAGCCGCGGGGTGGAGCGGGCGATTGACTCCATGAAGTCGCGCATCCAGGTCCAGGTTGAAAGCCCCGATTCCTTCTATGTCGGCTTCGAGGGCGATCAACCGCAGCAGGTGATGCAGGTGGCCAACCGCCTGGCGGCATTGTTCGTCGAGCGAACGTCGGACCTTCATGGCCAACGCGTGGCGCACGTGGACAGCCTCCTGGACACAGAGGTAAATCGGCTGCGGACCGCAGTCTGGGAACAGGAAACGGGATTGAAGAACTATAAGCAGAGCGTGGCGCAGGAACTTCCCGATCGCCTCGCGACCAATCTCAAGTGGCTCGAAAACCTACAGCAGCAATCGCAAACGAAATCCGATCAGATAGCGGAAGCTCAGGCGCGGCGGCTGGCCGTGGCCGACGAGATGCTGGCTTTGGAAAAACAGGGGGCGCTCGAGGGGGAGCGGCGGCAAGAGACCGCCAATGAAACGGCGCTCGACGACTTACGGCTCAAGCTGAGACAACTCAAAACCCGGTACACTGCGGCGAATCCGGAGATCCAGCGAACCGAAAAGGAAATTCGGGACCTGGAAGCGCTCGGAACGCCTCTTGGGGCTCGCCAGGAACCGTCGGCTCTCCACATGCGCTATATCGCATTGCAAGCCGAACTCGCATCCATCGATCAACGCGTGAAGAGCTACCAACAGGAGCGCGGCACGTTGACATCCCAGATGGCGAATTATGAAACCAGGGTGAACTCTTCGCCCGGTCTCGAGACGACACTTACGCAACGCATGAGGGATGCGGCGCTTACGCGCACGCAATACGAGACCATGCTGGCCAAGCAACAGGCGCAACAACTGGACCAGCGGGTGGAGAAGAGCGACAAGCACGTTGCGTTCAAGGTCATCGAGCCGGCCGAACTGCCCACGGCCCCTTACAGCCCGCAGCGTCAGCGGCTCATCCTCATGGGTTTCCTGGCCAGTCTGGGGCTTGGGTTGGCCGCCGTCTTTTTGGTGGAACAGATGGACACGTCGTTCGATACGACCGAAGACGTCCAGGGATTCACGAACCTTCCCGTGCTATCGGCGATTCCCACCATAACCAACCGCCCGACCAGGATGGGCCCGGCCAAGAACGGGCGCCACGGCCCGATCCGGTTGGAAGCCTTGAAACTCAACGACAATGGGATCGCCCCGGAGGCGCTCCGGCATTTTCGAGAGCATCGGCTCACGGTTCTGGGCGACCCCCAATCCATTGCCTCGCAACAGTATGGAATTCTGAAGCTGAAGGTACAGCGGTGGATGGAACAGACCGGAGGCCGCGTGCTGCTGGTCACCAGTGCCGCGGGCGGCGAAGGCAAATCCCTGACGGCATTGAATCTCGCCATCGCGCTTTCCTCGTCGGTGGAAGGCCGAGTTCTGCTGGTGGATTGCGACCTGAGGCGTCCCCAGGTGCATGAGCGGCTGGGGCTCAAGGACGCGCCGGGTTTCAGCGATCTGCTGGCTCTGCCCGACCGCGATGCCGGTTCCTTCGTCTCGAAGGTCGGAAACCTCTATGTGATGCCGGGCGGCACTCAGTTGGGCGACCCTGCCGGGCTGTTCTCCTCGCGGCGTATCCAGACGCTCCTCGCCCACCTGAAGAAGGAATACCAGCTTATCGTGCTGGATAGTCCGCCCATCGTACCGATTGCGGACAGCCATGCTTTGGCCGCCTTAGCCGATGGAGTCATGATAGTCATTCGCGCCCGGCAAACCCGCCGCGAACTGTTACAACGCGCCATCGAGAGCCTCGGAGCCACCAACATACTGGGCGTTGTGCTGAACGATGTGGAATACGGAGACACTCGTTATGCGTATGCTTATCGGTACTATCAGCGGCGCTACATGGGCCGGGGTTAGCACAGATGGCCACGATTCTTTTTTGGACTGCATGCACGTGTATTGTCTACGTCTACCTGGGGTATCCGCTATTGCTGATGCTCTGGCGAAGAGTCATCCGGCGGCCGGTCGATAAGCGCTACCAAGAGGTGAGTGTCAGCCTGGTGATCGCCATGCACAACGAGAGGAGAAACGTCCAGGCCAAGATGCAGAATTGCTTCGAGCTGGACTACCCCGCGGACAAGCTGCAAATCATTGTGTCGCTCGACGCGCCGACCGACGGCACCGATGCTCTGCTCCGGCCGTACACCGGCCAAAACGTCGAGGTCGTCTGTTGTCCGGTGCGCAGAGGCAAAGCGGAGGCCCTGAACAGCGGCGTGGCCGTCGCGCGAGGCGAAATCGTGGTCTTTGGCGATGCCGGGCAACGATTGCAGAAATCCGCAATTCGCGAGTTAGTGGCGAATTTCGCGGATGAATCCGTCGGAGCGGTTTCCGGAGCGTTGGTGTTGTTGGAGCGAGACGCCCGGGAAGCTACTGATGGAATGGGCCTGTATTGGCGTTTCGAAAAGAAACTGCGCGCCATGGAGAGCGACATTCACTCCGTGCCGGGAGCGACGGGAGCTATTTACGCCATTCGCCGCAAGCTATTTGTGCCGTTACCGCCGGGAACCATTCTGGATGACGTGGTGGTTCCAATGAGGATCGTACTCGGGGGAAAGCGGGCGATTCTCGATCCGGCGGCGCGAGCTTACGGCGCCGCGACTCGGCGCCCTGGCAGTGAATACGAGAGGAAAAGGCGCACATTAGCCGGCAATTATCAGTTATTCGCGGAGATGCCGGAGTTGCTTGTGCCGTGGCGCAATCCGATTTTCGTACAGTTGGTTTCTCACAAGGCCGGCCGTCTGATCGTGCCCTATTGTCTCGCCGCACTGTTCGTTTCCAACCTGTTCTTGCTGGATGGTCTGTATCGTACAGTCGGGTTTCTCCAGGTCATATGGTACATGGCGGCCTGCGCTGGGTGGTGGGCGTCGCGTGGCGGCGAGTCGCGGCTGGGAAAACTCATGGCGATTCCGTACGCCTTTGTGTTGATGAACTGGGCTCCGGTTGCGGGTCTTTATTGCTTTGTGCGCGGCCGCACGCTGGGCATCTGGAATTCGGCCGCGGTCGACCGCACCCAGGAGGAGCGTATCGCATGACCGGCTCGGCAGCCATAGCGGAACCGCTCGAAAAGGCGGCGGCGGTCCACGCGGTGATCCGCATCGAGGCCATTACCGGCCACCAGCCCTTTTTGGATCTGGAACCGGTTTGGAACGAAGTGGCGGAAGCTGCCGGACTCGACCATCCTTTTCTGGAATACGCTTGGGTGCGCACGTGGTGGGAGTCTTTCGGCGCCGGGAGCGCCCTGCATGTTCTCGTGCTCAGGGCAGGCGATCGGCCCATCGCCATCGCTCCGCTGATCTTGACGCCGGTCCGGATGTTTGGAATCAAGGTGCGGCGGCTGGGGTTCTTCTACAATGCGCATGTTCCCCGCGCCGACTTCCTCATCGCGGAACGGCCCGAGGAGGTCTATCGGGCTATCTGGGATTACCTTTCGCGGAACCGGTTTTGGGACCTTCTGCAGCTCTGCCAACTGCCGGAAGGGTGCCAAACGCTGGAGGAAATGCCTAGGTTGGCAGCGGCGAGCCAGTGTCGAACCGGAGTTTGGGCATCGGAGGCTTCTCCGTACGTGCCGCTTCGCCCATCCTGGGAAGAGTACTTCGACAGCCTGGCGGCGAAACATCGCTCGAATCTGCGCAACCGATTCAAACGCCTCAAGGCCACGGGGCCGGTAGAGATGGAAGCAATCACCTCGGCCGAAGGGCTGGCGGAAGGCGTGGAAGCCGGTTTGCGGCTGGAAGCGGCGGCCTGGAAGGGCGAGGCCGAGACCGCCATCTGCTGCGACGGCGCCACCTCCCGGTTCTATTCGACGCTGGCAGGGCGCGCGGCCGAGCGGGGCTGGCTGGGCTTGCACTTCCTTCGGGCGGGCGAGACGCGAATCGCCTTCGATTATAGCCTTTCCTACAAAAACCGGATTCACCTGCTCAAGTTAGGGTACGACCCGGCTTACGCGCGTTTTTCTCCTTCGAACCTGCTTCTTTGCCTGGTTTTGCAGAACGCCTTCGAGCAGGGTGTCGCGGAATACGACTTTCTGGGAGCGGACGCCGACTGGAAGCTGAGTTGGGCCAGGCAAGTGAAGCGGCATTTCTGGCTGTTCGTTTTTCCCAACACGTTCAAAGGACGATTTTTGCATCTCATCAAGTTCCAGTTGGTTCCATTGCTCAAGCGGCCCGGCCTTCGTCATGTGCGTGGATTCATCGAGCGGGCGGCCGCTCGCTGGCCGCATAACGGCGTTCGAAAGGAAGACTGAGAGACACCCATGTACATCTCATCCTGGCCGGGACTAACGCCGCACGAGTTCCTGCAACGCCACTCCGATGAAGACTTGCCGTACCCGCTGAACGCCGCGAATCGGCTCTCCTTCTGCGTGGCGCGCAGCGGCATCTATCACTTATTCCGGGCGTTGAAGTTCAAGAAAGAAGATATCGTCCTGGTTCCCGATTATCACAGCGGCAATGAAGTGTCTGCGATCGAGGCGGCCGGAGCCACGATCGTCTACTATCCGATCCTCCGCAACCTGGAACCGGACCTGGACGCACTGACGCGCCTGGCCAAGCTGAATCCCCGGGTCATTTACGTGATTCACTACCTGGGATGGCCACAGCCGATGAAGGAGATCGCAGCCTTGTGCCGCCAGCGGGGCAGCATCCTGATTGAGGACTGCGCTCTTTCCCTGCTGAGCGAACCAAACGGCACGCCGCTCGGCGCGTCGGGGGATTATTCGGTTTTCTGCCTGTACAAGACTTTACCCGTGCCGAATGGCGGTTTGCTGGTGCAGAACCGCAACTGCCTGGGAGAACTTGCGGGCCTGAAACTGCGGCGCTGCCCGCCAACCACGGCCATCGGCCGCAGTGCCGAACTGGCCCTGGAAGCCCTACGGTCCCGCGCGGATTTCATGGGCGGGATCTTGTTCGGAATCAAGCGGGCCTTTGGCCGGTTGCTGCGGGCGGCCGATGTACGGCAGGTGCCCATCGGCAACATCGGGTGGAACATTGGCGACGTGAACATTGGCATGTCCTCCATCTGCAATACGGTCATCAAGCGATTGGACTATGGCCGCATCCGCAGAAAGCGGAGGGAGAACTTCTTGCATTTGCGGCAAAAACTGCAAGGCCGGGTAACCATGCTGCGGGAAGACCTGGATGAAGGCGTCTGCCCTCTGTTCTTTCCCATACTGGTGCGGGACAAGCAGGCGGTAGCCCGGGCCCTGTGGCGGCGGGGTATCGGAGCCGTGGAGTTCTGGAACGAAGTCCGTCCCCTGGCCGAGCGGGCGAGTGGCCCCGAGGCGCAATATCTTCGCGCGCATGTGCTGGAACTGCCGATTCATCAGGACGTCGGTCCATCCCAGGTGGAATACATCGCAGACCAGGTGCTGCGCCTGGATTTACGGGCGGCATAATGACAGCCACTTTCACAAAGACGCCGGCACAGGGCCCTGGGATTGCGGTGGAGAAAATCGCCGATGTGCCGGGATTAGAGGCGTTGCGGGATGAGTGGGGCGAACTGCTCGAAGCCAGCGATTCCGATTGCCTTTTTCTGACCTGGGAATGGCTCTCCACCTGGTGGAAGCACCTGGCCGGGGACCGGCGGCTGGCGATTCTCGCTCTCCGCCATGGGGGAAGGTTGGTGGCACTGGCGCCCTTCGGTGTGCGGCCTCCCAGCCTGTCGCGCCGGCGTCCGCTTCCGGTGCTGGAATTTCTGGGAAATGGATGCGTCGGCTCCGACTATCTGGATTTCATTGTCCGTAGGGGCTACGAACCCGAAGCGCGCCGGGCTTTCGCCTCGGGTTTGGCGAATGAGCGGCTGGTGCTCGATTGGACACAACTGCGGCGGGGAAGCTGTGCGGCCGCTGGAGTCGCCGCGGACCTGGGCGCGAGGAACTGGAGCGTCTCGGAGACGGCGACCCATACATGCCCTTTCATCCCTCTGGCGGGGATTTCCTGGGAGGAATACCTGGCGACCCTGGGCGCGGAACATCGCTACAACTTTAATCGCAAATTCAAGCGTCTCAACCGAGACCATAGCGTGCAGTTCGAGCAGGTTCATACCGGGGAGCAATGCCGGGAATCGATCAACCTCGTCATGGATCTGCACAATATGCGCTGGCGCGACCGGGGCGGCTCGGATGCCTTTCACACGCCCGGCCTGGTGGCGTTCCATCGCGAATTCAGTCAAATCGCGCTCAAGCGCGGATGGCTGCGCCTCTATGTGCTGCGGCTCGACCAGAAACCCGCCGCGTGTCTGTACGGGTTCTTATATGGCGGGACCTTTTATTTTTACCAATCGGGTTTCGATCCGGCGTATCGCAAGGAGAGTGTGGGCCTGGTCTCGATGGGTCTTAGCATCAAGAATGCTATCGAGGAAGGGGCCGAAGAATACGATTTGTTGCACGGAGACGAAGAATACAAGTCTCACTGGAGCCGCCAGAGCCGGGAACTGTGCCGATTGGAATTATACCCGCCGGGCGGCATGGGGAGCATCTGCCGGCGGTCGGCGGAACTCGAGCGGGCGGCGCGCCGGATGGCCCGGCGCGTGCTGTCGAGAATGTTCGCATGATTCGAAGCTGGACAAAAACCGAAGCCGCGGGAGTGCTGAGCCGGACAGGCATGGACAAGGTTCTCGGCTCGCTAACGGGCTCGATGAATGCACCGGTGGTGGTCGGCTACCACCGGGTGGTGGAGAGTTTTGCGGCCAGCGCGGCCACCTCCATTCCCTCCATGCTGGTGAGCCGGCAAATGCTGGAACGGCATCTGGATTGGCTCGGCCGCCGCTTCCGATTCGTTTCCCTGGATGAATTGGGCGCGCGCCTCGATGGCAGCGATGGCTCTCGCGACGCCATCGCGGCCATTACTTTCGATGACGGCTACCGCGATTTTTACGAACACGCGTTCCCGCTCTTAATGCAAAAGGGGATTCCCGCGGCGGTGTTCGTGGTGACCGGCCTGGTGGGCACCACCGGCGTCCAGACCCACGATGAGCTATATCTCTTGCTGCTGAGGCGGCTCGCGGATCGCTCCCGGAATCCGGGCGGCCTCGCCGGGATGCTGCGGGGTATTGGGATCTCAGCCGCGGGCGTGGTTGCCAGCGCTCCGTATGAGGCCACCCGGGCCCTGCTCGAAGCGCTGCCCCAGGAAAGCGTACAACGAGTGGTGGCGGCGCTGGAATCCGAGGCGCCGATTTCGGAAGACACCTTCAGACCCTTCCACTCGCTCACCTGGGAGATGCTCGAGAGAATCCAGCGGGCCGGAATGACCATCGGCTCCCATACCAGGACTCACGTCTTGATGACCAATGAGAGCCAACACCGGGTAGCGGAAGAAGCGACGGCATCCCGGAAAGAGATTGAAACCAGACTGGGAACGTGCGTCCGGCATTTCGCCTATCCCAGCGGGCGGTTCAACACAGCCTCGGTCGATGCCGTAGCCAAGGCGGGTTACCGGTTCGGCTACTCCACCTGCGGCCACCGGGACGCCGTGCACCCCCGGTTGACGGTGCCGCGGACTCTTCTGTGGGAGAATTCCAGCCTGGATTTCCGCGGCGCGTTCTCCGGTCCCATTTTGAGTTGCCAGATCCACCGCGCCTTCGACATGATCAGCGGATGCCGCGAGCACCACCGAGTCGGCCGGGAGAGCGCCCATGCTTAGCGATAGCGGAGCACGCGTGGAGACCCCGCTCTATGCGGCCGGCGTTTCCCAAATCCGCTTCACCCGGCGGAGCGCCACCGGCACCACCACCGGGGCGCCGGCCTCCTACTGGCTGCTGCTGATGTTTCTGTTTCTGCTTTACGCCAATCTGCCTTTTGTGCTGCCGGTGACAGAGATACTCCGTCCGGCCAAAGTCGTGGCCGGCGCCGCACTCGCGATGTTGCTGGCGGAGGCCATGTTCGGGAAACGGACTCTCGGTTTCGCGTGGCCCGAAGGATCTCTTTTATTGGGCTTCGTGGGCGTTGCGGCGTTGTCTTGCCTGACTGCGCTGTGGCCGGGCTACGCGACTGCGGCTCTCTCCGACCTGGTGAAGATGGCTCTTGTTTTTTTCTTCATTGTCAACTGCGCCAATACCGAGCGCCGCCTGCGGGGCGTGATGTGGACCATCGTCGTCTGCGGGGTGATACCGGCTGCCGGCACGTTGAAAAACTACTTACAGGGCAACTTAGTCGAAGGCAGGGCCTCATGGCTGGGGATCTTCGCCAATCCCAACGAGGTGGCTTACAGCCTGATCATCCTTGTGCCTCTGGCGGCAGTCCTGGCGGCCGGCGCCGGCCTGATGCCGCGCCTGGCGCTGCTGGGGATTTTGACGCTCTTCGTGGGCGCAATCTTTGTGACCTTTTCGCGCGGCGGACTGGTGGCGCTGGCCGTGGTGGTCGGGCTTTACGCCTGGCGGAAGCGAAGTATCTGGCTTCAGGCCGTACTGATGGCCTTGGTGGCGGCAGGCCTGGTGCTGGGCGGTAAGCACTGGTCGCGAGAACAAGACTTCTCCGGACTGAAGGGCGACGTGACCTTTCGGCAGCGCGTGGCAACTTCCGCGGTAGGTCTGGCCATGTTTGCGGATCACCCGCTGCTCGGCGTAGGACTGGGATGTTCCGTGATTGCCTGGCCGCTTTATGCGCCCAAAGACCTTTATTCCCGTAGCTCCTTAGTGACTCACAACACCGTCATTCAGCCACTGGGGGAGACAGGAGTGTTCGGTTTCATCCTATTTGCCTCATTTGTGGGCTTCGGCATCTATTCCGCGCGCAAACTGGCCCTGGACGCTTCCAAACCGAGAATGGCCAACCTGGGTACGGGTCTGGAAATCGCCGTCTGGGGATTTGTGGTCTGCGGGCTGTCGGGAGGATACCTGTTGACCTGGTTCCCATACATTCTGCTCGGTCTGGTGTCGTCGGCCAGGCGGATTCAAGGAGACAATTGATGGCTGCCGCGGCGACCAGCATTCCCACAGCGGCAATCGGAGTTGTTCCGGATCCGGAAACCGATTCGGTCTTCAAGCCGGCCCTGTTGTTAATGTCCGGACGAACCGTGGCCTTCGCCGCGACATTCTTCATTCCGCTGGTGTTGGCGCGGGTCTTCGATCCGGCGCAATTCGGCACCTACAAACAGCTTTTTTTGATCTGGGGCACGGTTTATTACATCGCCCAACTGGGGATGGCATCCAGCTTGTACTATTTCCTTCCGCGGGCGCCGCGCATGGCGGGTTCGTATGTCGCCAATTCCCTGCTATTTCTGGCGGCCGCCGGCCTGGTTTGTCTGGGCGCCCTGGTAGTTGGTGCGCCGGCACTGGGCCGCTGGCTGAGCAATAACGAACTGCCCCAATACCTGCCTTGGATCGGCCTGTATGTCTTCTTGATGATGGTTTCCATGGCGCTCGAGGTTGTCCTGATCTCCCGCGGCCGGTACTTGTGGGCCTCGGCCACGTATGCCATCTCGGACATTGCGCGGGCGGCGGCATTCATCGTGCCGGTGCTGTTGTTCCGGCAGATTGAGTGGCTCCTGAAAGGCGCCGTGATAGTGGCTTGCCTCCGGGTAGCCATCACACTCTTCTACTTCCGCAAGGAATTCCGCGGCAGTTTCAAACCGAATGGGGCGTTGCTCAGAAACCAGTTGGCGTATGCTCTCCCCTTCGGTCTGGCGGTGGTCGTCGAGATCCTGCAAGCCAGCCTTCCCCAGTACGTGGTATCTCACCTGTTCGACCCCGCCACATTCGCCATTTTCGCAGTGGGTTGTCTGCAGATCCCGCTGGTCGATTTCGCGGCCTCGCCGACCAGCGACGTAATGATGGTCAAGATGCAGGAGCGCCTGGCGAATGGACGGACGCGGGCCGTGCTCGGAATCTGGCACGACACGACGTGGAAGCTGGCCCTGCTGTTCCTTCCATTGGCGGCCTTCCTGATGGTGGACGCCCGGGAGATTATCGTCTTCCTGTTTACCAAGCGCTACAGCGCGAGCGCTCCCATCTTTATGGTGTGGTCCGCCATGATCCTGCTCGCCAGTCTACAGGTGGATGGCGTGATGCGCGTGTTCGCGCAGACCCGCTTTCTGCTGGTGCTCAACTTGATGCGCCTGGCGATCATCGCGGGGCTGATCCACTGGTCTCTCGTGGAGTTTCATCTGCTCGGCGCGGCCCTGGTGACGGTGCTGGCGACTCTGCTTTTCAAGGCGGGGGCGCTGATCCGCATGAAGAGACTGCTGGGGGTCGGCGCGGCCGATCTGCTGCCGTGGCGCAGTCTGGGCGCCTTGCTGGCCGCGGCTGTATGCGGGGTGATGGTGGTGCTGGCGGTCAAATCGCAGATCCATGTTGCCCCTCTTCCTGCGATCCTGATAACCGGGTCGGCTTATGCGGCCGCATACATCGGTATAGTTTGGCGTTTCAATTTGCTGAATGAGAGCGAGAGGCTGGCGATTGCCGGGTGGGTGCGTAGGGCGCGGATCGCCACGGGCCTGGCGTTGGGTTACGAGAAGGGATAGCGGACTATGTGCGGAATTGCGGGCATTGCGAGCTTGGAGGGCAGACCCGTTTTCGAGCGGGAAGTGCGGGATATGTGTGCGTCCATCGCCCACCGCGGCCCCGACGACGAGGGGTTTTACTTCGGCCCCGGAGTGGGTTTGGGCATGCGCCGCCTCAGCATCATCGACCTCGATTCCGGCCGCCAGCCGGTTCGCAATGAAGACGGAACTGTCTGGGTGGTGTTCAACGGCGAAATCTACAACTATCGGGAATTGCGCCGGGAACTGGAAGGGCTCGGCCACGTTTTCTATACGCACACCGACACGGAAACCATCGTCCACCTGTACGAGGAATTCGGAACGCGCGCGGTGGATCATATGCGCGGCATGTTCGCCTTTGCACTTTGGGACGAGCGGAAAAAGCAGTTGTTCATCGCCCGCGACCGGGTGGGGATCAAGCCGCTCTACTACACCGTGGTCGGCGGCCGGATTCTGTTCGCTTCCGAGTTGAAGTGCATTCTCGAAGTGGCGGATGTGGAGCGCAAGCTGAGCTGGAGCGCCATGTCTCATCTGTTCACGTTCCTCTCCACTCCGCCCGCGGAAGCCATCATCGACGGCGTACACAAACTCGAGCCGGGGCATTTTCTGACCGCCACGCCAGGCCGGGCGCCCATAATCGAGCCTTACTGGGACCTCAAGTTCGAGCCGGACTACGGCCGGGAAGAGGGCTATTTCGTCGATCGGGTACGCGAGCTTCTGGATGAATCGGTTCGCCTCCATATGGTGAGCGATGTCCCCGTGGGAGCGTTCCTCAGCGGCGGAATCGACTCCAGCGCGATCGTGGCCACGGCGGCCGCGCTCACTGCCGAGCCGCTGAAGACTTTCTCGATCGGTTTCAGCGAGCCCGATTATAACGAA
>Ga0182027_10005135_pt1 | contig 20007 bp, 15 predicted proteins | sample 712E1DmetaG_FD_121300 | JGI IMG/M metagenome (GOLD analysis project Ga0182027, IMG submission 121300) | Permafrost microbial communities from Stordalen Mire, Sweden - 712E1D metaG (Illumina Assembly) | ecosystem: Environmental > Terrestrial > Soil > Wetlands > Permafrost | place: Sweden...
CCCCACGGATTGCTCCGCCTCACGCTCGCTCGGCTACCTGCTGAATGGGCAATTGACAGGGTAAGCTCCTTTCAGCTTACAAGATCAGCCAGGCTTATCCTGGCGCTCCATACATTGGTTTGTGATGTATGCGGCCTCTTGGCAATCGGGTTGGAATGCACTGGCGCCCTGGGAACGGCAATGCGGGGCGCCATGACCGGAGGCTTGCGCGCCCATGGGGGAGAGGAAGCTCAACACAAATGCGGAAACTCCAAGCCCCGTACCGGACGATACGGGGCGCGGGCGACCGAAGATCTTTGTAGTCGCTTCATTCTGAACCACCGAGATTCTTCGCTGGCGCTCATGATGACAAACAAACAGACTTTTTCATCAGCCTGCTAAAGAACAAGTCTGCCCTGTTGGCGGTGCAAAGAGCAGCCTTCCGGCGCGTCGATCACAGTCCGGGAACGGCCGCCATGGGACTCTGACAGTGACGGACAAATCCTTCCGCCAATTCACATCCAGACTCGAGGCCGCGGAAGCGATTCATTTTTTCGTGGTAGGTTCCGTAAAAGCCATTCACAGGATTCTGGCTGGCATGCGCATAGCAGGCAGCCCGCTTGCGGCTCTCCGTTCGGGTGATATCGACGTAGTGGGTGGGGTGAAAGTTCTGGGTCTGTCCACCCTGATCGACTTCGAAATAATAGAGCTCGAACTTCCTGCCGCTTCGCAACCAGGCATCGTAAACGAGGTAGGAAACGGCCCGGTGGTCGCGATGACTGTCGATCGGCCAGTGAGTAAAGACCACGTCGGGTTGTTCCGCATCCAGGATGCTTCGAAATTCATCGTACCTGGCGGCATTGACTTCCGTTGAACCATCAATCTGTCCGGCGAAGACCGGCTTGACCTTTAGAATGCCACAGGCCTTCCGGCATTCGGCGGTGCGGATGGCGGCCGCTTCCGGAGCCGGCTTCCCTTCGATCCCTGCCTCACCTCGGGTCAGGTAGAGGACGACAACCTGGTGACTCAAGTCGGAATACCTGGCAATAGTTCCACCGCAACCCGATTCCGGATCGTCAGGGTGTCCTCCTGCCACCACCACCTTGAGTTTGCGATCTGCCGCCGGAGCCTTACCCTCCGCATTCAGACCGGCCAGCGGCAATCCGATTCCAAACGCGCCTGTAAACCGTAAGGATTGGTCCAACATACTTCTTCGCGTCATTTTTCGCATAAGTCACGCCTTTCGTGACGAGGAATTCGACGGGCATCATAGAGAACATTCAGCAGCAAGGCGAGCGCCTGACTCGCGTTCATTGATTACATTCACCACAGAGACACAGAGGCACAGAGAAAAACCCCTTTCTTTTCGGTTCTCCGTGCCTCTGTGTCTCTGTGGTGAGAAATTTGTTCCATATTTCTCTCACAGCGCTACGGGGCTGAAAAATGTTGGGCTAGATCTCGCGGCGGCCTTCGAGGGACTTGAGCATGGTGATCTCGTCAGCGAATTCGAGTTCGGAGCCCACGGGAATGCCCATGCCGATTCGCGTCACCTTCACGCCCAGGGGTTTGAGGAGTTTTGAAAGGTAAACGGCAGTGGCTTCGCCTTCCACCGTGGGGCTGGTGGCGATGATGAGCTCCTTGACCCTGCCGGATTTCAGCCGCTCGATCAGGCTCTTGAGCTTCAACTGATCGGGACCGACGCCCTGCAAGGGGGAGAGCACGCCATGGAGGACGTGATACTGTCCGTGGAATTCCCGCGTTTTCTCGACCGAAAGCACGTTGTAGGGGGTCTCGACCACGCAAATGACTTCGGGATCGCGGCGCGAATCAGAGCAATACTCGCAGGGATCAGCTTCGGTGAGATTATTGCAAACGCTGCAGAGCTTGATCTTGTCTTTGACGTCGAGTATGGCGCCCGCCAGTCGCTCGGCTTCCTGGCGCGACACGCGCTCCAGGTGGAACGCAATGCGCTGCGCCGACTTCGGCCCGATGGCGGGAAGCCGTTTCAACTCATCAATCAAGCGAGCCAGAGGCTCGGCGTAATCTCTCATCTGTCAGGTCAAGCCGGGGATGTTGAGCCCGCCCGCCAGGTTTCCCATCTGGCTGGCGAGTTGTTCATCTACTTTCCGGGTCGCGTCATTCACGGCGACCAGGATGAGGTCCTGCAACATTTCGAGGTCGTGGGATGCAAAAAGTTCCGCTTCGATGTGGACTTCGCCGAGTTGCTTCTGGCCGTTCATTTTCACGGCCACCATACCACCGCCCGCCGAGCCTTCCACTTCCAGTTCGTCCAATTGCTTCTGGAGCTGCTCCTGAAACTGCTGGACTTGCTTCAGCATTTGCTGCATCTGTTGCAGGTTTTTCATCCCTCACTCCTGGCTGAGGTCCCGGACGTCCAACAAGGCGCCATCAAACTTCTTCTTGAAAGCCTCAACCCCTGGGTCCCGCTCTGCGCGCTCACGTGCGCTACGGCGGGGGACCTGAGCCTCAGCCCCCTGCTCTTCGAGTGTAACATAAATCCTGACGGGCTGGCCGAGCACCTGGGCGCACACCGCCCGTAACGTCTCCTGTTGTTCGCGGGCCTTCAAAAGGTCCGCGTACAAGGAGTCTTTGTGCTTGAAGGTGAAATGGACTTCGCCCTTCTCAAACCGGAAGCCGACCAAATGATCCAGACAACTACTCAGAAACCGCTTGGACTGGTCGAACAGAACGGTTTTGATAGAGGAGAGCCGCGCATCCTCTGCCGGCGTCGAACCGGTAGCTGGGGGGTGAACCGTTTCGACCGCGGTTGAAGGCGAAGCAACCGGCGTGCTCGGCGGCGCAGGAGCCACCGTCGCCTTAACGCTTTCATGGGGCGGAGCTGCCGCCGGGGTTTTGGGCGGGGCGGAGCGAACGGGACCTGGTCCCGGGTTCTTGGGCGCTGCTTCCGTCGACTTCTCGACCGGGCCGGGCTGCCCAAGCTGCGTCAGCAACACCTCAAGTGAGGCCAGACGCCGGGCGTGCACCAGCTTCATCAAGCCGAGCTCCAGGTGAAAGCGCGGCTGGAGCGAGTAGCGCATTTCGCTTTCGGTGCGCAGCAGAAGGTTGAAGAAGCGCGCCAGATCTTCCTCGCCGAAAAGCTTGGCCAGCTCCGCCAGCCGCGCCCGCTCCTCGCTGGCCACCTGCACCAGGGGGCTTTCCGCGCCGCAACTCTTGGCCACCATCAAGTTGCGCACGGTGCGGGTGAGTTCTGCGCAGAAATGCGCGAGTTCATAACCTTCGGCAGCGAGTTGCCCCAACAGGTCGAGAACCCGCCGCGCCTCCCCCGTGTGGATGGCCTCCAGCACGCTATTCAGCAACTGAGTGGGAACCACGCCCAGCACCTGGCGGACGCGCGTTTCCTCGAGCTGGTTTCCGCAGGAGGCGATAACCTGATCGAGCAAAGAAAGACCGTCGCGCATACTTCCTTCGGCAGCCTGGGTGACGGCGCTGAGGGCGCCTTCGTCCGCCTTGATGTTTTCCTGCTCGCAGACCCATTTCAAGCGCGAGAAGATCTCCTGGTAGTCGAGCAGCCGAAAGGAGAAATGCTGGCAGCGGGACTGGATGGTGGAAGGGAGTTTGTGTGGTTCTGTGGTGGCGAGGATGAAGAGCGAACGGGGCGGAGGCTCCTCCAAGGTTTTTAGCAGCGCATTGAACGCTTCCGTGGTCAGCATGTGCGCTTCGTCGATGATGAAAATCTTGTAGCGGTCCCGTGCCGGAAGGTAGCGCACGTTTTCGCGCAGTTCGCGGATATCTTCGATTCCGCGGTTGGAGGCCGCGTCGATTTCCAGGACGTCAATGGAATTGCCCGCCACGATTTCCTGGCAGGAGGGACACTCCCCGCAGGGTGTCCTCGTGGGGCCTTGGACGCAGTTGAGGGCCTTGGCAAGAATGCGGGCGGTGGTGGTCTTGCCTACGCCTCGCGCGCCCGAGAAAATATAGCCGTGAGCGACGCGCTCCGTGAGGATGGCGTTTTTCAGGGTGTCGGTGATCAGACGCTGGCCCACGACGTCCTCAAAGACCTGGGGGCGATACTTGCGGGCTATGACTTGGTAGGACATGGAGGCAATTTTGGATTTTGGATTTTAGATTTTGGATTGGAGCATGATGGTTGAGTCCTGCCTGAGCCTTAATCGCGAATCCAAAATCTAAAATCTAAAATCCAGAACAGGTTGGGTCAGACTTCGGGTTGATCTGCGGCACTCGGAGAGGCTCGTTACCGTTGCTTCCTTCCGGACCTGGCGGGGTTCGCGAACATCCGTCGCACAGAGCCCGAAGTCTGACAAGTTCGATGCTCGGGTTCCTTCCCGATCAGACTCACCGAACCATTAAATGGTAGCACGCGCCGCCCTAGGCCGTCGATTCTTTTCCCGAACCCACCCCGCCGGTGGAAACAAGGACTACTCCACCCTCTCCAGCAGAACTGAGGTGCTGTCGAAATCCCCCACAAGATTGAAGTCCAAACCGTGGTTCGTCAAATACGACCCGCTCAGAACTCGCTGCTTCTCCGCCAGCTTGTCATCGATGGGCGTGAGGCGGTAGAGGGCGCGCTCATCGAGCCCGCGGAGGTAGATGGTCGGCGCTTGTTGGAGGAATTGTTGGGAATGCAGAAAGGCGAACAGCACGGCTTGCTTTCCATCCGGCGCCACATACTCTGCTGCGGCAAGGTTCCCTTCCCGCAGCGAGGCCAAACGATAGAGGTCGCCCTCTTGGAGAGTTCGCCGGATGGTTTTGTAGTATTCAATCATGGTCTTCGCCAAGTCCAGGTCTGCCTGGGACCATTTCCGGACATCACAGCAAAGACCGAATGCTCCTCCCATCTTGATCCCTGTCAGCATACGGAACTTCAGAGGTGTGCTACGGTCGTTTGAGCCGGGATTGTCACCAACCCCTCCATTGATCAGTTTAGGCGCGTAGGCATAGGTGTAACCTTCCCAGATCCGCAGACCGTCGAAAGGGTCGCCATTATCCGACGTATTGATCTGCTGCATGCGCTTCAAGAACTCGAGATCGACACGCCCTCCGCCGCCCTCACTGGTCTCGAACTCGACGCTGGGATGCTTCGCCCGCAGTCGATCGATCAATTCGTATAGGTTATTCACGTACTTGACCCAGATCTGCTTCTGGTCCGCCACCGGAACCTCCGGCCACCCCGGCTCCGAGATGTGACGGTTCATGTCCCATTTCACGATTTTGATATTGTTCTCTCGAAGCAGTTTGTCAAAGACATTGAACAGATATTCCTTCACATCCTCGCGGGCCAGGTTGAGCATCAATTGATTCCTTCCCTCACTGCGCGGCCGTCCGGGAAAGTTGATGGCCCAATCGGGGTGCGCACGATAGAGGTTGCTGTCAGGGTTCACCATCTCGGGTTCCCACCACAACCCGAATTCCATTCCCAGGCTGTGGACATATTCGATCAGAGGTTTCAGGCCGTGCGGGAATTTGTCCGGGTCCGGGTACCAGTCCCCGAGGCCTGCCCGATCGGTCTTGCGCGCCCCGAACCAGCCGTCGTCCATCACGAATTGTTCGACGCCCAGCTTGGCGGCAATCGCCGCGAACTGTTTCTGGTTCTCCTCGCTGACGGCGAACTCCGTCACGCACCAGGAGTTGAAAACCACCGGACGCAGGCGGGGCGCCGGTTGGCGCGGCAGGATCTCGTCCAACTCAAGGTGGTGTAAATGCCGTGATGCTTCGCCAAAACCTTGCTCCGTGTAGCCCGCATAGAAGTCCGGCGTCGAGAGACTCTGCCCCGGTTTCAACGGGTAAGCAAAGTCAAAGTCGTTATAACCACCCACTACCCGCACCTGCTGGTTGGGGGTCTGTTCCACTACAATCTTCCAGTTGCCACTCCAGCCCAGCGCTCCAAACCACACCCGGCCGCTCTCCTCGTTGGCCTCCCCCTTGTAGTCAATGGCGAAATAGGGATTCGTCTGATGACTGGTCACCATTCGCCGGCTCTCCAGAACCTTCTTCCCCTGGTGAATCACCTCTTGCGTGACTTGGTTCTCCGCCGCCCAGCGCCCCGGCAGGTAGGTCAGCCGGTAGCCAACCCCCGGCGGGACGTACCACACTCCTGACTGGGCGCTCTCTATCGTCACAACCTGGCTCGTTTGGTTCTCAATAAGCGTATTCTTGCAGATTATGTCGTAGCGGGGAAACACCCGGTAAGTCAGGGTCACGAACAGGTCGTAGTTGATGTCCTTCGTCCGCACCTCGAGCGTGTCGCCCTTCAACTGGTGCGACACGTACTTCAACACCAAGTCGCGCACCCCGTCGGCCAAAGTCACCTTCAAACACGGTTCGGTGTAGCGCATGCCGCCCCAGCCAGGGTATTCCTCATTGGTCATGCCCTCGGGGCTCTCGAAAGCATAGGCCTCAAGAGTACGGGCGGGGGCAAAGTCCTGGTCGCGAGTGATTTTCTTGCCCCAGTAAAGGCTCTGGAGCGCGTTCTGCTCGTTGATGCCGAAAACGTACGAGGTGTGGTCGGTCTCCAGGATCCAGATCTTCGAGGCAGGCACGAACCGGACGGATCGATCGCTGGGGGCCGGTCGTGCCACCGAGGAGGCCAGCAGAGATAACGTGATGGCTAGGAAGGCGGGGGGAGCGTTGGCGCAAATATGCCAGGGGTTTAATCGTCGGTGAAGCATACGGATTTCTCCTGTGGAGAGATTTTTATTTCCGGCCTGCGACCCGTCCCATCACGATGCGGCTCAACCGGCCCTCCGGGTCTTCGATAGTCTCGAGGAGGGGCTGGCGCTCGGTTCGAGAGTATGTTGGGGAGCCATTCCCATCAAGCCTGCACGAATGACGGGCAGCGCGAAGCGGTCGGTCAAGAGGGTCGCGAATCGGAAGGGCGACCACTCCCCGCCTTGTTCTTCACTTCTTCGAGCTCTTTCCGCAGGTGGGCCACCCGCCGGGAGAGACTCCAAGAGTAAAGAAAGAAAATTACCCACAGCGCAGAGAAAGCCAGGAACAGATATGTGTTGACCACGTTAGTCCTCAGAAGGCCGAATTGCCAGCGCTCGCCGAATGGCGCTCAATTCACGCCGCGCCTCGGCCAGCCACAAACGCTGCCGCAACAAGTAGGAGAAAAGGCACAAAAATGCGACCCAGGTGACCAGCAAGGTAATCCACATGCGCGGGTCGATGCCCGAACCCTCCCCACCCGCTATGACGGGCTGCGGGTGCTGAGTCCTCCACCAGCGGATCGCCAAATAATCGATAGGGACATCCACAAATCCGATAATACCCACAATGGCCGCAAGTGTTGCAGCGCGCCCCGGACTCGACACATAGCTGCGCAACATCAGGTAGGCGACAAAGAGCAGCCAAAGCACGAAGGTCAAAGTCAGCCGGGCATCCCACGTCCACCAGATACCCCAAACGGGCTTTGCCCACAAAGGGCCCGTCACCAGCACCGCTGAGCAGAAGACAAACCCAACTTCGCCCGCCGCCTGCGCGAGATCGTCGGCCCGCGGGGAGTATTTCCACAGATAGCCGACGCTGCCTAGAAAGACCAGAAAATAGGCGAGGAAAGCCGTCCAGGCCGATGAAACATGGATGTAGAAAATCCGCTGCACTTCGCCCATGGTAGCTTCCTGCGGGGCGTAAAGAAACACCATATAAACCGCAACAAGTAGACACCCTAGCGTTAGGAGAAGATGGACTGTGGGAGAAAGAATTTTGCGCATAAAAAGTCAGTGGTCAGTAGTCAGTTGTCAGTGGTCAGTATTTAGTCACCGGTTCCCGGCGGCCAATGTGACCTAACACTAGCAACGGACAACTGACCACGGACAACTGACAGCGGCCAATTGACCACTGACTATTCCTCCACAACATATTCAAACAACAGATACGACAGCACGGTGAAAATCACGGCAAAGCCTGCCGCGAGCCTGACCCAGCCCACGTAGCTCGAGGACGGATCGCCCTTAAGCGCTCCCGTGATGGCTTCGATACCGGCGATCAAGACCGGTACGGCAACAGGAAACTGCAACACCGGCAACATTACCTCGCGCATGTGGGTGTTGGCGGCGATAGCTCCGAACGTTGTGCCCACCGCGACGTAGCCCGCTGTGACCAAGAACGTGACCAGCGCGAACCATCGGAGCGAAGGCACAAAAGAGAAGTTATACCAGAGGCTGACGGCGAAGACGATGACGCATTCAGCGATGCTCAGGAAAACCAAATTGGCAAGCATCTTCCCCAGATAAATCAAACCGGGATCGACCGGCGAAAGAGCCATCCCTTCCAAGCCGGCATTCTCACGTTCCAGTGCAAACGACCGGTTGAAGCAGAGCACCCCGGCAAATGCAAAGGAAACCCACAATAGGCCGGGAAGCAGTCGCAGCGACTCTTCCCGTCCCGGCTCGAAGGCAAAATTAAACAGGAAGACTACCAAAATGCCAAAGACACACATCGAAGCCAGCGCCTCCCGATTGCGCCACTCCACCCGCATGTCCTTCACGAAAATGGCCGAGATGATCTTGAGGCTTTGCATCGAGATCAGGATTCAGGAGCCAGGATTCAGGAGTCAGAGGCTAAGTGAGGGATTACTTCGTTATGTTCGCGCATCTGATCCCTCCTCAGCGTGGAACCGACCCCTCACCCGTCCCGCTCCGCCCTGCACCGGACGGTGCAGGGCTCCGGCTGATGAAAGCGCCGGTAGCGGGACACCATCTCCCCCAGGGAGAGGGCAAACACCCAATTTTCTGCCGCCGACCTTCTGCCTCCTGTCTTCTACTATCTGCTTACTGCTTTCCGCTTACTGCTTACTGCTTTCTGCCTTCTGCTTACTGCCCACTGCTCTCCGCCTTCTCCGAGGCCAGTCGCAATAAGTTCCGGGGCACAAGGTCCAAGGGGCCGTCGTACCGAATTCTCCCAGCTTCCAAGGCTACGATCCTTCGTGCCAGCGCGGCGCCGCGTTTGAAATCGTGAGTGGAAAATACCAATGCTTTCCCCTCCGCCGGAAGTCGACGCATCAGGTCCTCCAGGGTACTTACCGTGGCGGCGTCGAGGCCGGTGAAAGGTTCGTCCAACAACAAGAACTGCGGGTCGTGAAGGAACGCGCGAGCGAGCGAGACGCGCTGTTGCAATCCTCGCGAGAGTTTCCGGACCGGCGTGCGCGCCCGGTCACCCAACGCGAAAGACTCCAGCGCGGCATCGATCTGCTTCTCCAGCCGCGGAAGAGCGTACAACGTGCCGAAAAACCTCAGGTTCTCGCGCACCGTCAGGTCGCCGTAAAGGAAAGTCGAGTGGGATACAAATCCGATTGCGGCCTTTGCCCTCGCCGCGTGGCGGCGGACGTTCTCGCCGCCGAACAGCACCTCGCCCTCGCTCGGCCGGGCGAGCGTCGCCAGAAGCCGGAGCAGGGTAGTCTTGCCGGCGCCGTTGGGGCCGTAAAGCAGAATGGCTTCTCCCGGTTTAACGCGCAATTGAGCGCCTGCAAGCGCCGCGAGGTCGCCGAAATACTTGGAAACGTTTCGGAGTTCGAGGCCGATGCTAGCGGGCGGAGTTGTGTCGGGTGGCATAAGACTCGAGCAGCGAGGGCGAAGCTTTCCTCAGGGTCGCCATCAATCGCGCTTTCAGGTCCAGTCGCTCTTTCCAATACTGCTTTTCCGCTACCTTGCCGGCAGCAAAGAGCTCATCGAGGTCCGCGAGGGAGTTAAACAATCCGTTGACCGTGGATTCAAGCTCCTTTTGTACCGAACTCGTCCTGCGCTGCTCCTTGAATCGCGGTAATTCCTTGGCCAGGCGCACGCCAAGCGCCCACATGAGCAGCAGCAGGAAACAGGCCAGCAAGGGAACGTCAAGACGGGTGACGGGGCTGGGAAGAACCTTGACTTGCGCTTCTCCCTGTCCCGGCTCAACCGCTTCGGCATCCACCGCTTCACCGCTCAAACGAGCTTCGAGTTTCGTTCCGGTCTTCAAGCCGGCCGCAGCATACCTCTGACTGCCTGTATCGGCGTCGGTTCCTGCGGGTTTGAAGAGGGGAGAATCCACCGTGAGGCCTGGAGGCGAAACTAAGAGTTCCGCGCTATCGATGGGATAAGGAAACGAATCGCCCAAGGCGAGATGGTTCGAGCTGTAATCCGCATCGTAGGCAACCATCACCACGGTCCGCCCGGGCTTGAGAGGACACTGTAAGAAGTATTCTCCGGGGCCCTTCCCCGGGTTCACGGGCTGTGGCAACGGCATGTTCATCAGCCCTGCCACCGCGGCGTTGGGCTGAGCTGCGCCGGAGGACAGCAGGAAATGGAATGTGCCGTCCGGGTTGGCATAGCTGCGTGGAGGGTCACTCGGATTCCTGACCGCAAACATCTCCTGCACGTGCGCCTTGTTGCCTTGGGCATGAACCACCACCCGCGCTGACTGGATGCGGAGCAGCGGCGCAGACGAACTGGCCTCGAACACAGCGATGGCGACGGAAGCCGTTCCCTCCGGATCGAATTGTGCCGGCGCGTTGTAATCCACTCCCTGATAAACCGCTTGGACTAAGTAAAAGGACGATGGATCGACATTGGCGGAGGAAAAAACAAACCGGCCGCTGGCGTCGGTAATAGCTGTCGCCACGCGCTGCATCCCACCTCGCGGAAGCAGCAACTGCACGGCCTGGTTTGCGACTGGCTGGCCAGAGGTGCCGTTGGCAACCTCCCCTTGAATCCTCCCCTGCGCCGGCAAGACCGCCGGGAGAGAAACAAGTAACAGAACTGACGCCAGGAAGATCAGACCGCTACGCATGATGCTCAAGCCCTTCACCTTGTCTAAAGTATTCTGAATCGCGTGAAAAAATACAAGTCTTTTGTGTCGCGGGCGCGGCCTCGAAGCGATGTCATGAACCAACGGGTCTTCTTCCTTTTGGCCTTCGGAAGATAAAGACCAGTGGGATGATGAGCAGAAACAGGATGCCCATCAGCCGGAATACACTCAGAAAGCTCAACAACGCCGCCTGCTGCTGGACCGCGCCATAGAGCATCGCCAGGGCGCGGCGACTCGCAGTGGTGGGGTCTGAACCGCCCCGCAAAAACATTGCTCGAGCTTGTTCCAGTGCTTGCCGGGTAAAGGGGTTGTTGTCCGTCACATGCGCGGCCAGCAGGGTCTGGTTGAACTGGGAGCGCCGGGCAATCCAGGTAGTGACGAAGGAAACGCCCATGCTCGAGCCGATGTTTCGCATGACGCTGTAAAGGCTCGTGGCATAGCCGGTCTCATGCTTCGGAATCGGATCCATGGTCAGAACCGTGAGGGGGACGAAGACGAAGGCCAGGCCGGCGCCCTGGTTAAGCAGGTGCGTGAGGATGTCCCAGGTTCCGGAGTCAAGGTCCATGTGGGAGTAGCCGAAGAAAGCGAGGCTGGCGACGGCAAAACCGAACACCAGCATCCATCGCCCATCCCAGCCTCTGCCCAGCAGGTACCCCACTAGCGGCATGCAGAGGGCTGTGGCAACGCCGCGCGGGCTGGTCCAAAGCCCGGCGGTCGCCGACGTCCAACCGAGCAGGGTCTGCATGAACAAAGGCAACGTCACCAGGCTGCCGTAAAGCACGAACCCGAGCAGCGCGACCAACACGATGCCCGCCCCAAAGCTTGGATACTTCAACAGCCGGAAGTGCACGATGGGCTGCTCGATGGTGAGCTCCCGGATGACGAAAGCCGCCAGCAATCCGGCTGCCAGCACGGCCAGGGTGATGATGAAGCGGCTCCCGAACCAGTCGTCTTCCTGGCCTTTGTCCAACAGGATTTGCAGTGACCCCATGCCCACCGCCAGCATGCCAAAACCCCAGAAGTCGGCGCGCAACTTCCCTCGGCTAAGGTAGGGCGGATCGGAAACAAAGAGGCCGATCATGATGAGGCTGGTGATGCCGATGGGGAGGTTGATATAGAAGACCCAGCGCCAGGAATAGGCGTCAGTAATCCACCCGCCGAGCGTGGGGCCAAGTATGGGGGCGGCGACAATGCCCAACCCCCAAAACGCCATCGCCTTACCGCGCTCCTCGCCTGGGAATTCTTCGAGCAGCACAGCCTGCGAAAGCGGTTGGAGTCCTCCACCGGTGGTGCCTTGGAGCACGCGAAAGAAAATCAGCGCCGGCAGACTGGGCGCAATCCCACACAAAAGGCTGGAGACCGTGAACCCCGTCACTACGGTCAGCAGCAATCGCTTGCGGCCAAAGTAGTTCGCGAGCCAGCCGGTAATGGGCAGGACGATGGCGTTGGCGACCAGGTAAGAGGTGAGGACCCAGGTGGATTCATCGACGGTTCCCGAAAGGCTGCCCGCAATGTGTGGCAGGCTGACGTTGACCACCGAAGTGTCCAGCACCTCCATTACCGCGCTGGACATGACAGCCACCGCCACCAACCAACGATTCGCTGAGGAGTGGGTCGCTACTACGCTGCTCATATACGGGATGAGATTTTAACCCGAATTCGCAAGTTGAAAGGCTCCGGTTTTTCCCCGCGTGAAACCGTGAAGACGTTTAGTCCGCATTTTTCACCACGACTTGTGCGTTTAATCTCTGACCCTGCGGCCGCCCACTCGTTCCAAGAGGAGCAACTTGCCCGCAGTCGCCCGCGAGTCCCTCACCGTTGCGTCGTCGCCGTCCCGCAACACGATCGCAGGCGTTTCGACGCGAGGCCCGCGACCCACGAAGTCCTCGATGTGGACGTTTTTGAACGCGTCGACTTCCAATCCGCCGATGTAAAACTCTGGTTATTTAGAATAGCCAAGGGCTCGCATTCCCGCGGCGGCCTCATGTCCGATGATCAAACGTTCGTACCAGTTAAGCCGGTTGCGCACCGCCGTGCCGCCAACGGAGGCCGAGAGTGCGACATCTTCCTTGATCTCAATGCCTAACCAGGACTCGAGTTCGCGGAAGTCGACCTTGCCCTTGATCAAATCCTCATATTTGACGTGGATGGAGGGGAATCCCTCCGGCAGCTCGGACCAACTTACCGCCAGCCGGTTCCAGTGTCTGGCGAACCCAGCGGCCGAGTCAACATGCAGCTCAGGACGCCGATAGTAGACTTGCCATATGGGATCTGCGAATGATCGGTAACAGTCGTAAGGATGGCGTGACAGGATCACGAACTTGGCCCGCGGGTATAGCCAATGCAACAGGCTCGCTTCCGTGGCGCCCAGCCGAACCTCCTTGAAACCCCAGCGGGCGAAACCGCGATGGCGAGCCGGCTCGCCAAGCCATTGATCAAACAGACTGCGCAGTGCCAATCGGAAATCGTGAGCAGGAGGACAGAGGGTGGCAATCCAGGACGTCGCCATCCGCGATGAGGTGAGATCGTCTTTAATGTAAGTTATCTTATTATGAGGGAATGTCGAAAACTGGTTCAATATCTCGGCAATCCTGGTCACAAGGGTCAATTCGCCGAGCGGCTCTCCCCACAGAAGCAGGTGTGGGTCAGTAACCAATATGCGCTGGAGCAGCGTTGAGCCCGTTCTCCAACCCGTGGCGAATAAGAAAATGGGCGATTCCGTGTCCCTCTCTGCGTTAGCCGCGTCTGAAGCACGAGGACGCAACGCCGCCACAGACTTGGCTAGCTGCTTCAGATTCGGAAAAGTCACTTCCTCCCATCGAGCCCAGGCCCAGAACTCGCGCGCGCAACGCCCGCACGCCCTTAGCAATTTGCCGGTCCGGGACTCCCGCGCCCAGATCCAAAGCGGCGTTTCCATCCATTTATGCGCGTTCACAAAACCAAGCCTCGGCAGGGAGCGTTACAATCGCCGCTATCATGGCGACTCAGTTCAATGCATCATAGCAAATGAACACTGTTGTTTAATATAGCCCATCGAACTTGTAGTGAGTCAGCTTGGGTTGTCTTGGCAGAGGGAACATTCAAACCAAAGGACGGGATTTGCGAAATTCATCCTTGCAACTAGCGGAGCATGCTCTGGAAGTTCTCGCGCACGAGCCTCAAAGTCCTGACGGGCATTAGCCGTTTAAGTCTCCAGAAGGCTCGATCTTGTCCTGGCGGAAAGAAGTAGAGATCACCCCGTCGGGCCGCCCTGATAATGGCAGGCGCCAGATCGTCGGCCGAGCGCGAACTGCCCGAGATCATGCGTTCCAGGCCATTACGTTCAATCTCGGTCTGTGCCACCATCCGATCGGCCAGCTTGCTGCGGAAATAGCTCGGACAAACGACGGTAACGGTGACGCGGTCACCGATTTCGTTGTACAGGGTTTCTGTCATGGCGACTACCGCTGCTTTGCTGGCGGCGTCAGGGCCGTATGTCGGAACAGCCGCGACGGCAGCAAGAGAGGCAATATGGACGATGTGACCCTTGCCGAGCCGTGCCATATCGGCCGCGAAGGTCTGGCATCCCAGCACAAGCCCGAGGAAATTAACCTCAAGCGCCTTGCGCCAATGGTCGATAGGAGTTTCGGCGGTACTCCCCATTACCGCAATGCCCGCGCACTGTACCAACCAATGAGGGACTGCTCCCTCGAGGCACGCTCGCGCCCGGACCCAAGTTTCCGGATGGCTGACATCGCCCACGACCACCTCGATGCGATGGCCGCCGCCGGCAAGGTCTTGCTGGCAGTCGGCTAAGCCTGGAGCGTCCGAGTCGATCAATAAGAGATGGCAATCGTGCCGCAGCTCCTTAGCAATTGCCAACCCTAAGCCCGAAGCCCCGCCACTAATTACTGCCCAACTCACCGGTGCAACAACTGCTCCTTTTTTCTGCCCTGTGTCGTTCATGATGCGGTTCTCCCGGGGTACCTGCGGAATACTTGGGGAGAAGCTCGATTCCCTGCTTGCGTCGGACGGAATTACTGATTTAGAGTACCCGAGGGCATGCATTCCCGCGGCGGCCTCATGTCCGATGATCAAACGTTCATACCAGCCAAGCCGGTTGCGCTGCTTCGACAGGGGCTTTTGCCGCTCGGGAGGGATCACCAGCGGCTTCAGGGTGGCGAAGTTGGCGCAGCAACCGACAGCGTCGAAAAGGCGCTTGCACGTGGCCTCGAAATCGTGAGTCAAGTCGGCATAATCAATCGAGATGTCGGCATGGCGTCGATGGGCCGCCAGGCTCAGCTCCCAAAGCTTGCAGAACCGTTCGTAACCGGTGCTGGAGTTTCGCGCGTCAAGCTGAGGAAACTGAGCCTTCAGGTCTTCACACCAGAACGCCAGGTCGAAATGATTGAAATTCACATTGGCCTGCCCCACGTCTTCCCGGCCGAACCACTGCTGCATCCGCTTGACGATGCTGTTCCACTCTGCTTTCTTATCCCGAAAGATGTGCACGATCTTGGCCTGCGGGAACCTTGCCCGCAGCCAGTCCAGGCGGAAGGTCATGCGGTTGAACTTCAGAAGAACCTTGGAGCGGCGTCCGAAGGCCGATCCGATCAGGTAAGAAAGGTACCGGTAGAGGTCGTCACCTTCGTCCTCCCGCGTCATCCAAAGGCCCTTGTGCGCCCAGTCCGGGTTGAACAGAGCTTTAACTTTATTGAAGCCCTTATACTCGGCGAAGTAATCCTCGACGAAGAAATGATGCTCGTAGACTGGAGGCGGCCGGATCAGATACCCCTTTAGCTTGGGGTGCAAGGGTTCGTAGAGGCAGTAGTATTCGTCCGTTTTCCTGAACAGGGTAAACAGGAGTGTGCTCCCCGAGCAGAAATCGCCACTGACCAAAACCAGATTGCTCATCATCCCACCCCGATCCGTGAATTGCAGGGTGACGTTGCCGCACAGTGTCAAGCCACGGGCCCGCTATGGAATCGCTCTCACTGATAATCCTGCGCGACTGGCCCATGCCGCATCCGCACCTCCCCAAAGCAGGAATCGCTCCGAGGAGTTATGGGCATTCTACCACGGGACGCTGGATCGGGATAGGGGGAGCGGTCGCAGCATATGGCTTTGGCAAAAGAGTCCAATACCCTTATCGTGCTTTCCCGGGGGGTTCGCTCTGGCGGTGCGTTGCGGATCGTATGGCATACAGAAGGTTGGGAGCCCCTTTGGGGCGGGCTTAAAACCCCGCCCTCGCCCATTCGTAGTGAGAAATCCCGGCTGGGGGACTGCCCGCCCAGTTACTGAACACTACACTTGAATCTCAGGGCCCGCTCCACCTCGGCGCGGATGGCGCGCATAAATGTCTCGACGGAATAGAGGTCCTTCCGGAGGGCGAGCCGCTGCCTGATGTCCTCCTGGGCAGCAGGATCTCCAAGCACTTGCATGATTTTTTGCGCGGCGTCTTCCTCGGATTCGTAAATCAAGCGGCTATCGTGTCCGACGATTTCCGGCGGACCACCGCTGTTATGCACGAAGGGGATGCAACCCGCTCGAAGCATCTCTGCTACAGCCATGCCGAAATCCTCGTCCTTGAACGCGTGCATGCCGTAACGCTGGCGGGCAACGAGTGCGGCCATCTCTCCCCGTGAAAGATCCTCATGCAGCGTCGCCCAAGAGGAATTGGCTTGCGCAAGCGCACGCAGAAATACGGGATAATCGCTTCTCTGACAGTAAGACACCCCCAAGACGTGCATCCTCACTTGGGGGAACCTGGTTCGCACTACGCTGAGGACCTTTAGACACCAATCGTACCGCTTCGCGGCCGCCAGCCGGCCTATCATCACAAAGCCGTCCTCGCGTTCTTCCCACGCGATCTGGGGAAAGATTCCGGGAGCCGGAGGATGCACCGTTGTGGAGTCGATTCCGTAGAGCCTTTTAACCCGTCGGCCAGTCCAGCCGGAGTTGACCAGGGTGTGGTTGGCCTTCATGCGATCGAAGGAATAATCGGCGACCAGCATCCACGGCCGGATTTCACCCTTGCTCAAACAGGCGAGTTTCTGCCCCAGGGGCAGGTCGCAGGAAGACCGGACGCGAGGGTACACACGGGCGAGGATCGGCCAGTGGATGTACTGGACGCCAGGCGGGCCGAAATCACCTTCATTGAAGGCGCTCACGACCAGGTCATACTGATGCCGGATTCGCTTGCAGAGCCGCATCAGACAGGCATGCCTTTCAATACTGAAGGGATCCGGATCGAAACTGAGGAATGCGCGCACCGCCGGAGCCATCGTTCGAACCTGAAGATCCGAGCCGGTCAGCGAGGTGCCGTAATGCCTGTCGAGCAGGCGGAGGTCAACGGGCTCTGAGGTGAGCAGCGTCACCGCGTAGTCTTGCCGCAGCGCTTCGAGGATCCACGCCGCCACTCCCTCCGCGCCGCCGCACGGGATCAGCCGGTGGGTGCAGACCAGGATACGGGGACGAGGGTGAGGCATCCAATCAGACATGGAACCACCAGATATACTTGGCTTTGTTGATGAGCACGTTGAGCAAGTCCGTCGCCTCTCCATCCCGAATTTTGCGGTGCAAATAGCGAAACCGGTGCCGCCATCGCCGCCAGCGATACCCGGGAATGCGAATCGCCGCTGTGGGCGCCGGATCGAGCCCGTAGGTGTTAATCGCGCGCGCTAACCACGGAAAGACAGGAGCGTGCTCCCCGAACCGAAATCGCCACTGACCAAAACCAGATTGCTCATCATCCCACCCCGATCCGTGAATTGCAGGGTGACGTTGCCGCACAGTGTCAATCCACGGCCCCGCTATGGAATCGCTCTCACTGATAATCCTGCGCGACTGGCCCATGCCGCATCCGCACCTCCCCAAAGCAGGAATCGCTCCGAGGAGTTGTGGGCATTCTACCACATATGGCTTTGACAAAAGAGTCCAATACCCTTATCGTGCTTTCCCGGGGGGTTCGCTCTGGCGGTGCGTTGGGGATCGTGTGGCATACAGAACCCTGATGCGCCTGCCCGAGAAAATTCCAACCAAAGGACGGGATATGCAATTACACCTTATTCCTCCACACGGAGGAGAACTAGTAAATCTGATTGCCGCACCGGAGCGCGCCGCCGAGTTGCGGGCGATATCAATGTCCTGGCCCTCCTGGGATTTGACTGCGCGGCAACTCTGTGACTTGGAACTTCTTTTGACCGGTGGCTTCTCACCGCTTCGGGGGTTCATGACGCGTGCGGACTATGAAAGTACTTGTTCCGACATGCGACTGGCGGATGGGAGGTTATGGCCGATCCCTATCGTTTTGGACGTAACGGAAGAATTTGCCAAGTCTATGGGCAGAGGTAGTGCCATCGCCCTCAGAGACCCCGAGGGCGCCATGCTCTCTGCCTTGCATGTTGATGAAGTCTGGCAACCGGACCGGAGGGCGGAAGGCGAGGCGGTTTACGGGACCTTAAACACCCAGCATCCCGGCATGGAGTACGTCTTGAGAAAGACCAATCCATGGTATGTGGGAGGGCGACTCGAAGGCGTGCAGCTCCCCACCCATTATGACTTCCGATCCCTGCGCCTGTCCCCCTCAGAACTCCGGGCGGAATTCGCCAGGCTCGGTTGGCGCCGCATAGTTGCCTTCCAAACATGCGAACCGATGCACCGCGCTCATCAGGAGTCGACCTTGAGGGCGGCAAAAAAGGAAGGAGCGAACCTCCTCATTCACCCCTCCGTCGGGATGACGAAACCGGGCGACGTCGAGTACTACACCAGAGTGAGATCTTACCAAGCACTTCTCTCCAAGTATCCCAAGGATACCGTCAAGCTTTCTTTACTGCCTCTGGCCATGCGCATGGGTGGACCTCGCGAAGCCCTCTGGCATGCGATTATCCGGAAAAACCACGGATGTAGCCATTTTATTGTAGGACGTGACCATGCAGGCCCCGGCCCGGATTCGAGCGGCAAGCCGTTTTACGGGCCTTACGATGCGCAGGAGTTGCTGCGTAAGCACCAGCAGGAACTCGGTGTAACCATGGTGCCCTCCCAAATGCTGGTTTACCTGGAGGATCAGGACGCCTATGTGCCCGAGGATGAGGTCCCCGCCGGCTCGCATGTCTTCGACATTTCCGGAACGGAACTCCGACGGCGTCTCGCTGAAGGGCGGGAGATTCCCTCCTGGTTCACTTTTCCGGAAGTCCTGCGCGAATTACAACGCAACTCTCCGCCGCTGCGCCGCCAGGGGTTCACGGTGTTCTTCACGGGCCTCTCTGGTTCCGGGAAGTCCACCCTTGCAAACGTCTTGCGCGTCAAATTGCTGGAAATGGGGGGACGGCCGGTAACTCTACTGGACGGAGACATCGTGCGCAAGCACCTGTCGTCTGAGCTGGGATTCTCACGCGAGCACCGTGACATTAACATCCGGCGGATTGGGTTTGTGGCCTCGGAGATAACGAAGAATGGCGGCATCGCCATCTGCGCCCCCATTGCCCCCTATGACTCCACTCGGAAAGAAGTAAGGGCAATGGTTCAGCCCCAGGGCGGTTTCATCCTGGTGTACGTCTCGACGCCGCTTGAGACTTGCGAAGCCAGGGATCGAAAGGGACTTTACGCGAAAGCGCGTGCAGGTCTGGTTGACCAATTTACGGGTATTTCCGATGCGTATGATGTCCCTACTGACGCTGACATCGTGATCGACACTACCGACGTCGCGCCCGAGGAGGCGGCACAGGAGATCTTCTTACGCCTCGAGCGGCAGGGATATATTGGCGCGAATGATCAGGAAAGAACGGGGCCCCCCAGCGCGCGTTAATCGGGCAAGCAGAAGTCAGCCGGTAGCGCCCCCGGCTTCTTGGCGCATCTTCGACTCCAAGTTGGAGATTCAGGGTAATATGTCAAAGGCGTACAATCCTGCATCGTGAGGTTAACTCGTATGAACCTTCTAACAACTTTGAAAGGCTCGTTGCTCGAATCCTTCTTCCCAGCCGCTTGGGACTTGGCGCAGTGGGACGCCTGTGTGGCCGACGACCCAAAGGCCATCTTCGATCGGCAGCCCAAATGGCACAAAGACTTCTCCATTCGAATGTCCAATGACGTGGCGGATTTTGACGTCATGTTAGGCCACGAGCTGGCCATGGAAATCCGACGCTGCCACGAAGCCGGCCGCAAGCTGGTTCTGATTTTGCCTGTCGGCCCGATGGGCATGTACCGTTGGACGGTCTATTTCCTGCGCGACTGGAACATTCCCTGCCAGCACGTTTACGGCTTCAACATGGA
>Ga0182027_10005136_pt1 | contig 20003 bp, 18 predicted proteins | sample 712E1DmetaG_FD_121300 | JGI IMG/M metagenome (GOLD analysis project Ga0182027, IMG submission 121300) | Permafrost microbial communities from Stordalen Mire, Sweden - 712E1D metaG (Illumina Assembly) | ecosystem: Environmental > Terrestrial > Soil > Wetlands > Permafrost | place: Sweden...
ATGTGACCTGAATATTTTATCTTCAATAAATTGGGAAAGATATTTATTGAGATCCTGCTTTAGACGCATGTCCTTTAATGACGCTGCCGCTTGTCTTGTAATGTTTGGATTGGGATCATTAAAAGTCGTTAGATATTGGTCAAGCCTTTCTTGGTCAAAAGTCGAATATGCCAATGCTTTTATAGCTTCTATCCGTGTATCAAATTGTCTGATATCAAGAATATTTCTGAATAAAACAGCATCATTAGGGAAATATTTTAACTTCCGTAAACATCCAAGCAAATATGAAATTGTATTTGTGTCTTTATTTCTTAACGCCTGTTTCAAACAATACACATAAAGTTCTTTGTCAGATGAATCAGGACCAAGCCGGTATAATGCAAAAGCAGCATTAAAATCATTTTCGCCCTTCATCTTTTTAATAAGTAGAGAATTTGCTTCTTTTTTGTATTTACTTAACCGCGATGCAAAATTATATAGAGAAAGCGATAATCCTGAAATATTGGGGTTCTGTTCACCATAATTAATCACCCATTTAAATATTTTATTATCACCCGTTTTTCCCAGGGCAGGGAGGATATATTCTGAAAATTCGGGATGTGCTTTTAGTTCGTCTAAAAGATAAACTGAAGAGGCGGAAGATGGTCCTAACTGACCAAGTGCGAAACAAATATATTCTGAGTTTGCGGGAAAGGGAATAAGAGTAATTTCTTTTATAAACCCTGTATCAGCACTCCGACTGATTGAAAGAAGTGCCGCATTAATCTTTTTAGCATTTCCTGATTTGAGATAAGATGTAATTATTCCTTTATTGAATTCCCTTTTGAAAGTAGTAAGTATTAGGTCATGATCTGATGAGGTATATTGTGCTGTGATTGGGATTGTTAGAAGGATAACACTGAGAAGACTTAAAAGGGAATGATTTTTCATTTTGTATTATAGTTTTTATTCGAAACAAAAAAACGCTGCATAAGATTAAGTAATAAAACAGATCTCTAATGCAGCGTTTTAAACGAAATTTATTTATTGGTCTTTTATATACTAATATCGTATATCCGGTATTTCTTATAAAGCTCTCCCATCATTGTAACTGCACCGCGATTCATCATGTCATTATCTTCAAGTATCCAGCTAGCTTCACCCAGAAGAATTCCAAGGTCTCTAGCTCTGTTTACTATTTCCCAATAAAAAACTGCATCAAGTCCCCGTTTCTGAAATTCAGGAATCAATCCTAATGTTATAACCCGGCTCCAGGTTATTTTCTTTTTCTGAGTAAACAACTTTAGCCATCCAAATGGGAATAGCCTGCCATTCATTGATTTAAATATCTGATTATAATCGAGCATTACAAGTGCAAAACCAATCAGTTTATTATCAATCTCGCCAAACAAAACAAGTTTCGGTTCAACTAAAGGTTTAAGGTCCTTTGCCATTGCATCAAGTTCTGCATCAGTCATAGGTACAAATCCCCAATTGAGAGCCCATGCCTTATTATAAACAAATTTGACTTTCTCAAGCTCTTTATCAAACTGCTTTATATCAAGCTGAGTAATCTTAAGCCCTGAACGCTGCTTTACTATTTCCTGACCTCTTCTTAGTTTATCAGAAGATAATACCTTATCAGAATCCAGTTTCCATGCATATAAATCCTTAACTTTTTTCAACCCATAATTATCACAAAGATCAAGATAATATTTAGGGTTATAAGTCATCAAAATACGTGGTTCATCTTCAAAACCATCTAAAAGCATTCCCCATTCATCATTGCTTGATGGATTTGCAGGTCCACGCATTGTATCGCAGCCCTTTGTTTTAAGCCATTCCTTTGCTGCATCAAATAATGTATTAGCTACTGCCTGATCATTTATACATTCAAAGAATCCAAAGAATCCTACTTTGTCATTATGTGTCTTGTTATGGAGATCGTTCTTTATACCTGCTATTCTTCCTACAAGTTCGCCGTCTCTTTCAGCAAGAAACATTTCAATCTCTGCATGCTGGTAAAAAGGATTCTTCTTGGTATCAATTATTTTCTTCCGGTCTATTAAAAGAGGAGGAACCCAATAAGGATCATTTTTATATACTTTCCATTGGAATTTAATAAACCGCATTTTATCTTTTTCAGAACGGACAGTAGTTATTGTAATTTTGCTCATAGGGATTGTCTCCTTTATTGGATTACAATGAAAAAAAAAGATTAAATCAAACCGAGTTTCTTACCTACATCACTGAAAACATTTAATATTTTATCCAGATGCTCATCTTCATGAGTAGCCATATAACTTGTTCTCATCATCTGCCTTCCCTGTGGAACACCTGGTGAAATGAAAACATTTACAAATACTCCTGCATCATAAAGCATCTTCCACATTTTAAATGCTAACGCGTCATCACCTACAATTACAGGAACAATTGCGGTTCTTCCATTGATTATGTTAAAACCGAGTTTGGTAAATCCCTCACGCATTTTATTTGAGTTCCTGATAAGTTTTGTAACCCTTTCAGGTTCAGCTTCAAGGATTTCAAGCGCGGCTAAAGCTGCTGCGACTGAAGCAGGAGCTGGAGATGCAGCGAAAATAAGTGCGGCAGAGTGATGTTTAATGTAATTTATGACTCTGCTTTCACCTGCAACAAAACCACCAAGTGAAGCAAAAGTCTTGCTGAATGTTCCCATAGTGAGGTCTATTTGTTTTTCAAGGTTGAATTCACTTGCGGTACCCCGCCCGCCTTTACCTATAACTCCAACCGCATGGGCATCGTCTACTAATAATCGTGCGTTATATTTTTTGGCAAGGCTGTTAAGGTGTACTAAATCAACAATTTCTCCTCCGGTGGAGAATACTCCATCAGTAACAAGAAGCTTTGATGAATCAATCGGTATTTTTGAAATAACTCTCTCTAGATCATCCATGTCATTATGTTTATAACGAATAACTTCAGCAGTTGCACCTTTTGCCATTAAATTACCAGCAACTATACAGGCGTGATTGTCCTTATCTGAAACGACATATTCACCTCTTTGTACAAGCGTTGGAATTATGCCCTGAGCTGTCATGTATCCTGTACTGAAAAGAAGTACACCTTCAGTCTTAAAAAAAGCTGCAAGCCTGCTTTCCAGTTCAATATGCAGATCAAGTGTTCCAGTTAAATAACGCGAGCCGGAACATCCTGTGCCATATTTTTCAATAGCTTTTATTGCGGCTTCTTTAACTTTTGGATGGGCAGTCAATCCAAGATAATTGTTGGATCCTGCCATTATTACTTTTTTACCTTCTATTTGGACAACAGGTCCCTCATTTTCTTCTATCGGTCGAAAATATGGGTATAATCCTGATGCTTTTATCTCATCTGCTCTGGTAAAGTCATAGCATTTGGTAAATAAATCCAATTAACCTCCTGGGGATAAAATAATTAATAAGAAATCTTTTTATTTTATTAAATTTGGCATCAAATCTATAATTAAATAGTGTTAAAATCAATAATTCGACTAAATATGGACAACATAAAAACAGCTGTAGTTACAGGAGCCAACGGATTTGTAGGTAGTCATCTCGTTGATCTCCTGCTTGATAATAATTATAAAGTCAGATGCATTACTAGAAAAACAAGTGATCTAAAATGGTTAAAAGAAAAAAACATTGAAATATTTGATAGCGGATTAACTAACAGAGATGGGCTCAGGAAAGCTTTTCAGGGAGCTGATTATATCTATCATGTGGCGGGTGTAATTAAATCAAAAAAACCTGAAGGCTATTTTCAGGGGAATGTTGAGAATACCAGGGTTATTCTTGAAACGGCTATCGAGTTTAAGGATACATTAAAAAAAATATTAATTGTAAGCAGCCAAACTGCTGCAGGTCCGTCATTAAAAGGGAATGCTATAAATGAAAATGATCCCTGCAACCCCATAACTACATATGGCAGGAGTAAACTTGCAGAAGAAGAACTTGCAAGATCATTTATGGACAAACTACCTATAACTATCTGCCGTGCACCGGCTGTCTTTGGAGAAAGAGATACAGAGATATTTATTTTCTTTCAGACTTTTAATAAAGGTCTCTTCACTACTATTGGTTTTGATGAAAAGAAAATCAGTCTCATTCACGTTAAGGATCTGGTGAGAGGTTTTATGTTGGCCGCTGAATCGGAAAAGTCTTCCGGACAAACATATTTTATCAGTTCAGAAAAATATTATACATGGGAAGAGATTGGAGATATTACATCAAAGTTACTGGATAAAAAACCATTTAAAGTTAAGGTGCCCCATTCAGTTGTTTTCTTTATTTCGGGTATAGCCCAGTTTGCAGCAATGTTCAGCAGTAAACCGGCTACTCTTAATATCGAGAAAGCTAAAGATTTAACTCAGAATGCGTGGATTTGTGATACATCAAAGGCAGTCAGAGAACTTGGATATCATCAAAACTTTCCGGTAGAAGAAGGGATTAAAAGAACCCTCGAATGGTACAAAGAAATGAAGTGGCTATAATAGTTGAAAGATATGGTATCTTAAATTGAGTTATCTTTAATTGATTTTAATAATAATTTGATAATATGGTCTTAACAATTTGGTAATAATTAAAAAAGATATTACCGTAATGAACTTTTAATAATTCCTGGTGTTAAACTTAGGGAAAGCTCTGCTTTACATGAAAGAAATCAAAATTAATGTGACTGATCTGAATTTGTTTTATGGACCCAAACAGGCACTTAAAAATGTTACTGTCGAAATCCCGGTTCAGAAAGTCACTGCTTTTATAGGTCCTTCCGGCTGTGGTAAATCTACATTTCTCAGAGTCCTCAACAGAATGAATGACCTAATTGATTCTGTCAGAATAACTGGAGAGGTTTTAATTGATGGAATCAATATTTATGAGCGGAGTATCGATGTTGTGAACCTGCGAAGGAAAATAGGAATGGTTTTTCAGAAATCAAATCTTTTCCCGATGTCTATTTACGATAATCTGGTCTATGGGGTCAGGATCAGTGGAATAAAAAATAAAAAAACACTCAATGAAATTGTTGAAAAGACTTTAATACAGGCCGCTCTGTGGGAAGAAGTTAAAGACAGACTTAATGATTCGGCTTTGAGTTTATCTGGCGGTCAACAGCAGCGGGTTTGTATTGCCAGGGCTTTAGCAAATGAACCGGAAATTATTTTAATGGATGAGCCGGCAAGTGCCCTTGATCCTATATCTACAGCCAAGATTGAGGAACTTATTCATGAGTTGAAAGTGAAATATACTATTGTTATAGTTACGCACAATATGCTTCAGGCGGCCAGAGTAAGTGATCAGACCGCTTTCTTTTATTTGGGTGAGCTTATTGAGTATGACAAAACAACCCGGATATTTACCAAACCTTCTAAAAAACAGACCGAAGATTATGTTTCCGGTAGGTTCGGATGAAAATTATAATCGAATTAATGAGGTGAATAATGGAAAGACAAATTGATCAACAGCTTGATAAATTAAAAACAAGAATTATTAAAATGTGCAGCCTTGTAGACGAACAGGTTGAATTTGCAATACGTTCTATTGATACTGAAGATGCAGGAATCGCACAACTGGTTATTGAAAGAGATAAGAAAGTTGATAAATATGATTTAAAAATAGACAGGATTTGCCAGAAAATATTTGCCCTTAATCAGCCTGTGGCTATGGATCTAAGATTGATTATGTCTTCTCTTATTATTAATAATAATCTTGAAAGAGCCGGTGATATTGCGGTTAATATTGCAGAAAGTTTCCTTGAACTTAAAAAGAAACCGGATTTTATGGGCAGAATTCACTTTGACGAAATGTCCAAACTTGTTAAAACTATGATTCGGAATGCTATTGATTCTTTTATCGAAGGCAATGCTCAACTGGCTAAAACTGTAATTGAAGCGGATAATATCGTTGATGATTTGAATAGGGAGAACAGGAAAATACTTATTGAAATCATGAAAGAGAGCAGAGAAAATATTGAACCAGGTGTTGCAATGCTTGTTATTTCACGGCAGCTTGAAAGACTGGGAGACCATGCGACAAATATTGCTGAGGATGTTTATTTTATTGTTGAAGCCCAGATGATTAAACATAAATATGAAAAAATATTTACTAATGCTATCGATGAAGAAGAGGATGAAAATGAGGATAATCTTTAATTAATAAATGGTTCTATATACTGAAGTAAGTTATCATTTGGGATTACTTTAGAAGGATCTATACTTGATAATATCTTTGAACTAAACATCTCTCCCCATCCCCTTATAACTAGGATTTGAGCAGATTCTATTTGAGTTTCTTTTTTACCCGGGAGATATTGTTTTAGGAATGCAGTCTCTTTTTCAAAAAGTATTTTAACAAGAGAAACCTCTTTTTCAAATACTTCTTCCTTCATTGTATAAAATAGCACTTCGTAAATCAGTTTATATTTGGAAAAGATCGTTTTCTTGGAAGTAAAATATTCTAACAGCTTTTCTTTAAGAGATAATGTCTCATTATTAAAAAATATCTTCAGATCGTCTATATATAAATCAATTTCCCACTCAATTGTTTGAAAAAACAACTCCTCTTTAGTATCAAAATAATGATAGATTGTTGCTTTCCCTATTCTTAGATCGCGCGCTATTTCTTCCAGAGTGGTTTTATTAAGACCGTGTCGTGAGAAACGTTTTGCGGCTGCTTTAAGAATTTGTTGTTTGCGTTCTTTTTCCAACTGAATCGGTATTTGTGTTACGCAAAATAATAAAATACTGTGAAATTATCTCATATAATTCAACATTTGTCCTAAATTGCAGTCTATAAGAATAGGAAAATAGAATTATGACACTACTAATTTTTTGGCATCATGGAGAATTGATTCAGCTTTCTTTTTACCCTCCTTTAATAATTCATCCGCTTTTTCTTTTCCTGTTTCAACATACCCATTTACTTCTTCAATCAAATCTTCAGTAGCACTTGAAATCTTTCTTCTTAACCTCTTACCGCTCATTGGTGCAAAAAGTATTGCTGCCAAACTTCCTACTACTCCTCCGACAACCACACCTGTTATAAACCCGCTTGTTTTCCCTGATGTATTTACTTGCATTTTATTCCTCCATTCTATTGTTATAATATCTATAAATATCAGTATTAATATTGAAATATGTGAGCCATATATGTATAGGGTATATCACAGTATGCTAATTATTTTATCAATATGGAGAATTTCTAAATATTTATGATCCCGTTGTGCTATAATCCATCCTTAATATTATAATATATTGAAATTCATTTTTGGGGAACTGATATCAGGTTAACAAAAAAACGAATTGCTCCCGGTACCCCGGCTGGTAACTGTCTGAAAAATGAATATCCGGTATATATGAAATTCCCTTTCCCAAAGTTAGTCGTTAAAAGACCTCCTTCAAGTGGTTTACTTTCTGGATCATTACATGAAATTACTGTATGATATTTACTATCCCATGCGTTTGCAAAGTATAAACCTCTTTCCTGTATCCATCCATCAAAATCATTTGCACTAATCTTATTTGGAAAGTTAAGTAACGGACTTTGGGGGTCATTAAAATTAATCACTGAATTTTCATCAGTTACACGGTCTGTGGAAACTGTAAAAGGGTAGGGACCTATTTGAGGGACTACTATATCTCTATTTACGGTATATTGAACTACAAAATTTCCTCCATTAAAAACATATTGCATTAGTTTATTCTGAATTAGGGGCATTATTTTTTTTGTATTATAAACTCTTACTCCGGCTATTATAGCATCAAAAGAAGATAACTCTTTTGTCAATAAATCCTCATCTGATAAAAATGTTACATTATATCCAAGCTGTGTGAGATAATCAGGGATATTATCGCCTGAACCAATAATATATCCGATTCTATTTGCAGTTTTGCCAGTCATAAATCTGATCACCTTTGATTCTGCATCCGGCAAGTAAGTTTGTATTGGGATATGGTCATAATTTATTCTTACAATTCCTTTGCTATAAATTACGTCGCCCACTGATGCTTCGGCTTTAATGGTATCTTCTGATGCATTAGGTGGAGGCGAAACTTCAAATTCAAACTCTTTTTCCTCACCTTTCTTATTAAACGTGAATGGAATTTCAGCAGGAGTTATTTTCCATCCGGGAGGTGAAATCAATCTTAGTTTACCATCATTAGAAGAGGAATTGCTAAATACATGGACTATTATTTTTTTTGAATTATCGTCTGGAAATAGGAAGACTTTATCTTCAAGATTTACAGAAATTGCGGGAACAATTTCAAATGGTCGGTATTTTTCTCCTTTAACCGGATCAATCCACCGGTAAAGAAGAGGTGTCGAAAACGGGATATCAGTATTGTTAATATTTACAGTAAATGACACAATAGCAGAAGGATCATTTTCAGGTTCACCTATAAGCTGCTGATCGTCAACTCTGAAAGAGCCTTTGTCATGAGGATAATCTAACCAATATGGCTGGGATGATGGGGCATTGGCAGGAATCCTGATAGTAAAAGACTTTTGATATGGTTTTTCCTCTTCGAGATTTGCATTAACAACAGAATCATCTTTGCAATAAGAACAATAAATTGACTTAAGTTTAATTGGCATATTAATTCTATTAACAGCCGTTGCCGTGAATGTTATATCATCTCCAGGTGATGATGAAAAATCAGTAGCAATCGCTTCTGTCCATAATCCTAGTATTGATCTTATCACTTCCACAAGTTCTTTTCTTTTAACCGGAATCCAATAATTATCATTAACATTATTCATTTCATTATATGCATCAACAAGAATTGGAATAACTTTTTCCGGATGATCTGGATTATAAACTTCCTCCGCATTCTTTAAAAGTGAAGAAAGTTTTTCGCTCCCTTTTATTCTTGACCACGTAATATTGATATTTTCGAATAGATCATTTTTAACAGCAGATCCTTCGCGTGGCTCAAAATATTGAATAGAAGAACCCCTTTGAGAGCCGGTTCCGAACCCCTGACTCTTATGCATAGATCTGCTTTCGGCAGCAATTTCGGTATACGATTTACCAAGGTAAGGATTAAAGACGCCGACATCAATTTGCGGTAAATTTGTAATATCTTCTTTCCTTTTTTCCAGTATCGGGGCCCAAGCATTCCACAGTAAACGCACCGGTTTCCAGGGTTGAACGTATTTCAGTTGGTCAGGGAATTGATTCGGATCGCCTGCTAAATTAAATGCCTCTTCTGCAAGAATAGCCGAGGCAGTATGATGTCCATGGCCGCCTTCACCCGTAATCGGGAACCTTGTTAATATTACATCTGGTCTAAATTTTCGTATTATCCAGACTACATCTGAAAGTATCTTTTCTTTTCCCCAGAAAGAAAATGTTTCATCTGCGGATTTAGTAAATCCGAAATCATATGCGCGAGAAAAAAACTGCTCAGCGCCATCTATCCTTCTGGCATCAAGAAGTTCCTGGGTTCGGATAAGCCCAAGCAATTCTCCTTGCTCAGATCCTATAAGGTTCTGTCCACCATCACCGCGTGTCAACGATAGGTATCCCGTCCGCAATAATTTCCCAGAAGAGAAATAAGAAAGAAGTGCTGTGTTTTCATCATCAGGATGGGCCGCGATGTAAAGTACCGACCCAAGGACATTTAATTTATTTAATGCCAATTGGATCTTACCGCTGTTTTGCTCAATGACTGGCTGTGCATAAATAAGTCCTGATAATTGAAAATAAATAAATAGCAGGAATATGTGTAATCTGGAAAAAGTGACTTTGTTCATAATAAACGCTTTTAATAAGAAAGATTTGATAATTTATTGTTTCTATATTAATCAGAAATTTATATTTAATCAAATTGGCTATAAAACATTGAAACCTAATCACACATTTTTAGATTTAGAATTTTTTGATATCAGGGCTGCAGATCAGAATAATTTCTTATATTTGCAATATCAACAATTACTAAAGTTAAGAATATGCCAGTATTTGAATATAAATGTTCCTCATGTAATTCTAAATTTGAAGTACTTCACAAATCAAGTATCGACCAGAAGGATGTTATTTGTCCTGAATGTGATTCAAAAGAAATAAAGAAATTATTTTCTACATTTAGTGCATCAGTTCAGGGACATTCACATGACCATGGATGCAATCCTGAAAGCTGTGGTATGCCTTCTGCAGGATGCGGTTGTGCAGGCGGTAGCTGCGGACTTAATTAACAAGGTTTTATTTACAACAGAAAATGATTAATAAATATGGAAATTAAAGTAAACGGTTTAATAATCGGTGGTGGAAATCCGTTTGTCTTAATAGCAGGCCCTTGTGTTATAGAAAACGAAGAACTAATCGTTAATACGGCAAGCTTATTAAAAGATATCACTTCTGAACTAAATATTCCTTTTATTTTCAAATCAAGTTATAAAAAAGCTAACAGAACTAGCGGCAATTCATTCACCGGTATTGGGGATGATAAGGCATTGAAAATTCTGGGTAAAGTTAGGAAAGATTTTTCGCTGACTGTATTAACTGATATACATACATCTTATGAAGCCAGAAAAGCGGCTGATTTCGTGGATATTCTACAGATACCTGCTTTCCTATGCAGACAGACGGATCTACTTAAGGCTGCCGGTGAAACTGGGAAAATTATTAATATAAAAAAGGGGCAATTTCTTGCACCGGAAGATATGTTATATGCAGTAGAAAAAATATTGGCAACTGGGAATAAGAATATACTTCTTACTGAACGGGGTTCATCTTTCGGATATCATAATCTTGTTGTTGATATGAGAGCTCTCGTAATTATGAAGGAACTCGGATATCCTGTCGTTATGGATGCTACTCATTCAGTTCAATTACCTGGTAACGGTGGAGTTACCGGCGGTCAACCTAAGTTTATTAAACCCATTTCACGTGCTGCTGCTGCTGTTGGAATTGATGCACTTTTCCTTGAAGTTCATCCGGATCCGAAAAATGCTCTTAGTGATGCTGCAAGCCAGCTGCCTTTAAATGAGTTAAAAGATTTACTGGTAATAATTAAAAAGATTGACGAAGTAGTTAAAAACAATCATATTAAATAAGTTAGACGGGAACAGATTGTATCCAAGAAAACTAACATTGTCTAATGCTTTTCAGAAATGAAAGAAATGCTGAAAAGGTATTAAATCCTAATTTATTTTTTGATAATTTAGGAGCGTTTAATGATAATGAGTTGGCATCTGCCTTTATTCTTTATAATCAATATATGAGAAGAAGGCTTTTATAGAACAAGTTATTTAAATAACTGAAATTACATCGGCTAATATTATTCCAGGATATTTTAACAGTTGTATAAAAAAAAGATATAAATATGACCTTAGAACAAATTATTGAGAAAGGAAAAGAGGTTGTTAGTATTGAAGCTGAAGCCATTAAAGGTTTGCTAAACAGTATCAATAGTGACTTTGCCATGGCTGTGGAAACAATTCTTGAATGTAAGGGAAGGGTTGTTCTTACCGGTATGGGCAAATCCGGACTTATCGCAAGGAAAATAGTGGCTACTCTTAATTCGACCGGAACAGCTGCAATTTATCTTCATCCTACGGATGCCCTTCATGGTGATCTTGGCATGGTTAGAAAAGAAGACGTTGTTATTCTTATCTCAAAAAGCGGGAATACAGATGAAATTTCAAACCTTATTCCTATGCTGAAAAGGATGAAGGTGAAACTTATTGCGATGTGCGGAGACCGGAATTCCTGGCTTTCAAAATCATGCGATATATTTTTAAGTATTGATGTTAAAGAAGAGGCCTGTCCTTATGACCTTGCTCCTACTTCTTCTACAACTGCCACTCTTGTTTTAGGTGATGCATTATCAGTAGTTTTATTACAATTAAGAGGATTTACAGCAGAAGATTTTGCTTACCTGCATCCTGGCGGAAGTCTTGGAAAAAGGTTATCTCTCGAAATAAAGGAAATTATGATTACCGGGGAGAAAATACCCATTGTAAAAGAAAATTCTTTCATTAAAGATGTGATATTTGAGATATCCTCAAAAAGACTCGGTACAACCTGCGTTGTCGACAATGATGGTAAATTAAAAGGAATAATTACTGATGGAGATCTTAGAAGATTGTTAGAGAAAACTCTTGACATACAAAATATTATTGCCAGTGATCTAATGTCAACGAACCCAAAAGTCATGAAACCAAGCATCCTTGCCTCTTTTGCATTACAGCAAATGGAAAACTTTAAGATTACTTCAATAGTAATTACTGATGATGAAAACCGTCCAATTGGTATTGTTCACTTACATGATCTAATAAATCTCGGTATAAGACAGAGATGAAATTATTCTGTGGGTTAATAATTATTATTACATTGTTCGGATGCCAGCAGAAAAGGGTTCAACCTATGGTTGCTAATAATTTGCAGGTAAATAGAATTCCTTCTCAGGAAAGCTGGAATTCAAAAGTTGTATTCACGGATTCAGGTAAAACCAAAGCTATACTTCATGCAGGGCATATCCAGGTTTTTAGCGAATCTATGGAAACACTTTTGGATTCAAATATTAAAGTCGACTTCTATGATTTAAACCAGGTTCATTCTTCTACACTTACATCAAAAAAAGGAAGAGTAGATGACGCAACTGAAAATCTTTGGGCTATGGACAGTGTTGTAGTTGTCAGTGACAGCGGGGTTACTATTCATACAGAAGAACTTATGTGGAGAAATAAGGACAGGAAAATTGTATCCGATAAATTTGTGACTATTATTTCTCCGAAAGAAAAAATTCAGGGCTATGGATTCGAATCTGATCAGAGTTTGAGGAATTATATTATTTATAATATTACTTATATAACAAAGAGGGATACTCTTTGAGAAATTCTGTAAGTATTGTGGCTTTGTTGTTTTCGTTTATTTTGGGCTTACATGTTACTTACGCACAACAGCAAACTAAACAGGATGATTACATAACTGTGGTTGGCGATAGCATGAAAGGGTCGATGATAAACGGGGAAACAATAAGAGAAGTCTATGGGCATGTTATTTTAACTCAGGGTAAAGTGGTAATTACCTGTGAAAAAGCTACACAATATATTTCAAGCAATAATGCATTGCTTGAAGGTAATGTTGTGGCTAAACAGGATACACTCACAATTTTAACTCCTCGTGCAAATTATTACGGCTTTGAAAAAAGATCCCGAAGCAATTCGGGCTTAATACTTAATGATACTAAAGTAATTCTTACTGCAGATTCAGGTGATTATTATTTCCGACAAGATAGGGCCTTTTTTGAAGGCCATGTCAGGTTATATGACACAGCGACTACATTAACTTCAAAACAGCTTACTTATTTTAAATCTCAGAATAGAATGATAGCTGTGGGGAATGTAAAAATAGTTGATTCAACAAATACTATTTATGCTGATTCGCTTGAACATTTCAGGGCAACCAGAATTACTTTCGCTAATAAAAATGTCAGAATAACAAGCTCTACAAATAATGTGGTTATTTACGGTGATCATCTGGAAGATTATGCTAATAATTCATATACTTTTGTTGATATAAATCCGCTCCTGATTCAAATAGATTCATCTATAACTAAAGATACATCAAATAAACTGAATGATTCATCCGGATTAAATAATTCAGTGAATGTTAGAGTTGATACTCTTATAATCAGATCTGAAAAAATGGAGTCATTCAGGGATACAGTAAACAGGTTTGAAGCGAAAGATTCAGTTAGAATAGTTAGAGGAACATTTGCATCAGTAAATGATTATTCAATTTATTACCGGAATAAAAGTACAATTATTACAAAAAAAATGGGCGAAAACAGGCCACAGCCTATTTTGTGGAATGAAGGTACACAAATGACCGGCGATTCTATTGCTATTCATTTAATTAACAACAGGATAAAATTCCTCGAAGTAATTAACAATTCATTCCTGCTTTCTCAGAATGAATTATTTAAAAAAAGATACGACCAGATATCTGGGGAAAAAATATACCTTACATTTGATTCCTTAGGTATTACCTCAACTGAAGTTAAAGGACAAGTTCTAAGTATTTATTATCTTTATGAAGATACTTCAGGAAATGGGTTAACAAAATCATCTTCACAAAATGCTTTATTAAAATTTGAAAACAGAAAAGTGATTGAAGTTAGATTGTACGGATTTCCTAAGAGCGATTATTATCCTGAAAACCAGGTCGAGGGGAAAGAATTATCTTTTACTCTCCCGGCTTATGTTATTTATAAAAACAGACCAACAAAAGAAGCTTTATTAAAAAAATGAACCCAATTACATTACGAAGCGAAGATTTAATTAAAGTATATAAGAAAAGAGCGGTTGTAAATAAAGCAACCATTCAGGTGTCCAAAGGTGAAATTGTCGGATTGCTCGGTCCAAATGGTGCAGGCAAAACCACTACTTTCTATATGATCGTCGGAATGATAAGTCCGGATAAAGGGAAAGTGTTTCTGGATGACAAGGAAATTACCAAAGTCCCGATGTATAAAAGAGCAAAGATGGGAATAGGTTATCTGCCCCAGGAACCCTCAATTTTCAGACGTCTCACTGTTGAGCAGAATCTTCTGGCAATTCTTGAAATGACCAAGCTTAACGCTATACAAAGAAAAGAAAAATGTGAAACTCTTATGGCTGATCTTGGTCTGACGCATTTGAAAAAACATTTAGGATTCCAGTTAAGCGGGGGTGAAAGAAGAAGAACTGAAATTGCTCGTGCTCTCGCTACTGATCCTTCCTTTATTCTACTCGATGAACCATTCGCAGGTGTTGATCCGATTGCAGTGGAAGATATCATGAACATAGTCGCTAATCTTAAGAACCGGGGTATCGGAGTTTTGATTACTGACCACAACGTACATGAGACTTTACACATTGTCGACAATGCATATATTCTCATTAACGGAGTTATATTCAAATCGGGTAATGCCCAGGAGCTTGCAAATGATGAAGAAGTACGCAGACTCTATCTCGGTGAAAAGTTTAAACTGGACAGATACTGATAATCTTGTTTATCAATCCAGTACCTGCCCGTCTTGGATAACAAGCAGGGATCCCATGAATTTATAATTATGCGATATATTTTACTACTTATATTTACTACTCAGATTCATCTTTTCTGCCAGACAGACTCACCTAAAAGGGAATTCCGTGGAATCTGGATTACAACCCTGGAAAATATCGATTGGCCTTCAAAGAAACGCCTTACACCAGAAGAACAAACAGCAGAATTTATCAATATTATCAGCCGGCTAAAAAAAGAAAAGATAAATGCAGTATTTATTCAGGTTCGTCCCGCATGTGATGCGTTTTACAAAAGTGAAACTGAACCCTGGAGTGAATGGCTTACAGGCAGGCAGGGAAAAGAGCCTGAACCATTTTATGACCCTCTGAAATTTATTGTGAAAGAATGTCATAAAAGGGGGATTGAAATACATGCATGGTTCAATCCTTTTCGAAGTGTTATGAATAAGCAGAAAAGTGATGTATCAGGAAAGCATATCTCTAAAACTCATCCAGGTTGGAATATTGAATACGGTAAGTATAAATGGCTTGATCCGGGATTGCCTGAGGTCAGAGATTACATAACCGGTGTCGTTTTGGATGTTGTAAGACGGTATAATGTTGATGGCGTACATTTTGATGATTATTTTTACCCTGAACCGATAAAGAATAAAAAGTTCCATGATGAGAGAACATTTGCAAAATATTCCAGGGGAATTAAAAATTCTGATATGTGGAGAAGAGACAACATAAACTTATTTGTAAAAGAAGTTTCCGATAGTATCCGGAATGTAAGACCGGGTTGCTCTTTTGGGATTTCTCCTTTTGGTATCTGGAAAAACAATGGGACAGATAATTCCGGATCAGGATCTAATGGTTCGGAAAGCTATTATAAGACCTATGCAGATTCGAAGAAATGGATTTCGGAAGGTTGGGTTGATTATTTAGTTCCTCAGCTTTACTGGCATATTGGGAATTATATTGCCGATTATAAAAAACTGGCTGATTGGTGGAGTAAAAATTCATTCGATAGAAATATTTACATCGGACAGGCTGTTTATAAAATCGCCAATGATCACAATTCCGAATGGAGAAATGGAAACCAGATACCAAAGCAAATTAAAATAAACAGAAGCACAAAAAATATTAGTGGAAATGTATTTTTTAACACTAATACTTTCTTAAAAAATCCATTGGGGCTTCAGGATTCATTGGAAAGAGATTATTATAAATATTATGCAATTACACCTGTAATAAAAGGAAAAAGTAACAGCTCACCTTTGGCCCCTGTAAATGGTATATATAATATTTCTAATGGAAATACAGTTTTAAGATGGGAGAAACCGGGTGCTGTTGTCGGGAGAGACACAGCTGTCTATTTTGTTATTTACAGATTTCCCCAAATTGATACTGTTGATATATCCAGATCTGATAGAATAGCAGATGTTGTCTATGCGACTGAAACAAGTTGGATGGATACACTTGCTGGAGAGATTAAAAGACCATCGCCGCAAAATCGTGAACACACATCAGAATACAATTATATTGTCACTTCCCTGGATTGTTATAAAAATGAAAGCAATGATGTTTGCAGAATAACTGTTCCATCTGAATCTCAATCCAGGCCAACATCTACATATTACATATACTCTAATCCTGACACTCTTGAAGTTGTTAGAAACGACAGCACAGCTTTAATAATTATTAAACTCGATAAGTTGACCTTAGTTACTCTTAAAATATTCGACTTTTATGGCAAGGAAATTAAAGAATTACTTCATGAATACAAGAAAGGGGGACGATATGAATTTGAGTTTGATCATAAGAATGTAAAATCAAGTGGATATATTGTTCAGATGAAAACAAAGGGATATTATTCCTCAAAAAGAATTTATATTACTGGAACATCATTCTGAATACATACCTGATTAGTCGGGAAACAAACAATTTCTTTAATTTTCTACAATCCGGAATCGGTAGAATAATCTCCCTCATTTTCTACAATAAATAATCTGCTTTTATTAATATCCTTTTTAAGTAAACATATTATATATTTTGAATATAGAAATAATACGGTATAAAATAGGATGGAAACGTTATTGAGTAATGTTGAAATAAGAGTTTTAGGTTCCCTCATGGAAAAAGAACTTACAACACCGGAATATTATCCGCTAACCCTTAATGCACTTGTTAATGCGTGCAACCAGAAATCAAACAGAGATTCTGTAGTCAATTATGATGATTCAATCGTTGATAAAGCATTGGCCACTTTAAGAGATAAGCAGTTTGCAAGACGTGTTACCGGTACCGATATGAGAGTTCCGAAATATAAACAGATATTTTCTGAAGAAATGAAATTTACTCCGGCAGAAAATGCTGTAATGTGTGTTCTCATGCTTAGAGGGCCTCAAACTTTTGGAGAAATCAAAGGCCGTACAGGCAGAATGTTTAATTTTGAATCGCTTGCACAGGTTGAAGATGTTATTGAAGGATTAAATAAAAGAGAAAATCCTCTTGTATTGAAATTACCGAAGCAAACAGGCATGAAAGAATCTCGGTATGCACATCTCTTAGCAGGCAAACCGGTAATTCAGCTGGAATCTGATCCTTCAGAAGAAGTGAAAATAGACGAAGACAGATTAACTAAACTGGAATTGGAACTTTCTGCGCTAAAAGTAGATTTCGATGAATTAAAATCCCAATTTATTGATCTAAAAAAGTTATTTGAATAGGTTGCTTGAATATATGAACATAGTACAATTATTCTATTTTATTTGAAAAATTGGAACTACAATTTTTTATGTAAGGAATTTCATGTATATTTATTCACAAAAAAAACTATATGCCTACAAAGAAAAAAGTTAAGTTAATTTTTGTTACCGGAGGTGTCGTATCATCTCTGGGAAAGGGGATCACTGCTTCATCACTTGGACTACTATTAAAACAACGTGGTTTCAAAGTCACCATTCAAAAATTTGATCCGTATATAAATGTTGATCCTGGCACGATGAGCCCTTTTCAGCATGGTGAGGTTTATGTTACTGATGACGGTGCAGAAACTGATCTTGATCTGGGACATTATGAAAGATTTCTAGATGTGAACATGACCAAAGCAAACAATACTACCACCGGACAGGTTTATTATGAAGTGATAAAAAAGGAACGCCGGGGAGATTTTTTAGGTGCTACTGTTCAGGTGATTCCCCATATTACCGATGAAATAAAACACAGGATGACCAAATTATGCGAACTCGGTGATTATGATATAATTATTACTGAAATTGGTGGTACAATTGGCGATATAGAAAGTCTCCCATTTATCGAAGCTATGCGGCAATTAATGCTTGAATTCGGAAGAAAAAATACGCTGAGCATTCATGTTACACTTGTTCCGTATATAAATGCAGCAGGTGAGGTTAAAACAAAACCGACACAGCATAGTGTTAAAAATTTACTTGAACTTGGTATTCAGCCGGATTTTTTAATTTGTAGATCAGAAAAGAAACTTGAAAAAGAAATCAGGGAAAAAATTGCATTATTCTGCAATGTCGAGACAAAAGCCGTTATTTCTGCTTATGATTGCAAATCAATTTATGAAGTTCCAATAGTACTTTTTAAAGAAAAATTTGATACTCTCGTTCTTAATAAACTGCATCTGCCAGAAAGGAAAATAAAATTTGATGACTGGGAAAAGATGGTAGAGGGTATAAGGAATCCTAATTCTAGTGTTGAAATAGCTGTGGTGGGAAAGTATACCGAACATCTGGATGCTTATAAAAGTCTTATCGAATCATTCATACATTCGGGAGCTGAAAACAACACCAGTGTTAAAGTCAGGTTAGTAAGTGCTGAGGATGCTGAATCCGGTGATGCTGCCAAATTACTACTTGGCGTTTCTGGTATTCTTATCCCCGGGGGATTTGGAGAAAGAGGGATTGAAGGTAAAATAAATGCTGTCAGGTATGCCAGAGAAAATAATATTCCGTTTTTCGGAATATGTCTTGGTATGCAGTGTGCTGTCATAGAATTCGCACGTAATGTATGTGGTATTACCAAAGCCAATAGTTCGGAATTCAAAAAGAACAACTTTAGCGTTATTGATCTTATGCCTGATCAAAAAAGTATTAAGAATATGGGTGCATCAATGAGATTAGGAGCCTATCCGTGTATAATTCAGGAAGACTCACTCGCCCGGAAGGCTTATAAATCTGACTATATATCCGAAAGACACCGTCACCGTTATGAGGTTAATAATAAATTCCGAAGTAAATTAAGTGAAAATGGAATGATATTTAGCGGACTTTCACCAGACAGAGAACTCGTTGAAATGATTGAATTACCAGGGCATTCATGGTTTCTCGGTTGTCAGTTCCATCCGGAACTTAAATCGCGTGCTACCAGGGCACATCCTCTGTTCAGGGAGTTTATTAAAGCTGCTATGAAATATGCTGAGGTTAGGAATTATGTATCAGAGGGGAAAATTCTCTCTAATTAATAATGGAACGAACCTTCGCGGTTTGAGTCCTTATTGTTGTATTTCTATAAATTAAATTAAAAACTAAACCAACTGATTTAATGAAATTAAAAATATTTTCTTTCTTTTTGTTTATATGTTCATTTTGTTTTGCACAGGTAGACATTGAAAAGGGTGTTTTTCGGGGACTTGAAAACTGTTATAATTTTAGATGGTCACAAGCTAATAATGAATTTCAGAAAATTATTGATAAATACCCGGATGATCCAAGAGGATATCATTATAAATCTACAATCTATCTCTGGTATTATTTAAGCAGTAAAAATGCAAACGATTATAAAAATTTTGAAAAGTATTCAGATCTCGCAATTGAAAAAGGGAAAAATTCTCTTGATAAAAATCCAAATGATGACATAATTCTATATACTATTGGCACAACATACAGCTGCAGAGCAATCGTCTTTGCTAAGGCTGAAAACTATATCGATGCTGCCTGGGCTAGTAAGAAATCAGAAGCTTACCTGAGTGATTGCCTTAAAATAAAT
>Ga0182027_10005139_pt1 | contig 19992 bp, 23 predicted proteins | sample 712E1DmetaG_FD_121300 | JGI IMG/M metagenome (GOLD analysis project Ga0182027, IMG submission 121300) | Permafrost microbial communities from Stordalen Mire, Sweden - 712E1D metaG (Illumina Assembly) | ecosystem: Environmental > Terrestrial > Soil > Wetlands > Permafrost | place: Sweden...
GCCGCAGCCAGCCATTCCTGCCACTGACAAAAGCCCATTGCTGCTCGGCGGCAATAAAGGAACAGTAAAATTCGGCGGAAACGTTGCCATCGAAAAAAAGTTCGGCGGAAAATTCGGTGGGCGCGGGCACCCGGCCACCGGCGGGTTCGGATTTCGAGAGAATCCGGCCTGTGACCATGTGCGGCAATTGCCATTTCATTGTCCAAAGCGTAAACCGGATGCAATACCAGCCCAAATCGCCAAGGCAACCAGCCGGCTCAAGCCGCCCGTCCAAGCGAATGTTGCCGCGGGAAAATTCGTCGTTACCGCAGAAACTAAATGCCGATGAAATCCGCCGGATGGACCCGACGCTTTTGCCGTCATCAAGAACTTCGCGAACGCGCGGCAGACGCGGGTTGTGCATGAACATCACGCCATCCATGAACTGCACGCGATTTTTCCGGCAGGTGTCCGCCATTTCCTGAACGTCGGCAAAACTGACACCGCACGGTTTCTCACAGACGACGTGCTTGCCCGCCGCCGCCGCGCGCAAAACCCATTCCTTGCGCAACCCGGTCGGAAGCGGGACGTAAACAGCGTCCACGCTCTTCGACGCGAGCAGTTCCTCGTAACTGCCGAGCGCAGCGGGTTCGGCAGCGAACGGAAACTCGCGCTGGCATTTGCGGATGAATTCGCGGCTGCGCGCCGCGTCACGACTGGCAACGGCGGTGACGATGGCATTGCCGGAACTGAAAATTGCCTTCCAGTTTTGACGACCGATGTTGGCCGTGCTTAAAATTCCAAATCGCAGTTTGTTCATAATATTTTCGGTTCAGCGGGAGCGGCGTTTTGTGCCGCGTCACACTCCAACACAACCGGCACAGCATCGGAAAAACCGCCATTCACGCCACCCAACGCCAGGCTGTCTGCAAGCCAGCCTTTCACAAAGTCACTTTTTGACTGAAACTTTTTGACCCGCCGAGTGTCTTAAGCTCGAATCATGCGTGAAATAAAAACATGAGCACAACCAAATTCATCACCCTTACTCTGACAACCGTCTTCGGATTGACCTTCGCCGCGCCGGGCGATGACACGAAATCCACCGCGAGCACAAATAAATTACCCCCTGCTTCGACGAAACAAGGCGTGACCTACGCAGTAGACATCAAACCCGTTTTTGATAACTCCTGCGTCAAGTGTCACAGCGGCGACAAGCCCAAAGGCGGGTTGAAGCTCGACAGCCTGATTGACGCACTTAAAGGCGGCAGGGACGGCAAAGTTATTGTTGTCGGCGACAGCGCCAAAAGTCCGCTCGTGTTGAGCGCCGCACATCTGACCGGTGACCAGGATTTATGGATGCCGCCACTGCAAAACAAGGCCGGCATCGCGCCCCTCACGCCTGGGCAAATCGGCCTGCTCCGCGCCTGGATTGACCAAGGCGCGAAGTAATTTTAGTCAGGGAGGGCTTTGGCCCGCCCTGTTTTTTAGCGCCGTAAGAGCTTCTGCCTTTCTTAGTGCAACCAATTCTTGTTCTTTCCTGTATAATTCGTCTCTTTCGCCCCCAATTGTCTCAGGTTTGTTGAGAGCGTGTCTTAAAACTTTAATTTCCCGGTCGAGAAATTGATTGCGTAGAAAGGTGACTACATCGGCCAGTTGTTGATCGGGATTCGGAATTTTGCGGTCCTCGGCTGCCGCTTCGGTGACAAGATTCCGCATTTCCGGCGTTTCACACTCGTCCAAAAACGCCGCGAGATTTTTCCAGCTCTCATTGGTCTGCGCGGTCAGCCGTTGCGTGACGATCTGCCGGACCAACGGATGCGAAATCCAGTTCGCGTCCAGATGCAGCGCGGCCCACGCAACCAATTCGTCGTGCAGCAGGAGCAGTTTAAGCAGCCAAAATTCATGTGTGGACGGGCGGGGTGATTGGATTTCAGCAGCAGCCGATTCAGCTTCGCTTTCAGCAGGCGCCGCTTTCAACGCTGGAATTTTTTTGAATTCAGCGCGGACGGCTTCAGGCGAAACACCGAGCCGCAGCGCGGTTTTCTGCGCGTATTTGTCCACAAGCACCACGTTGCCGGTTTTATGAACCGCCTCGGCCATGCCGCGCAAAATGGCGAGCCGGCCTTTGTCTGTCTCAACCCCATTCGATGCACAAAGGCGGTTTAAAAAGTAATCGAAAAATCCCCCGGCATTTTCGATGAGCTTGCGAAAAGCCTCGCCGCCGGCAGTCTTGATGAAACTGTCTGGATCGTGCGGCGCAGGCACGACGGCAACACGAATGGCCAAGCCCGACGCGAGTAAATGGTCGAGCGAGCGCACAGCAGCATTCTGGCCGGCCTCATCGGAGTCAAAACAGAGCACGACTTCGTTCACATAACGTTTGAGAATTCGCGCGTGGTGGTCGGTGAATGCCGTGCCTTGCGGGGCGACGACGTTTTGCACACCCGCCATGAAGCACGCGATTAAATCGAGCTGCCCCTCGCAAACGATGGCAAATCCAGCATCGAGCAACGCGCGTTTGGATTTGTCGAGGCCGAAAAAGACCTTGCTCTTGGTGAAAATCGGCGTTTCGGGTGAATTGACATATTTGGCCGTCTTTTCGTCACCAGACAAAACGCGTCCACTGAAACCAATCACCCTGCCCTGCTCATCGCAAATTGGGAAAATGAGCCGTTCGCGAAAACGATCGTAGTAATGCCGGAGGTCAGAGGCCGGAGGTCGGAGGTCAGATTTTGTGTTCTCGATTTCCGGCTTCTGACTTCCGGTTTCTGACTTCCGACTTCCGACTTCCGACCTCTGAATAATCAGCCCGGCCTTCTCAACAAGGGCGAGGTCGTGACTTTTGCTTTTGGCCCAGTTGACCGTGTCGTCCCACGCGTCTGGCGCGGCGCCGATTCTGAAAAGCTTCACGGCTTCAGCCGAAACACCGCGTTTGGCCAGATAATCGCGCGCCGTCTGGCCGGCCGCTTCGTTGAGCAAACAATTTTGCCAGCGTTGAGCGATTTGCTCGTGAATCTGCAACAGTTGGTCTTTGAGATGGCGCGATTGCTGTTCGCCGGGGTTTTGGTCGAGTTCAATGGGGATTTTTGCGCGGTCGGCGAGACGGCGCACGGCGTCCATGAAACCGATGTTTTCATATTCCTTGACGAAGGTGAAAACGTCGCCGCCCTTGTGGCAGCCGAAGCAATGAAAAATCTGCCGATGCGGATTGACGTTGAAGCTCGGCGTCTTTTCCTTGTGAAACGGGCAAAGCGCAACGAAATTAGCACCCGCGCGTTTCAAGGGAAGGTAAGAGCCGACGACGTCAACGATGTCGCTGGCGGCGCGGATGCGCTCAAGCGTTGCGGGGGAAATTATGCCGGCCATGCTCGTTTAACTTCAAGGAGTTGCTCCCGCAGGGTTTAATGAACCACTGCCTTCAGACATTCGGCCATATCTCCGTTTGCATTGTTAAATAAGGGTTAAACTTGTGTTTTGTGTTGCATATTTGCGATTAGAGTTGACGCCGTGCAACAAAGTTGCAACACTTGTCGCGCATGAAAACCAACCAATCACGCAAACGCAACCAAAACCAAACATGGCCAAAAAGTGTGCAACCGGGGCGGGCAATAGTCAAGGTCTATCGCCGCACGACGCCAGCCGGGAATTTCAGTTACATGGTGAGCAACTACGCGGACGGCGAGCGTCGCCGCTTTGACAGCTACGCCAACGAAGCTGACGCAATCTCGGCGGCAACCAAGCTCGCGCAACGTCTAGACTCACGCGACTACGTTGCGGCCAGCATGACGCGGGAACAGGCGATTGAATTCGCCAACGCATCGGCGCGGCTGAAGCCGTTCAATGTCTCGGTGGACGCGTCAACCGCGACCGTGGCCGAATGTCTGAAGGCCGTTGGCGACTTGGCGAGCCTTCATGCCGCCGTGAAATTCTACGCCGCACGGCACAGGCAAGTGACGACCAAAAAAACCGTAGCCGCGACCGTGGCCGAATTGCTTGCAATGAAAAAGGCGCGTAAAAAGTCCGACAGCTATATCGGTGACTTGCGCGTCCGACTGACGCGGTTTGCCGAGGCGTTCGCCGTGGACATTTCCACGGTGACGACTGCGGACGTTCAAAAGTGGTTGGACGGTTTGAAACTCGCGCCGCAAACGGCCAAGAATTTTCGCACGGTTGTCGGCACGTTATTTTCTTTCGCCGAGTCACGCGGTTACATTTTCAAAGGCGGCAATCCGGTTGACGACACGGAACATATATCCGCCAACGGCGGCAGGATTGAGATTTTCACACCGGACGAAATCACCGCCCTACTCAAAGCCGCGTCACGGGATTTTTTGCCCGTCATTGCGCTCGGCGCGTTTGCCGGAATACGCACCGCTGAGATTGAGCGGCTGGATTGGCAGGATATTAACCTTGCCGAAAAGTTCATCGTGATAAGTGCAGACAAAGCCAAGACCGCCAGCCGTCGCATTGTGCCAATCGTGCCGAATCTCGCGCAATGGCTTGCACCCTATGCCACGCAGACCGGAAAAATGTGGAAAAGCACGTCCTGCGATTTGCGGTTCGCCCGTGCGGTTTGCGTGAAGGCGGCAAAGACTCCGTGGAAATCTAACGGCTTGCGCCACAGTTTTATTTCCTATCGGCTCGCAGACATTCAAAACGCCGCGCAAGTTGCGCTTGAAGCGGGCAACTCGCCGAACGTGGTTTTCCGGCATTACCGCGAACTTGTGAAGCCGAGCACCGCGAAAGCGTGGTTTTCAATTCAACCAGCAACCGCCGCAATCGCCGACGTTTGACGGTGCGCAAAACGCGCAATTTGTGCGCAACAATTGTATAAACAAAATCGTTGTTGTTTTCACGCGAGGTTGTGCGATGGTGAGTCAGTAACACAGTTGAATAGACCGAATGGCACGCTGTGAACGAAAGTTCGGCGTGCTTTTTTGTTAGACGGTAAAATTTAATTCCGGGGAGTCCCGGCAGGACGGACACGACGAACGGATGCAGTCAATCGTCGTGTCCGTTTTGTTTTTCAAGGCGGCGCGGCACAACTGAAAGGCTGAAAATGAAATTGAAAGAAGTTTCGCCGGAAACCGCCCCCGGCCTGAGTGCGGCGGGAGCGATGCCACGCTACGGCGGCAAGCGCGACGTGGCGCAAATGATGCAAATGAGCACCCGCTCCGTGGATAATTTTCTCGCACGAGGCTGTCCGCATTTGAAGATTGGCAAACGCCGCATCCGCTTTGATATGAGCGAAGTGCGCGCATGGCTGACGGATAATTTCCACACGCAGCGGCGGGGCAAACTCACAGGCGCATCGTGAAACGGTTCCTTCGATGGTCGAAAGCCAGCGGCACCACACGCCGCCGAGTCGAGGCCATTTTGAAGGCAGGTGAACGGGTGACGCGGCGTTCGTTCGTTGCGGCCAAACGGCGGGAAATGAAGCAAGGGGGACTTCCGAATGGATGACAACGCGAAAAAATCATCCGCTCCCCCGATTCGTGAAATCGGTGCCAGTCCGTTCTGTTGGCAGCACAAGGCCGCGCTGCGCAAAATCCGCGAATCTTTTGACGTGGAAAAAGCCGTTACCAGCGCAATCGGCACTTACGTCGCACTTTCCGAAATCGCATCGGACAGACAAGCCGAAACTTTTGTGACGACGCACGCTTACATCGCTTTGAAGTCCGGCTTGTCGCCGCGCACGATTGCAAGCCGACTGCCGGAACTGGCCGAAATCGGCTTGGTGGAAATCTCGACGCCAATAATGAAAGCACCGAGCACTTACAAGCTTCTGCCCGTTCCGCAACCATTGCCGAACGATATGCAACGGACGAAAACGGCATCGTTGCAAGCATTAGAAGAATCTAAAGAAGAATCTCTTGAAGAATCTCCAAAAAAGGGGGGCGAAAATCCCCCGGCTCGTAATCAGAAAAGGGCAGTTTGGCAATTGCTAAAAGATGAGAAGGAAGTTGAGAAGCGACTTTCCTGCGAGTGGGAATTGGGCAAAAAGGATAGGGATATAGTTTTGATTGATTCTCTAAAGGCGCAACTTCGGAAAATTCACGATGAGATGAAAGGCGCAAATACATGAACGCGTCCACCACCACGCCCGCCGCAAAATCCCCCGCCGAAAAAGTTGCGCCTTACCGCTGGCAAAAAGGCGTTTCTGGAAACCCGCGTGGAAAAAGAAAAAACAGCGTCAGTCTCGCTGCGGCTGTTCAACGGCTTTTGACAAAAGAGCCGCAACTGGTTGACGACGTGGCGCGGACAATCGTCAACGCCGCAATTGCGGGAGACGTTTCTGCCGCTCGGCTTTTGTTTGAAAGATTGGACGGCCAAAAGGCGACGGGATTTTTCAACATCAATGTTGACGCATCCGACCGGCGAACCGCCGTCAGCATCTCGCCACAAGTGCTTGGCGAAATTGCAGAGTCACGACGCCTTTACGAAGAAAAACTTTTATGTCCACAATCCCATCTTACCTAATCACGCCGACCGGATTTGCAAAAATTGCTTTGGGTTTGAAACTTTACCCGTGGCAAGAAAATGTTTTGTGGGATTTGAATTTGCCGGGCGCAACCGCGCTGCGCGCCGCGAACGAAAGCGGCAAAACGAGCATAGTTGGCGTGACCGCTGCTTTGTTCAACGCCGTCGCATTTCCCGGCAGTTTGACAATTGTGACCGCGTCGGTTTATCGCCAAATTTCGGAGCAGTTTTTCCCGACAATTCGCAAGCACGCCGCCAAGTTTCCGGGCGGTGTTTTCAATATAAGCGACGCGACATTGGCGAACGGCTCGAAAATTATCGGTTTCGCAACCGACGAAGCCGACAAATTTGAAGGATGGCACAATCCGCATTTGCTGATAATTGCCGACGAAGCAAAAGGCATCCCCGACACAATTTTTGAAGCGATTGAACGGTGCGCTCCGCAAAGATTTTTGCTCATGTCATCACCGGGCGGTTGCTCCGGCTTTTTTTACGAGGCGTTCAAGTCAAAACGAAAGTTTTTCCACACGCACGTCGTCACGGCGTTTGAATGTCCGCACATTTCACGCGAGCGGATTGATTCGCAGATTGAAAAATACGGACGTTCGCACCCGCTAATTCAGTCCATGATTTTCGGCGAATTTATGACCGGCGACGCGGACAGTTGCGCGATCCCGCTGGCATTTGTCGAAAGACTTCTGGCGAATCCGCCAGCGTTCGTTGACACCGGCGACGTTGCTGCGTTTGTGGACTTCAGCGCGGGCGGCGATGAAACCGTTTTGGCCGTGAGGCGTGGCAACAAAATTGAAATCGTCGCCGCGTTTCGTGAACCAGACACCATGAAAACGATTGGCCGTCTGATTCAGCTTTTCCGCTCGCACGAATTGACGCCCGCGCAAATTTCCGGCGACGCTGGCGGACTCGGCTTGCCGATGCTCGACCGGCTCGCGGAAAATGGCTGGCCGATTCGCCGCGTGAACAACGGCTCACCTGCGAGCAAGCCGGAAGCATATTGCAACATCGCCGCTGAACAGTGGTTTGAAGGCCGCGTGCAAATTGAGCAGGGCAAAATCATTTTGCCGAACGACGCGGAACTTGTCGCGCAACTCACTTCCCGCCGTGGCTGGCCGGACAGCAAAGGCCGGTTGCAACTCGAATCGAAACAGGACATGCGCGGACGCGGATTAAGTTCGCCTGACCGCGCTGACGCGGTTTTGGGCACGCTGGCAAAAATTTCAACTGGCGGATGGGATGCAAAAATGGTGGAACAACTGAGGAAAGATAATCCTCAACTTTCAAATCCCACTGCCGCGCCCGAACTCGACCGCGACTCCGCCAAGCAACCGTTTCGGCTACCGCAGCCCGGCTCGAATTATTTTCCGGCACCGCCGAATCTTTCCAGAATGGGAACATTTAATCCGCGAAGGCTGAAATAATGAACGCGACTACTCCATCAAACCGCCGTTGCGAACGATGCCAGGCATTTTTCCGGCAAGGGAAAACAAACGAAGGCATTTGCGTTTTGCTGCGTCAGGTTGTCCGCGTCGAACACGTTTGTTCTTACTTCGCAGCAAAATCGCCCGCGCCAGTGGCGGCCAAAACGGAGGCGCGAAAGCCATGAAAACTTTTTGCGCCAATTGTTTTTTCTCAAGTCCGATTTTCGGGGCTGGGAGCTATTGCCTTCAGCGGCACGAAGCCGTCAACGAAAATGCCCGCTGCGAACTTTTCAAGCACCGCGACCCGTCCGCGTCGCCGGAACCAGCCGTGCCAGCGGTTGCCCCGGAAATAATTTCGGAACCGCCACAAAGTGCCGCCGAATATCTTCGACGTTTGCGGGCGGTTCGCAGTCAACCATCAACACAAAGGCAAATTACATGAACACCGTCACAACCGAACCAAAAATCGAAGATTTCCGAACCCGGCAGGAACTTTTTGAATCCGACTTGCCGGTTTACGATAAAGCGCAACTGCTGGCGCAATGGGACAAGGAGCACGCGGGACAGCCGCCGGAGAAATTGCGCTTGAATATCGGAGAGCGCGAGCAACTTGCCGACTACGCGGCACGTCTCAAGACATTAAGAATCGCGCACATCGAATTGGCCGGAAAAATTGAACTTTACCGGCAAGAGGCCGACACAAATAAAACGGGAATTCGTCGGCTCGAAGAAACGGTTTTGCCTGAGGAAACAGAACTGATTAAAAGTGTGATTTTCCGGCGTTGTCGCCAAGAAATTCTGGAACGGTTTGTAAATACCGCGCCGAAACGATTGGAGGACATTACCCGCGCTGTTGAGGATTGTCTGTTTCACACGGACGCAATTATTTCACGAAGGTTCGGCGCGAACATGCAACCCGGCGGCAGATATTTCGGAGCCACGCTGCCGGGCAAATGCGACATTGCGATTTCGATAATTAGCGAAGCATTGAACCGGAAATAATTTATGAGCACCACCACCAAAAACCACACGCCGCAACTCGACCGCATCCTCCGCATGGCCGAACTGGAATCCGAACGTGACCAAAGCGGACACGTTGGCATTGAGCACCTGCTCATTGCGTGTTTTCAGTCCGGCGACAATGTTGGTTATGAAATGATGCAGCAAAACGGACTGACGCTTGAACGGCTCCGCGCATTGGATTTTCAACCGAAAACCGAAATCAAAACTTAACAAAGGACAATTATGTTTCTAAACGATAGCTGGAAATTGAACACGCACGAACTGCACGCGGCACAAAAGTCACTGGGGAAAATCCGCCTCGGTGAACTCGAAGCCAAAAAAGCCGTGGACGAGGACAAAATCGAAGCCTTGTTTTTCGCGCTGGACGAAGCCCGACGCGAGGACGCGGCCTTCAAGGGGCGGGTTTTCACGCGGGACGGCCTTCATCGCGCTTTGGAATCCCGGCGCGGGCTGCCAACGTGCGACTCGCTAGAGTGGGCAATCACCGCCGCATTTGCGAGCCGCGCCGAAACGAAAAACGAAATGCAGGCACTCAACGCATGAATAATTTATTCCCTGCCCGTGATTTTTTTGTTTGCCCGGCGAAACGTTGGCCGGTGCTGGCCGTTGGACAGTCTGACTCCTTGGCTGTCTTGGAGCTACGGCTGGCGGCGGGCAGGGTGAATTTTTACCCATGAACGAAACCGAAACACTTTTTGAAGCCGACCTCGAATCGCTTGCGGTTCACGAAATCTCACACATGCTTGTCGCCTTTTCGCAGGGCATCCCCGCGACGGTGAAAATGCAAATCGCGGACGACGGCAGTTTGTCGGGCGGTTTTTGCGAGCGTGACTTTGCAGGCTCGAAATTTGAATCTGCTGTCGTCGGCTGGGCGGGCGTCATCGGCGAACATTTGCTGAATCGCGTGTCCCGGCACAGCACTCCGCTTTTGTATCCGCTCACAGAAGCAACCATCGTCAAGTGGCACTGGGAAGCACTGTTTTTTTTGAATGAACTAAGTGACGGCGACCGGCGGCATGTTTCTGGGCATTTGGACACGTTGGAATCTTGTCAGCATTGCTTCCGCATCCTGTCGAAAAGAACCGCCGAGATTAGACAGGACGCCCGGCTTTTGGCTGACAAGACTCGCATTGAACGCGAAGCAAAGCTGGCCGCCAGACGCGAATTTGAGGCAGCCAAAAAAACGGCGTCCGCTTGGGCAGTCAATCCGCCGCGAATGTCCACCAGCGAACGCGCCGAACATCTTTCCAGTTTTCTTGACGGCTTACCGGCGAACGATTTGCAGCGGATAAAATTTGCGCCACTGTTGGACTGCTTGCTGCGCGGCATTGAACCGGGAGCCGAATGAACGACGACGCCGAACAAATTGCCGATGCTGACGAACGCCGCGAAAAATCCGAGCGTGTCACACTTGAAATTCAAACCCGGCTGGCCGTTGTCCGCGAGAAATTGGCCGCGCTCGAAACCGCCGAGGCCAAGCGTTTGAAAACCACCGTGCAAACAGCCGTCGAGCAGATGGTGAAAACCGGATTGATACGCGCTGACGATCACGCGACGCAGTTTGATTTCACAGAATTGTTCCTTGCTGACTCGTCACTGATTCCACTGGTGTTTCAACGGCGGATTTTCCGGGCTGGACAGGCTGGCACTCGGCAGAGACTTCAGGCTTGAACCATGAAGCAACGAAGGGGAAGATACAACCATGAGCGAGTTACCAATCGAAGCAAACATCTGTGAGATAAACGGTCCCTATTACCCAGTGAGGCTTTACGCAGTCCCTCGCGTTGGTGAATTGATAGACCTGTTCTCATTCATTGACCAAGCCGACAAGCATCCGCAACCACGAAAGTTTTACCAAGTTGTTCAAGTGGTTCACGAAGTGCGCGACGTTTCTGAGAAAATCCCTCAATCGAAGGGTGGTTGCCATTTCGTAACCGTATTTGTGAAGCTGTCGCGCAGCAAATTTTTCAAGTCGTCGGTCATGCCGCAGCCGCCAGATTCTCGCAACTGACGTTTCCCGCGTGTCAGGACAGCGGAGCACTTCACAAACGCCACTGCAATCGAAACATGGCGCGTCCAGTTGCGGCTAAAATGGTTGCGCGTCCGTTGGTTTTGAGCGCGACGCAGCGCAAAGCGCAAACTTGCATTTTCTGTGTCAACAGTTGCAAAGCAGCCGCACTTCTACTTTTCGGTGTTGGCGCGAATGTGGACTATTTGCGCGATGAGATAAAACCAAAGGGATATACCAATAAGTGACGCGGCTATAATGTAGCCGATGCCCGCGCCCTCACCGGAAATGACGAGGCAAAACGAACCAAAGCCTGTGAGGCATCCGATGATGAAAAACAAAATAGCCGCCGCCGTGAAAAGGTAAGCCATATTTTGGATTTTTTCCGTCTTAGTAAAAACACGTGGAGGACTACTCACGCGTTCCCAGCCTGATGCCTCCGCTATTGGCTCTGGTTCCGGTTTGTTTGGAACTGGGATAAACGGTTCGTTACAGTCCGGGCAGTTAATCATTTCGCCGAGCAACGTCTTGTCTCCGCTCATCGGGCGCTTGCATTTGGGACAATCAAAATGGATTTCGTCCGGCTCGCTTTTCATGCTGCAATTTTCTCACGCCCGCCCGCCGTTGTCGAGTGAACCGTTCTAAAACGACGCCAGACGCGCCGGAACTCCCGAACGTATCCCTTTCCACATCCTACACCAAAACGCCTCACCACGCCCCTCAGCGAAGCGAACACCACGCCGAAACGCCGAACGTGACGAGCAACATTTCAACCAAACCGGACACGCGCAAATCTTGTTCGCAACGCCGACGTGACCATGCGCGAAAACAGCGAACGCGCCGGAAGTGCAACCGGCGGGACTGGAAACGGTGGAAAAACCGACACCGAAAAACCGCTGTTGCAACTTTGTTGCACTCCCCGAACGTCTGCTTTACAACCCCCAAGTAAATCCGGTGACGGTTTCAAAAACCGTCCTTTTTCCGTGCAACAACGTGCAACACCGGAAGTGCGTAAAGGTGCGTGAAACGGGCGTTTCGTGTGTTTCGTGTGAAGTGCGATTATCGCTTTTGTTCACGCGGCGTTAGGGTGTGTTTTGGGTGTTGTCGCGCAAGTGTCTAAATGGTTTAATGAACCGGTGCGGGTTTCTGTTCAGGTTGACCTTCGCTGGGCGGGGTGGATTGAATCAGCAGAACGCCCAGATATTTTTTAACGCAATGACCGGTGAAGGATTTTTCAAAAATCTGCTCCTGCACGATGTGCAAATCGGGGAAAAAGTGCGCGCCATACCAGCGCTGCTGGTAGTCGTCGCCGGCTTTGATTTCTTCAGGCGTGAAATGGTGCGCATTCAGAAAAGCCAGAGCAAAAAGCAGCACGCACCCAAAACGGACCAAGCCGGAAGGCATGCCGAGGTAATATTCGGCATTGCCGAACAGGCTGCTGCCGGACAACCGTGGAGTCAAAGCGCGTTTGAGCAGTGAGAAAACAAAAAAAATCGCCAGCGCCAGCAGCACATACCCCATGACACGGCTTGCTGGAAATTTTAAGAGTCCCATGTTGACGAGCCATTGGGCAACGGTCGGATAAAATAATCCGCTGACGATGACTACTGAAAGCCATTGAAACAATGGCAAGACTTCCATCGACATGCCGTTTTTTCGGCCGCGAAAAAGACCGGCAACGAGGAAGAGCCCGGCCACTACGTCAAACCAATTCACCCCTATTTTGTCCACGGGCAGCGATTGTGTTATTTCGGCAAGCACGCGACGAAGCTAAACTTCCTGACTGAAAATGCCAGTAAAATTTGCCGGTGGCTTCAAGGTTAATTGGCCGAGAGCCAGAATTGAATGTCGGTCGCCTGCGGATTGCGTGGATCCAGTTGCAGCACCTTCAAATAATGCGCCCGCGCCTGTGCCGGATCGTGCAATTGCTGCGCGCAAATGTTGCCGAGAGCAAGGTGCGCGCGAGCGTCGTCCGGATTCGATGCAAGAATTTTTCCCAGTTCATTCACGGCATCAGTCACATAACCCGCCGCTTTAAGCGCCAGGGCAAAATTGCACCGCGCATCCGCCGAATCCGGCCGAATGGCCAGTGCCATTTCATAAGCATGCAAGGACTGATTGAAATCCCGCGAACGGTAAGCCATCACGCTGCAATTGTATTGCGCTTCAAACCAACTCGGATCCAGCCGCGCCGCCTGGCGATACGAATCCAGCGCATCCGAAACCCGTCCGTCACGCTCAAACTGCTGCGCCTGTGCAAACGCGATCGCGGCCGCCTGCCGGTTGCCCGGCTTGGGTTTGCCCGGTGAAAGATACAAATATCGCGGGAACGACGGCGGAGCGGGTTGAACAATATGGACTGGCTTTGCCGGGGCGGGCACGGGCGTGCTCAATGCTGTTGTGTTGACACTTGGGGGCGGCGTTGTATTGACGCGTTCATTGTCCGAACTCGGAGGCTGCAAGGGTGTCACTGTTGGCTCCTGCGCCGCGGAGTGAAACCAGTTGAAAGGATTGATCTTGTGCAAAAGGCCCGGCTTCCCGCTGGGTTGTTCAGGCTGCGGCCCCGTGGAAGCGAATGGGTTTGTCGCAGCAGACATTGGTCTGGCAACTGCCGGTCCCGGCTGGGTTCGCACGCTTTCTGTCTGCGCCGATCCACGCGGCTTGAGATTCACACGTGCCGTTGCTTGCGTCCTCGACTCACTCGCATTGGGTGGGGCTGAAGACACCGAACGATTCCCCTTCGGCAGATTGGCAGTTGGATTTACTTGCTGCTCCAAATCATTGGCAACGGCATTCACCTCGTCCCAATTCGCCGGATGCGGCGACAGCGCGAGATACGCGCGATAATTTTGCAACGCGAGTGTGTTATCGCGCAAATACTGTTGTGCCGTCGTCGCCAGGTTCAACAATGCCGGTCCGTAATCAGGATGTGCCTGCGCTGCCGCAGTGAAATCCTGCGCCGCTTCACGCGGACGACCCCGTTGAATCTGGGCGAGACCCAGGCCGTTCAACGCCTCGGCATTGTGCGAATCAAGCGAAAGCGCAGTGCTGAAAGCTTTTTCCGCAGAAGTAAGGTCACGCAATCCAAGGTGCGCAACGCCGAGTTTGACCCAGCCTTCCGGCGCGTTACTGCGACGCAGCGTGTAAGCGGTAAATTCCGTCTTCGCGGCGTCGGGCTTGTTCTGTTCCAACCACAGACAACCGAGATTGTAATGCGCCTCAACCAGATCGCGGTTGAGCGTCAGCGCGCGTTGATACGCCAGCACCGCGTCGGCAGATTGACCGGCGTGTTGATAGGCGACGCCGAGATAATTCCATGCCTGCGCGTTGGTGACCAACAGCGAAGTGGCGGTTTTCAATTCGGCCACCGCTTTGGCGTAATCGCCGCGACCCAAAAGTTTTTTGCCCTTGAGCAACGCGCGCGGTCCCGGCGGACCGCAACCGGCGAGAAAAACGGTGAACATCAGAAAAATAATCAAACCGCATCGGGTTTTGTTTTTTGTGGCCAGCATCGGCGTTGGTGGTAGCATCCACGCCTCGACGTGTCAAGAAACGCACAGACCCAACTTATTCAGGCGCTTTGCCGGCTGGCGATGGCGGGCGCGGTCTGGTTTGCATGTCCGCAAGTCCACGCCGCCGATGCGAGTCCCAAAGTCGTCATCGTCGAGGACTCAACCGCCACTTCCGATTTCCAGCCAAACACCGTATCTGTGCAGGCAATGGTCAATCGCAGCGTCACAAATTTCACCGGCAAAGCAACGGTCGTCGAGGCCTGGCGCAGTCTCGTCTCGACCCAAGACGTCGTCGGCATCAAGGTTCTTTCCACAGCCGGAATGCTTAGCGGCACACGCCCGGCGGTCGTCGAGGCGGTGATTCGTGGCCTGCTCGACGCCGGACTGCCGCCCGGCCACATCATCATCTGGGACAAACACGAAAGTGATTTGCGCACCGCCGGATTTTTCAAGCTGGCCGCGCAACTCCACGTCCGCACAGCAGGCGCCGCGGAAGCCGGTTACGACCCTACGAACTTTTATCTGCCCGACAGCCCCATCATCGGCAATCTCCTCTGGGGCGACTATGAATTTGGCAAAAAAGGTGAAGGCGTTGGCCGGCGCTCATTCGTTTCAAAACTCGTCAGCCGGCAAATCACCAAAATCATCAGCATTGCGCCGCTGCTTAATCAGGAAACCACCGGTGTTTGCGGACACCTCTTCAGCCTCGCGTTGGGCAGCGTGGACAACACGATGCGCTTTGAGGACGACCCCGGACGGCTCGCCGCCGCCGTGCCGGAAATTTACGCCCTGCCCGCGCTCGGCGACCGCGTCGCACTGAACATCACCGATGCGCTCATCGGCCAATACGAAGGCGGCGATCGCGGGCTGCTGCATTATTCGTCCGTGTTGAATCAACTCTGGTTCAGCCGCGACCCAGTTGCGCTCGACACACTGGCCATCAAGGAACTCGACAGCGAACGCCGCACATTCGAAGCGCCTGAATTCAAACCCAATCTCGCACTTTACACCAACGCTGCCCTGCTCCAAATCGGCGTGAACAATCCCGCGAAAATTCAGGTGGAGAAAATTCGGTGAATGTCCAGGCCGTGCGCGGGGGAAAAAGAAGTTTTCTGACGGCGGATTCAACTGGACAAACCATTTCCTCAAACCAAGACTGGCCTTGTTCCTAAATGTGCCAGAGACTTCAAACAATGAACGGAATGGATTGATATGAAAAACTCCATGTTGCTGCGGACATTAACCTTGATCACTGGCGTCGCCCTTGCGGTCGCCGCGTGTACTGCGGACGCAAAGTTGACGGTGGGCGATCCGGCGCCAAAACTCCAGGTCGCCAAATGGGTGCAAGGCGATCAGGTGAAGGAATTTGATACTAATCACGTTTACATCGTGGAATTTTGGGCCACTTGGTGTGGTCCCTGCCGCGCCTCCATTCCACATCTCAACGAATTATGGCAAAAATTCAAGGACAAGGGTCTCATCGCCATCGGACAGGACGTTTGGGAGCAGGACGAAAGCGCCGTCGCGCCGTTCGTGAAAAAGATGGGCGACCAAATGACCTATCGTGTCGCGCTGGACGACAAGAGCCAGGAAAAGGACGGCGCCATGGCGGTCAACTGGATGAAAGCAGCGGATCAGCACGGCATTCCAACCGCCTTTGTCGTCAATAAACAAGGCCGGATTGCCTGGATCGGACATCCGATGGCTTTGGACGAACAGACCTTAGCAGACATTCTGGCAGGCCGTTTCGATGTCGCCAAGTTCGCCAAGGAATACGAAAAGGAGCAACAAGAGCAAAAGCAACGCGATGCGCTTTATACAAAGCTCCGGCAAGCCATGCGGGAAAAAAATTGGGACGCCGCCGATGCAGCGGTGACCGAACTGGAGAAGCCATTGCCTGAAAGTGCGCGCTACCAATTCGGCATGGTGCGTTGCGAAATTCTTTTTGGCAGGAAGGACTACACGGCGGCATACAAGCTCGCCAACTCCCTAAGCGACGCGCATCCGGATAATGCGGGGCTGCAAAATGCCCTCGCTTGGACCATCGCCACCCAGGCCGGACTGGAAAAGCGCGACCTGGCGCTCGCCGAAAAAATGGCCGTACGGGCAAACGAAGCCACCCAAGGCAAGGAACCGGCCATTCTTGACACTCTGGCCCGCGTTCAATTCATGAACGGCAGGAAAAAGGAAGCCATTGAAACCGAACAAAAGGCAGTGGACGCCGCGCCAGATGAAGCCAAAATCTTTTACAAAAAATTCCTGACTGATTACCAGCAAGGCGAATTGCCGGAGATAAAAGAATAGTTACCTTCGCTCAAATACAAATTCTCCACACTGCGCGCTGAAATTTTTATGGAAGGGTCGGCGACATACCGACCCTCTTAATTTTACTTTTTCTCAAAGATTAATTCGTCATTCTTAGTTGTAATTTTGATCCGATCGGCGGGTTTGAATTCGCCTTCGAGTAATTTTGTTGCCAGGGGATTGAGCAATTGTTTCCGCCTCCGCCAAGGCTCCCGCCGCCGCTGCGCTATGGCGAGGCAAGTCGGCGAGACAAGCCTGAATGGCGCGCTTGACTTTGGACGAGCCCACGTTACGGTCAACCGGCACTGGAATAGCTATCGGGCAGTGTTGGACATCACCATGAATACCATGTATTCAAAAAAACCGCCGCAGTATTCAGCTTGTGCTGGGGCATGCCACTTCCTTACGCGTCGCCCGGAGAGGGCATTTCATGAGAACCAAAATCTTTGTCGGTTTGTGTGTTGCCCTCGGCGCAAGTTTTATTTCTGTTCGCGCGGGTGACACCACGGCCCAGGCCGCCGCCCGTGCGGCTTTGGAACAAAAATTGTACGAGCTGGACCACCCGCAAACCCAGCCGCCACCGGGTACAAATTCCGTAACTGTGGTGGCACAACCCGGCGAATCCACAACCAACGTAACCGACACGGTCACCACAAATGCGGTGACTCCGCAAACCGACACGGCGGCAACAAATCTGGTGGCCGCTCCGGCTGCTGTTGCTCCGGCTGAAGCCGCTCCGGCGGCAACAACTCCGGTGGCTGCTCCCGCTGAAGCCACTCCAGCTGAAGTCGCTCCCGTTGCCACCGTTCCGGCTGCTGAAATTTCCGCTGTTGTAGCTCCGGCAGCAACAACTCCGGTGGCTGCTCCCGCTGAAGCCACTCCGGCTGTTGTCACTCCAGCTGAAGTCGCTCCCGTTGCCACCGTTCCGGCTGCTGAAGTTTCCGCTGTTGTAGCTCCGGCGGCAACAACTCCGGTGGCTGCTCCTGCTGTTGTCACTCCTGTTGCCACCGCTCCGGCTACTGAAGTGCCCGCTGTTGTCACTCCCGCTGTTGTAGCTCCGGCAGTAACAACTCCAGTGGTTGCTCCTGTTGTTGTCGCTCCTGCTCCTAAAACTTCCGCTGTTGTCACTCCGGCCGTTGTCGGCCCAGTTGCTGTGGTTCCTGTTGCTGTCGCTCCTGCTGCCACCGCTCGATCGGTTGCGGCGCCAACCAAGACCAAACCAGCAGTGGCACCGGCAACGCCCAAGCCAACCCCGGCACTCGCTGCGACAAAATTGTCAGGTCTACCGGTGAAGGTGAAACCGACCAATGAAATTGTGACCGTCACTGGAGAGATCTACAAAAATGCGCAGGTGGAAAAAGTGCAGCCGGACGGTATAATTATCAGTTATACGCCTGCGGGCGGCGGGCTGGCAATAACCAAGGTCTATTTTGAAGATCTTTCCGCCGAATTGCGGCAGCGATACGAGAAAAAGTAAACAGGTCGGTTCGTGATTACTATTGATATTTCTGGGAAGAGCGATTTGCCTTTTCGCATGGCCCGAAAATCCGCCACAAGCTGCTTCACTCGCCCGAAGGCCCCGTAAAGCTGCGCCACGTGGCAGACTGCATCAAACCCGGCTGGCATGGAGACGACGTTGGAGAAATACGGCTTACCCGACAAGTGGGGAAATTTCGACACCTCACCTCAATCCTCTCCCGCATGAATTGGTTTTTCCCTTTAACCCTCACCTGTCCTGCGGACATCCTCTCCCGCTCCCGCGGGCGAGGAATCCCGGTCGACTCGCCGCGCTGTCGCGCCGTCGCAGCGGGGGCGGAGAGGGAACAGCTTTCGTGTGGTTGGCGTGGTTCGCGGTTTCCGTCTTCACTGCGTTACGACGGGACAGGAAAATTCTTTGTGTTCCTTGCGTTCTCCTGCGGCCAATGAATCTGTGTTCATCTGCCTGTTCTCCGTAGCGGCGCTGCGAAGGATGGATGTTCATCCACCCTCCGCAGTACCTGCTATGGAGGACGAGGCCGTGGTTAAACTCTCTGCGTCCTTGCGGCTTTGCGTGAGGCCTGTTTTAATTCATCAAGCGCGGTGCAAAATCAGCTTGCAAAAGTTTCCGAAACGGTTATTGTCGACCATGTCTGTTGGATAACTAGTCGTTTCAAGGCATGGAAAATCTTCAAGTGAACGCGGTTCAGTGATGATTTGAGACCCGATGGTCGGGAACAGTCTGGAAAAACAGTTAGTCTTGAACAGTAAATCATCTATGAATAACAAATTGTTTGTAGGAAACCTTTCCTTCAACACTACCGAAAATGACTTGCAGGAGGCGTTTGCCGCCCACGGCACAGTCGTCGAAGTCAACCTCATGATGGACCGGGTGAGCGGCCGTTCACGCGGCTTTGCATTCGTCACGATGTCCACGCCTGAAGAAGCCGAAAAGGCGATTCAGGCCCTGAACGGCGCAACGGTCGGCGAGCGCCAGTTGACGGTCAACATCGCCCGTCCGAAAGAAGAGCGTCCTCGTGGCGGCGGCGGTGACCGCGGTCCACGCCGCGACTTCCGTGGCGGTGGTGGTGGTGGTGGTGGTCGCGATCGTTATTAACCACAGATCGTAGATTTGGCCGGGGCGATGTTCTTAACGGACGTCGCCCCGTGTCATTTACGACCGTCGGATTCGCCCGCTGGCACATTATTATTGGCAAAGTCCACCTTGCTCCGCTGCCAGTTTGGGGCTAGCATTCACGCGTTATGGAAATGTCATCCTTTTCTTCACCAGACGCCCCACCCCCATTGACACCGCCGCCGATCATTGTGCCGCCACCGCCGGTCAAACCGCGCAAAAGCCGGGGTTGGATGATTTTTGCGGTCATTTTGTCGGTGCTGTTGTTCATCAGCCTTTTAGGACATTTCACCCAGTTTGTTTCGCGGACATTGACTTTTAACAGTGGTTTCAGGGGAGGCGTCACACGCGATGTCGGTCCGCGACTCGAAGAATGCGTAATCGAAGACCGCGATGCCGCGAGCAAAATCGCCGTTATCCGGGTGGAAGGCATCATCACCGACCAAGGAATCGACCAGGCGGGTAACAGCATGGTGGACATAATTCGGGCGCAGCTCAACCGCGCCAAAAAAGACAACCGGGTGAAAGCCGTGCTTTTGAAAGTGAATTCCCCGGGCGGTGAGGTGCTGGCCTCGGATGAAATTAAAAAGGCCGTTGCCCGTTTTCAGGACGATTCGGGCAAGCCGGTGATTTGCTCCA
>Ga0182027_10005140_pt1 | contig 19989 bp, 16 predicted proteins | sample 712E1DmetaG_FD_121300 | JGI IMG/M metagenome (GOLD analysis project Ga0182027, IMG submission 121300) | Permafrost microbial communities from Stordalen Mire, Sweden - 712E1D metaG (Illumina Assembly) | ecosystem: Environmental > Terrestrial > Soil > Wetlands > Permafrost | place: Sweden...
ATTCTGCTTCTCCGGAAGAACGATGTTCGCGACGAATGGAGTACAGTCTGGCGCCGGCAAGCTGCTCGCTGAAAGGGCGCCCGGTAATTTCTGAAGAATTCGTTATTCACGATTCCTCGGGAAGCCAAGGCCAGATAAATTCACCTGAAGGATCCCTGAATACCTTGTGACGGTTGCAGCGACAAACGAATTGTTGCTGGGCATTTTCGAGTGTTTATTGCATTGGCAGAAGGATGATGCAATTCTTCTGCGAACAAGACTTGCAGAAATTGTGAATGAACGATTCTGACTGCGGCAAAAAGGCGGGTTCCGATCGAGTGAAGCTTCCAAGTGGTGGCGCGACTCTGCTTGCACTTCCAAGACCCCGCTCGCCGACTCGATGTTTGACCTTCGCTCGCCGCGAGGTCGCTTCCCGGATGTCCTCTATGGAAGCTCTTATATTCCACCAGCGGCTTCTGGCTATTGAACTCCGCTGCATTAGCTCACTATTGCTCTGCCCTTGCTTCGCCGGAGACTGCAACGCAGTCTGGTGACGTTGACCGACCAGCCAAATTGCGACGTTCATCGCCACGCGTGGATCCACGAAAAAGGGATTCTTCGCCATGGCGTCTCTGCGCGAGCTGCCTCATGCACTCCTGGGATTCTCTTTGAGGCGGGGAGCAATGGACGACGCTAGCGTTTTTTCACAAGAACCCAGCCGTATGGTTGCCCTTCACCCGATTCCGAACGCCGTTTCCCCCGTCGCCATCTTCAATCGTCTTATGTGCGGTCGGTATATATCTCTTTCTATAGCAATTACTTGTAAATTACGTGCGCAATTTATCTGGGCTTGTAGCAAAATCTCCTTGACAAGTGCTCGAGATGCGGATTACAAACTCTTGTATTGCAGCGATAGCGTTGCCGGTATCGATACTGCTACGCCATAGTTTTTTAGAATGATCGGGCGGAAGTAGAAATGTTGCAGCGCCCATTTGAGGCAGGCAAGCCCCGAAGCGGTCATTCGAAATGAGTGACCTTGACATCCACTAAAAATATGGCTGTGGAGGGGAAAATGGGTTTCAATCGCAGGGAATTTCTGACTGGTAGTGTGGCTTTGCTCGCGCTTGCAAGACTACGCGCCGAGCAGAGGGGATCGAGCTTCTTCCGAGGAGACATCCCCTCGGGACCGTTTCTACCAGACTGGGAGTCGTTGAAGGCCTACCGGTGCCCGGACTGGTTTCGCGATGCGAAATTTGGAATTTGGGCTCATTGGGATCCGCAGTGCGTGCCGGAACAGGGGGACTGGTATGCCCGCCATATGTATGAACAGGGCCATCCCGATTACGAGTACCACGTTAAACATTATGGCCATCCTTCTGTCTTTGGCTGGAAGGACATCTGCCATTTGTGGAAGGCGGAAAGGTGGGATCCGGAAGCGCTGATCAAGCTCTACAAGAAGGCGGGGGCAGGCTATCTCGTCGCGCTCGCCAATCACCACGACAATTTCGATTGTTGGAACTCGCGATACCAGCCATGGAATGCGGTCAACGTGGGACCCAAACGGGATATCGTCGGTACGTGGGCGAAGACGGCACGGGCGCACGGGCTGCGGTTCGGGGTGAGTTATCATGCGACCCCACACAGGACGTGGGACGAGTTTTTGCCGTTCCGCTATCAGAGCGACGCAACCGGTCCGCTTGCGGGCGTTCCCTACGATGGGGTAATGACCAAGGCTGACGGCAAAGGCAAATGGTGGGAAGGCATGGATCCGCAGATGTTGAATGGAACGCCCCATCTGAAGAACGCTCCTTGTCCGGAGTTCGTGAAACAGTTCATGTTGCGGGTTCAGGATGTGATCGATAGCTACGATCTCGATCTTTTGACTTTTGACGACGGGGCTCAATTCGTATTCGACGACGGCGGCAATGACGTACGGGACCTGAAGGTGTGGCTGGGCATCCCGGATCTGGCGCCCCAAATCATGGCGTATTTTTACAACGCGAACATGCGGTTCCACAGAGGGAAACTTGAAGGTGTTCTCGATCTGAAAGAGGTGCCGGAACCTGTGTGGGGGACACTTACGCGGGATTTCGAAATGAACTTGGCGGGGAGTTTGCAAGCGACCCCGTGGCAGACAGAGGCATGTATCGGCGAATGGCATTACAAGCGTTCGCTTTACGAAAACCACAGCTACAAGACTGCGGCCATGATGGTGCCGCTACTGGTCGACATCGTGAGCAAGAATGGCAATCTACTGTTGAGCATTCCTCTGCCCGGTGACGGCCAGCCGGACGAGGACGAGATGAAGTTTCTCGATGAGCTTGGTAAGTGGAATGCCGTCAATGGCGAAGCGATTCAGGGAACACGGCCCTGGAAGATTTTCGGCGAGGGCCCAACCACACACAGAAGGATCTCGGACTATCAACTCCCCACATTTACCGCCGGGGATATTCGCTTTACGCAAAAAGGCGATGTTCTATATGCCATAGCATTGGGGTGGCCCGAGGAAGGACGGCTGGCGGTGAAGTCGCTTGGTTCAGACTTGCCATACTACGAGAAGCGAATGGGGAAAGTGGAACTCCTTGGATCCGGTCCGGACCTGAAGTGGAGCCGGAATGGAGACGGATTGAGCATTGCACTTCCCAAGCAGCGGCCGTGTGATTACGCTTACGCGTTCAAGATCAGCCCCGCATAGGACAACGAATTGCCGACAAATGGTGAATCGGTGGCCCCATTCATTTGAAAAGCTTGCCAAAATGCAGCCGGTCCGGCGAATGTCGGCGATTCGGAACGGACCCGCGTCATTCAGTGCTGTGTGGCGAACAACGCGGTCTATGCTGGAGATTCCTCCGACGCGGTATTGACCTGGGTGACGAAGCGATTTGGTGACCTGCCAACCTTCTCGAACACAGCCGAGGGATTATTGATCTGGCGCCTGGGGTACTGCTGCCCGCCCAGTATCCGAGGAAAACCTCCGACGTTCTAGCGCTCGCCCAGCAGGCCGGGTGAGAGATACGCATTTTGAGGGCAAGGTCAGCGAAGGAGAAGGAGAGCGGCACGAACATCGGGGGATTCGTTCCCGGCATTTGTAATGTCCTGACATTTCCTGACACTTCTCCTAAAATCAGTGATGGCAAAATTTGCAGTGTTCGAGGGAAAACCTTGATACCACTCCCGAAACCCTTGCATCTGTTCTGTTTGCCTTCCCCACAGGTCAAGATTTATCATTATTGTAGGAAAAACCTCAGGCGGTTAGGGACAGGTTCCCCTCCTCCGCACCAAATGATCTTTAGTCCGGGCCGCCCGGACACCTCAAGTCCGGCCCATCCGGACGGGATTGGAAAGCAGCTTAGAAATGCAGATTCTCTTCTACGTCTTTGTCGTCGTCCACCTGATCGTGTGCTTCTTCCTGATCGGTGTTGTCCTCATCCAGCAGGGCCGCTCCGCCGACCTCGCCGGCGCCTTTGGTGGACAAGGCTCGCAAACCGCCTTCGGACCCCGCGCCGCAGCCAACGTACTCACCCGCCTCACCACATGGTCCGCCATCATCTTCATGTGCACCTCTATCGGCCTGGTCGTCCTCTACAACCGCGCCAGCACATCCCACTCCGTCCTGGACAGCGGCAAGCCCGCCCCCATCAGCACCCCCGCAAAATAGGGCCAAACTTGGATTTCGTTTTGATCGAGGATCGTCACCCATGCCCCTCTCCGGAGAAGCCATCCGCCTCATGAACTACATCGACGACGTCGCCGTTACCCTCCGCCGCGTCCTCGCCACCATCCCCTCCCTCACCCCCGATGAACGCGCCCGTGTCGCCGAGCACCTCATCCAGGCCCGCCCCAACGCCGAAGACGTTGCCCAGGCCCTCGCCGTTAAGTAAGGACTCCGCAATAATCATCCAGACAAACTCCGGGTGCCCCAGGTCTCGCTTGTGAGACCTGGGATTCCTCAACACCCCACCCACAAGCTCTGACCCGCCCCCTACAATAAAACCACCATGCCCACCGTTGCCATCATCGGAGCAGGCCCCCTCGGCCGCTGGCTAGCCCTTGAAGCCGCCCGCGCCGGATTCTCCGTTCTCCTCGAAGACGTAATGCCCAACAACCTCCACCACGCCCAGGAAGCACTTCGTGCCGCACTCGGTCCCGACTCCCTGCCCAACGTAAAATTCGTCTCCACCATCGAGGACGCTGTCCGCCAAGCCGACCTCGTCATCGACTGTGTTCCCGACGAGCTCGAATCCAAACTCGAAATCCTCTGGCTCCTCGACCGCATGGCGCCGCCCCATACCGTCTTCGCCACCCCCACCACGCGTCTCTCTATAGCCGATCTGGCAAACTGCACCTACCGCCCCGAAAAGTGCATCGCCATCGCCGCTGAAGCCTCCGGCCTCACCGACACCCCCAACCGCCAAATCCTCCTCCGCACCACCCCCGGCACCGCCCCTGAAACCACAGCTCTCCTCGACGACTTCTGGCGCCGCCTCGCCTTCACCCCCACTTTCGAGCGCGAACTTCCCTCCGCGTGATCCCCCGCACCAGCGTCACCGGCGCAGTCGCCACAACCTGCAACTCCGGATGCGCCTGCTTGATCGCGTTGTAGAACTGCGCGAACCGCGCATCGTACGTTCCCGATAGGTCGTGATACTCGGCGTTTCCCCATTCTGAATCAGCACCCAGTTCTCCAGGCTCAGCCCCCAACATCCTGATCCTGTCATTCTGAGCCCAGCGTATCGGGGTAGTGCAGTCGAAGAACCTGCGGTTGCGCTTTAAACTCATCCCTCGCACAAAAGCCCCCGTGCCCCATCCAATCGCCTTTTTTCTGGCGAATGGGTGGGATACGAAGAAGCACAACAGGCCCGTTCATTAGGAGCGGACGGGGTCCCCGGCGAAAGTTCTTCTTCGCTGGGGTGGAGTGGAGCCGGTCCTGCATTTCCAAGGTCGACTTCAGATCACAAGCCCATGGATTGGGGCATGAACTCGAGCGGCACCGCACCAGGCGAGACTAACAATTATGCGCCACAGCCCCTTTCGAGGTCGTGGCGCATTGAATTGCGCTAGTGAAAAGCCAATCGCAACTCTTATGAAGCGAAGGCCGCGGTTAAACAGGAAAGGTACGCTCCGCTCTCAATTCAAGAGCGAATACGAGAGTTAGCGCAAGCTCCCAACGGTCGCATTCACCGGACTTCCAATTGCTTCACCGGAGACGACCAGTTCTACCCGGCGGTTCTCCTGGCGCCCGCTGGCGTTATCGTTTGAAGCTACCGGCGATGTATTGCCGAAGCCGGTTGAACTCAGCGAAGGTGTCGCCACGCCCTGTGCCACCAGGTAATCGCGAACGGCTCCTGCACGATTCTCTGACAATTTCTGATTCATTTCATCGCCGCCAACATTGTCGGTGTATCCGCCAACTGCAATGTTGAGCCCTGGATAGGCGATCAGGATTCCAGCAACCTTCGCCAGCTTCTCCCGAGCGCCGGGCTTCAGCGAAAACTTGCCCGTGTCGAACAACACATCGGACATGCTGACGATGAGCCCGCGTGCACTGTCGCGCGTCGCAAGAATCTTGTTCAATTGCTCCGACAGTTGGGCGCGCATTGCCGCCTTTTCGCTATCGGCCTTCTGTTGGCCTTCCAACGCGTTTTGCGCTACCAGGCGCGCTTGGTCGGCATCGCTCTGTGCCGCGCTAACCGCGGCCGCGGATGCCGCCTGATTTGTTGCCATGGCAGCCTGGGCATTTGCCGCGTCGGCTTGCGCGGTTGCCGCATTGGCCTGCGCCATCGCCGCATCCGACTGCGCCTTTTCCTTCAGACGAGTGGCGTCGGCTGCCTGAGCCTGCGACCTCGCCTGTGCATCGCTCGATGCCTGCAATTGACTCGCCGCGCGATCCGCATCGATCCTTTTCACGGCGACTTCACGCGCATCCTCCGCAGTCTGCACCGCTACCCGGGCAGCGGCAATCAGCGGCTTTTCTTCCACATGCTTCATTGTGGCGTAATCGTCGGCGGTCTTCATCGAATCGACTGCGTGCTGATAGCTTTCACCCGCATACTGCTCCGCGCCTTCCGATTTGGCGATGCGCAGCGCATTCCGCGCCTCGTAGAACTCCAAAGGCAGATTGGCGCTCAAAACCACGGGGTCGAACTTGAACCCGGTAGGCAGATATCCCCCGCGCTCCATCAGTTCATACTTCGCGCTTACCGCTTCGCTGGTTCCCTTGGTCTCTTCTGTGACGACGTTCTCAAGCACGACAACGTTGCTCGGCTGCCTGACGGCATAGTAAGGTTCCGCCGTAACGATCAAGGCGAAGGCCTGGAGATTTGTGGTTGCTGTCAGCTTGCTTCGATCGTTGTTGCCTACAAGCACCTCGCCCAGGTTTTCAGGTCGCCCTTCGGGGGAGATCGCCCACAGCACGTACGTAAGGTACTCGTTGCCAAAGGTTGTGGGATTCTCAAGCTTGCCGAATTCCGCTTCAACTTCCATGGTGCCGCGCTTGCTCCGCACCTTGACCTCACCGTTGGCGGAGGACATCATTGCTGTGCCCGCCAAGTCCACCTTCGTCGCACCGCTGCGATGCATGTAGTTGACCGCCTGCACCGTGCGGCTGATCACGACCGTATGGTATGAGGATGCGGGGCCGGCTGTTTCGACAACTACCGTCGTTTGCGCGTTGGCCTGAGCAAACACGCTCAAACCAAGGGCACTACCAATTACGAACAAAAGCATGCGTTTCACGAGATTTCCTTCCGGGCGGTTCTCTGCCATGTTGCATTGCGCTTGTCTTGCGTTGATGGGTAAATCGGTCCCGGCGCCAGTAACTGGTCCTGTTATTGCCCGACGCGGAACTGGGTAAGATAGTGAAGCAATCCAAAGACTTTGATGAGCCAGATGACGAGCACAATCACCACGACGCCGTTCAGGATGCCCTTGACTTGACCTTGCATGGGGATGAAGCGGTTAACCAGCCAGAGCAATATGCCCACTGCGCAGATCGTGAGAACTACTGTGATAAGTGACATTTCATGTACTCCAATCCCTACCCATTGTCCCAAAGCTATGAAGGAAGCGCTGAGCAACACTGCTCACCTGAAATGGCCAAGTCAGCCGCGCGGTACCCAGGCCAAGTTGCCGCTTAATACATAGATTGCGATCGCCGCGGCCATCAAGAATGCGCACACCCAAAAGCGCCAGTCGCGGTGCATCCGCTGCCAGTAGGGCCCCGGCCCTGGCTCACCATGTTCGCCACGTTCTCCCTCGTGATTGTGCCGGTTTCCTGTCATATTTCCCTTCAGTCTCCCAGTGAGCATTCGCCACGGTAATCACACTTCAATACTTGCTGCGAACCTTCGTTACGCCAGTGAGGTCATGGCTTTTGAGCTGCCACAACAGTTACCTGAGCTGGCTGTTCGGCATTCGCTGTGGATGAACCGATCACTGGCGCCGGTTTGTCAGCCGGAATCTCGGTTCCCGTCGAAAAAATCAGAATCTGAATCGAACCCCAATCCGCGTCGACGTTCGCACCCGCCTGCTTGCCCATGCCCAATGTCTTGAGTTGGCTGTCGTCGAAGCCGAAGTTCTCCACCAGGTACTCCCGTATCACCATGGCCCTGGCCTCGGAAAGCACAAGCTCCTTCTGTGTATCTCCGTTCGTGCCGGTCGAGACTACAACCACAGCAACTCCAAATGGGTTCTGCGCCAGAAAATCGCCGCCGGCCTTGAGAGACTTCTGGTTCTTCATCTTCGCGGAATCGGGTTCTGCGAAGAGCTCTTTGGCCGAATAGGTGAACACCTTCAGAGGCGCGCCCTGCGGAATCCCGCCAATTCTATTGGCCGCCAGATCGCCCGAATCGACATATCCGCGCTTCTTGAAATACCCGCTCAGCAAAAAGTTGTGCTTCAGGGCTTCCATATTCTCCTGGAAGTCCGTCACCCCGGTCTGCGCCTGAAGCATCGTGGCCTGCAATGTGGTCGTCGACTGCTGCAGGTTGGCATAGAGCTGCTTGTCATTCACCAGTGCGCCTACCGTTCCCTGCCCTGAATCGATCTTGGCGCTTACTGAATTCAGATGTGCTGTTGCCAAGGTGGCATTGTCGATAGCCTTCTGGCTGCTGTCCAGAATGCCGCTCGTCTTTTTGAAAAGTTCGGACAGCATCAGCGGCGGCGCGCTCTCGAGTATTTCGCCGTCCTTAACCTCGGCTTGGCCCGCGGATCCAAACGAAATGGCCACAAACTGATTTCCCAGTACGCCTTCGGTTTCGATCGAGGCCACTGAGTCCCGCTTGATGATCTCGTGTGTCGACCGATTGAGGTCCATGACTACCGTGACCTGTTCGCCGGGCTTGTGGGGCAACTCAATGCTGCGCACCATTCCGCTGTGAACTCCACCTACCTGCACATCGGCGCCCTCGGCCAGACCAGCAACATTGTCGAACTGCGCCTTCAATTGGTAGGTCGACATGAACAGATACTCCTTGCTCCCGACAACGAAGACCCCGGCCGCCAGCAACGACAGTGTCACAACGATGAATGCTCCCAACCGCGCCAATCTTGACATATTTCCCCCTACGTTTCCTTCAGGAATTGCTTCACAAATCCGATATCGCTTTCCCGGAGGTCTTCAAAACTGCCTTCAATCACCACATTGCCCTGATCCAAAATCGCGAGACGATTCGCAATCGTTCTGGCGCTATGCATATCGTGCGTAACTACGATGGATGCCATTTTGTGCTCCCGCTGGAGTTTGAGTATCAAGTCGTCTATCTCCCCTGAACTGATCGGATCCAGTCCCGCCGTCGGCTCGTCGAGAAGCAGAATCTCCGGCTCCAGCGCAAGCGCGCGCGCCAGGCCCACGCGCTTCTGCATTCCGCCGGAAATTTCGGAAGGCATCTTATCCAATCCGCCTTCCATTCCCACTTCGACAAGCAACTGTTCTACGCGGTCGGTACGCTCCGATCTCGACATGTCTCTGCGATGGTGTTCAAGCGGAAACGCCACATTTCCGGCAACCGTCAGCGAGTCGTAGAGCGCCGCCTGTTGAAATAGAAAGCCCATCTTTTTTCTGATCTCGCCCATCCTGTCCAGAGCCAGGCCGGCAATGTCCTGACCATGGATGCGAACCGATCCCGAGTCCGGCGTTTCAAGACCGATGACGATCCTCAGCAATACGCTCTTGCCCGTCCCGCTTCGCCCCAGCACAGCCAGCGTCTCGCCGCGCCTCACGCTCAGGCTGACTCCATTCAGGACGTTGTGGCTCCCAAAAGTCTTCCGCAAATCCTCAACAGCAACCGATGCAACGCGGTCTTGCTCCGGCTCCGCTTGCTTTATCGCAGTGTCATAGGCTGTGCCCATACTGTTCCTTCGAACCCTTGGTTAATGGAAAGCGACCAGAATGAATTTCACCAACACAACGTCGGCGAGAATAAGAAACAGCGAGCCCAGCACAACCGAGTTGGTGGCCGCGCGGCCTACGCCCTCAGCGCCTCCCCGCGTGCGCATTCCCTGGAAGCAGCCGATGAGCCCGATGATCAGCCCGTACACAGCCGTCTTGAAGGTGGGCGGCAGGAAAGCGCCGAACGTCGCACCATTGAAGCCGGTAAGAATGAACTGATGGAACGAAAGCTGTTCAACCAATGCCTGCGCATACCAGCCCGAGAACAATGCGCATGCATCGGTGGCAACGGTCAAAAGTGGAAGCATCAAAATGCACGCCAGAATGCGTGTCGCCGCCAAAAGCCTGTAGGGATTGATTGCGGATGCTTCGATGGCGTCGATCTGCTCTGTGACTTTCATCGATGCCAATTCCGCGCCGATGCCCGCGCCCACCCGGCCGCTTACCACCAAGCCAGTGATGATCGGACCCATCACCTGGATCACCGAATAAACGAGCGTTGCCGGAAACATCGATTTGGCGCCGAATCGGCTTAGGCTGTAGCGGGCTTCCAGCGAGATGATTATTCCCACTGCTCCACCTGCCAGAGCCACCAGCGGCAGCGACTTCGACCCCACCTCGTCGAGCTGCCGCACCAACTCACGCCACTCATAGGGTGGAGTGACCCCGGCTTTGAGTACTCGCCAGAAAAATATTCCCAGCTCTCCGAACCAGGCGAAGAACCCCGTGAAAACGCCCAGGGCGGAACCCGTAATCGAACCGAAAAGTCCAAACTGTTGCTCGGGAAGCGTAGGGCTTCTGCCTGCGACTGCGGTGTTTCCGCGGCCGCTCACCTGCTTGCCTCCTCAACTGGAGCGCCATGCCCTTTGTGTAGATGGATGCGCGATAGCAGGGAATGCTGTCCGCCAGAGAGAAACTCCAGCGCAACATTCCCGCCCATATATGCCAGCAGGCTATAGTTACCCATCCGGAACGCATCCTTTGCGCCAAAACGGTCTGGGTACCAGCCATAAACAGCGATCATCGTGCCCGCATAGGGCGCCACCAGCGCAGGCAACGAGAACACGCGATAGCCGTCTTCTCCGCGGCGCGCCGTCATTGTCGATGTCACAGCATGGCCCAGCCGCGGCCATGCGCCTGAGCATGCGCAGCGGTAATACAACGTGTCTTCCTTGAGGGCTTCCGCCAGACCAAAGCGCGTAGTCGTTGCAATAGTCGCAATCGCGAAGTCTGAACCAAATCGCTTGCCGTACCCCTCAGCTCCCTGCCGCCACTCCGGTGGGGAATTACCAAGCTGGTTGATGCCGGCAGCAACCGCCGCGCCCACAATCGGGTACGGACCATACGCATCGAACAGGTAATTCTTGAACTTGGTTCCGTGTGTCGGAGGCACGTACGTCAGGTCGAGTTGCTCTGAAACCGGGGTCCCTGCCGTGCTGGCCGGGCTTTCCGAATCGGAGAACGATTGCGGCCTTGCCGTCACCGATAAGGCTGCCACAACCGCCGCTACAGTAAGCAGTAGCAACGCCCTGCGGATCTTCATTTCGACAAGTCCTTCGCTCATGCGGCCGCTCAGCCTACTCACAAGGTCATCGACGGATGCGCGCGCCGGCCTCGATCTCCACGCCTCTAGTGCTATCGTCAAGGGCTCACCTCCGGCTCGGACCGCCTCTCCCAGATCGAAACTGGATTGTCAGGGAATAAGACTGACGCGTGGCGGCATCCACGACGATCCTTGCAGAGTTGGAGTCCCCAATGATGGTCACATTTGCTCGCGGCATCAGAAGCCCGCTGTGTCCGGTCTTGTGGCTCAATTGTGGAGTCTGAGAGGCAGTGGACAGATAGGAGGCGAGGCAATGCTCAATCGTCTTGAGCGATCGTCAGTCCAGAACCGCCTGAGGAAGCGCCATGCTTCCCGCGTCTTGTGCCAATCGGAACCTGTGCGGCTTTCAGCACTGCTTCCGCCTGGGGTCAAGCACCTGCGGCAGCCACGCGCTAAAGCGCGAAAAACAACTCCAGAGCATTTTCACAATTTCTGTAATGTTGATTTCGTGGTTTCCCACCCATTTCACAAAGAACGTGAAATGGATGGGGCACGGAGCTTCCTTACACCATCAGTGAAAATGTTCTAGCGTCGAACAGGGAAGCGTCCAATGAGCAACTGCGGAGAATCGGTCAGGCGAATTCTCGATCTTCCGATATCGGGGCAGGAACACCGCGAACAATTCATCGAAAGCAGACTTCGAGTGTCGAGCCTCGGCAATCATCCCGGCAGAACAACAGAAGGTCTGGAGGACCGAGTATCCTTTCGCGGCAATCGGCCTTCTATCCAATTCCGCTCGTGCTCGAATCAGCCTGATCGGGCGGCCGGGAAAATCTCATGCGACAGATAAAGTTGTGGGCTTCTCCGCGCTGTGCTCGGACAATTGATCGAGCAACACCACGTTGAGCAGCGACTTGTGAACCTGGATGCGGCCGTCGTAACTGATGAGGCCGAGCTTGCGAAAGCGATTCATGAAGAAGCTGACTCGAGACCGCGTGGTGCCGATCATCTCCGCCAGTGTCTCCTGCGTAATGGGAGGGAGGAACGTCTCTTTTTCTCCCGGCTTGCCGAACTCCGCCATTAGCAGCAGTATTCGCGCCAGCCGCTTTTCACTTGAATTGAAAAGCTGATCGACTAGGTCTGCCTGGGTTCGCATGCTGCGGCCCAGCAGAAACTTCAGGAACATGTCGGACATGCTGTGCTCCTGATGCATCACGCGGATCATCTCATCCCGGCCAATTCTCAAGACCATGCAAGTGTTGATCGCAGTCGCCGTGGCCAGCCGCAGCCCGGGCACCGCCGCCAGCGACTCCTCACCAACAAAGTCGCCGCTTGAGAGGAGCGTAATTGTCGCCTCTTTGCCTTCGTGTGAAACTACTGTAAGTTTCGCCCGGCCGCTCTGGAGATAGAAGACGGAATCAGCCGGATCACCCTGGACAAAGAAAGTCTCATTTGGTCTCAGGTCGTCGATCCTTCGGCCAACGCCGGCACGGGCAAGATAGGAGATTGGATCGAACATCAAACTGCTTTTCTCGGCGATCACCTTGGAACCTCCTTTGAGGCGGTTCAGGGCAGGAAATAGACCGCGGCAAATTACTCATTGACTACACACGGACTGCTTCAGGAGAAGAGCAGTGCATTCCGTTGAGTTTCGCCTGTAACATAGGCCCGAGTTGCTTCGTGGGGAGCAACTGCAACCTTCGCCGCGGATTTCCCTCACCTGGGCCCGACTACACTGATATCGCATTTATTATGTATCCAATCTCAAAATCATGTCTGTCCTGTTTTGCTCACATCAAAATGGCTTCGCCTCGGCCCATCCACGTCTCTAACCGCTTGTTCTTGTAAGACTTGCGGGTGCCCCAGAGCCTGCCCTGAGTGCACTCGAATGGGTCCCGATTTTGGGACCTGGGAAAGCATGAACTCAAAGCACCAAATCACTCGGGGGCAGAGGCCTGGTGGTGTCCGCCGCACAGATGGTCGTTTATGTTTTGAAAGGGCACAGCTTCTGCCGTACCGCAAGCGCAATCAAATCGACATGGGCTTCAGCACCTGGGGGATGTTCTTTTGTTTCATCTCCAACGTCTTTTCAGGGTTTCTGGACAGATCCACACACCCACCCGCTCATCCAGAAGGCCCAAATCGGCAACCGCGTTGATTCCGGCTCAGCCCTGCTTCGGCTTGACCTCGCGCTCGATGGCAGGCAGAGTGATTCGAATCGTGGCGCCGCCGCCCGGCCGGCTCATGGCGCGTATCTCGCCGTGGTGCAGCCGCACCGCGCGCTCTGCAATCGCAAGTCCCACGCCGAATCCACCTGTGTCGGGGCTGCGCGCATCGTCCACCCGGTAAAACGGAGTGAAGATCGCATATCGATGGCTCTCCGGAATGCCCGGACCTCGGTCGCTCACTTCAATCTCGGCTTGCCGCGCGCCATTGCTCGTCGCCGCCTTCAGCCTTATCTCCACTTCCGACCCATTTTCCGTGAAGCGAATCGCATTGCGCACCACGTTCTCAATCGCTCTGTACAGCAGCTCCTGGTTGCCTGCAATCGTGCACTCATCCTCCGCGTGGAAATCCAATGAGCACTGCCGCTGCTGTGCCTCGTACTGCGCATCGGGAATCATTCGCTCGATCAGGCGATTCAACGAGAGCGGCACGAAATTTTCCACCTTCTCAAGCGCCTCCATCGACGACAGAGACAGCAGTTGTCCAATCAGCTGATTCAGCCGTTCCGTCTCCCGCTCGATCCGATCGAGGTGCGCGACCGTTGCCGGGTCGGAATCTTCACGTGCTAACTCGAGTGCGACACTAAGCCGGGCCAACGGCGACCGCAGCTCATGCGAAACGTCCCGCAACAGCAGCTTTTGCGCGCCAACCAGCGACTCCAGCCGCTCCGCCATGTGATTGAAGTCCTGAATAAGGGCGTCAATTTCGTCTCCTGCAAAGATGCGTGCCTGCAACGCGGGCCACACCACGCGTGCACTCAACTTTCCCTCTGCCAGCTCCCGCGCCGCCTTTCTCAGCCGCAAAACGGGCCACGTAAAAAGCGTCACGAGCACGAATGTTGTCAGTCCACCCACAACAATCGCAACCGGCAATTGCGGAAACGAGAAGTGTAGAAGATCGTCGGTCCAGCTTGGGACCCTCGGCACGTGCGGCCGGCTCAGCAGAAATACATACTGCTTCCCGCTTGCCGATGAGACCGGAACCCTCCAGATGTATTGCAGGCCAACCTGTTTTCCTGTAATGCGCGCCGGATCTCCTTCATACTTGTCCGGCTGTTTCATGCCCGCGGGCTTGCAGAGCGTCTGTCCGGCTGCATCGTCCAGCGCAATGGTCTGCGCAATGCCCGCGCCAAAGGACTGCATGGCCGCGCACCCACCTGTCTCCCAGGCCGCGATCGCTCCTTTGCCGTTGTTCAGCAGGCTGCTGTCGAGCGTATCGAAAATCACGTCCGGACTCTCGAAGTGATGCCGCACAATCAGCGCGGTCGAGATCACAAAGATCAGGCTCTGCGCAATCCAGAAAAGAATGAATACCTTGAAGAAGAGGCTGCGCATCTTTCAGTCCTTTGCCACCGCCGGATTTGAGTTAACCGCAAGCTGATAGCCGACTCCGCGAATCGTCTTCACCTGCTCATCGTTCTCGCCGAGCTTCCGCCGCAACCGGCTAACATGCATGTCCAGGGCGCGGTCGAATGGATGAAACTTGCGCCCCAGCACATTCTCTGAAATATCCTCGCGCGAAACCACTTTTCCCGGCGAGCGCATCAGCGCTTCCAGCAGCGAAAACTCCACATCCGTCAGTTCAATCTTCTTCCCGTTCTGCAGCACCGTTCGCGCGGCCAGGTTCAGTTCCAGCCCGTCGGCGCGCAACAGAGTTTGTTCCTGCGACCCCTGCACCCCTGCGCCCCTGCGCAGAATCGCGCGCACTCTCGCCAACAGTTCCCGCGGATTGAACGGCTTGGAAAGGTAGTCGTCGGCGCCGATCTCGAGGCCCACGATCCGGTCCACATCTTCGCCGCGCGCCGTTAGCAGCAGCACGCTCACGGCCGACGCGGCCCTGATCCGCCGCAGCACCTCGAACCCATCCAGCCCGGGCAGCATCACGTCCAGCAGCACCAGCGCAAACGGCTTCTCCAGCGCCGCCTTCAGCCCCGTATCGCCGCGGTGAATGGAGCTCACGCGGAATCCATACCGGCCCATGTACTCGGTCAGCATCGAACAGAGCTCAACATCGTCGTCGATAAGAAGTATCTCGTCCACTGCGTCCACTTTGCCCTCGCACTTAGCCTACGCCTTTCCCAATGCCACGGAGCGGCTGAAATGTAACAAATGGTCACGACGGTGGAGACACTTCGTTACACAGTTTTACCCATTGTGACCGCACGGCCCCGCCCATTGTCGTCTCCTGAATATGTAAGTTCGTGTTGGCGTCGAAAGGATGCATCATGACAAGCAAAGTTCTCAGTAACTCGATCGGCCGCGTATTGCTGGGCGGCGTACTTCTCCTGAGTGCCACGTTGCCGGCTGCGGCCCAGGCAGTAACAGGCAGCATCCACGGCACCGTGGCCGATCCCTCGGGCGCCGTCGTTCCCTCGGCAACAGTCACGCTCACCGGCCAGGCTGGCGCTTCCAGGTTCGCCCTCAGCGGTGGAGACGGCGCGTTTGCAATCAATAGCCTCGGGGCCGGCCTCTACACCTTGACTGTCTCCGCCGAGGGATTCGCTCCCTTCGATCCGCTTCAGGTGCGGATCGGCGCCGGCAGAAGTATGCTCCAGAACATCGCCCTCAAATTGCCCGTCGAAACCCAGAGTGTTACGGTCAGCGACCAGAGCATCAGCGTCGATACCAGTGCCGACAACAACGCCAGCTCCGTCGTCATCAAGGACAAGGACCTCGACGCGCTCTCCGACGATCCCGACGAGTTGCAAAGCGAACTCAGCGCCCTCGCCGGCGGAGCAGCAGGACCTAACGGCGGAGAAATGTACGTCGATGGATTCAGCGGCGGACAGCTTCCCCCCAAGTCCTCCATCCGCGAGATCCGCATCAATCAGAATCCCTTCTCCGCGCAGTACGACAAGCTAGGCTATGGACGCATCGAGATCCTCACCAAGCCCGGCACCGACAAGCTGCACGGCTCGTTCATGATGGACGGCAACAGCTCCGCATTCAACTCGCTCAACCCCTTCGTCACCAGCGAGCCCTCTTACTACACCACATTCATGATGGGCAACGCCGGCGGCTCGCTCACCAGGAACAGCTCATGGTTCGCCAGCGTCTTCAACCGCAACAACCATTCCAATTCCATCGTTAACGCCGAGCTGCTCGACTCCGCCGGCAACGTCTACAACTACTCCGCCGCGGTCGCCAACCCGCAATCGCGCCTCGATATCAGCCCCCGCATCGACCTTCAGTTGGGATCCAAAAATACTCTCACCGCCCGCTATTCCTTCGGCCGCCAGACGCAGACCAACAGCGGCGTTTCGCTCTTTTCCCTCGAAAGTCAGGCCTACGACGTAACCGGCACAAACAATGGTTTGCAGGTGAGCGACACGCAGGTTATCAACGATCACGTAGTGAATGAGACACGCTTCCAATTCTCCGGCGCACGCACCAGCCAAACCGCCAAGAGCACCGATCCCACCGTCATGGTGCAAGGCGCATTCACCGGCGGCGGAAACAGCATCGGCATCGACACAGACAATCAGAACAGCTTCGAACTGCAGAACACGACCATCGTCAGCAAGGGAGCCCACGCCATCAACTTCGGCACTCGCCTCCGCTTCACACGCGACGCCAGCAACTCAACCTCCGGCTTCAACGGCCAGTACACCTACCAGTCCCTCGACGCCTACAAGGCTCACGCGCCTACCGAGTACGACGTTACCGCGGGAACGGGCGCAGCCGCTGTCAACTACTTTGACGTGGGCGTCTTCTACCAGGACGACTTCAAGTTCCGCCCCAACCTCACACTCAGCTACGGCCTCCGCTTCGAGTCGCAGAACGACATCGGCGACCATGCCGACTGGGCTCCCAGGTTCTCGTTCGCGTGGGCGCCAGGCGCCCGGGGAGGCAAGCAGGCCAAGACCGTTATCCGCGGCGGCTACGGATGGTTCTTCGATCGCTTCGGCGAAAACGACATCCTGCAGGCCATTCGCCAGAACGGCATCACCCAGCAGCAGTACGTGATTAAGAACCCCACCTTCTACCAGAACGCTCCGTCACCGTCGCAGTTGGCCTCAAACAGCACCGCGGCCAAATCGGTCTACACCATCGCGCCCAACCTCAAGGCCTCCGTCAACATGCAGGCGGCTTTGGGCGTCGATCACCAGTTCGGCAAGGTGGCCACTCTCTCCGCCACATTCATGAACTCGCATGGCGTGCACCAGGACTACACCGACAACATCAACGCGTTCATCCCGTCCACCTACGACGCAGTCACAGGCACCGGCACCCGCCCCAACGGAATCAACGAGAACATCTATCAGTACCAGTCCGGCGGCGTGTACAACCAGAATCAGTTGACGCTCAACTACACCGTCCGCGCAAAGCGTCTCTCGCTCTTCGGCTTCTACATGCTCAACTTCGCCAACGCCGATACTTCGGGCGCGAGCTATTTCCCCTCCAACCAGACCAACCCGAGCGCCGACTACGGCCGCGCCAACTTCGACGTCCGCAACCGCTTCCTGCTAGGCGGGAATCTCCAGGCGCCTTTCGGAATCGCCATCAGCCCCATGTTGGATGCCAGCTCCGGCCAGCCCTTCAACATCACCATCGGCCAGGACCTGAACGGCGACAACCAGTTCAACGACCGTCCCGCGCTTGCCACCGCCGCCAGCACAAATACCTTGAAAACCAGCTACGGCACCTTCGACCTGAACCCGGCGTGGAACCAGAGCCGCATTCCTTATAACGTCGGCACCGGCCCAAGCCAGTTCAGCTTGAACATGCGCGTCAGCAAATCAATCGGCATTGGACCCAAACTTACGGGAACGGCCGGTGCGATGTCCGCCGGCCAGGGTGGCCCCGGTGGACCTGGCGGACCCGGCGGCGGCGGACCTCGCGGCGGTGGCCCCGGCGGCGGACTTGGCCCAGGCGGACTCAGCGGCAGCGGTGGACCGCCCCGTCTCGACCAGGCCGCAACACGCCGCTACTCCCTCAACTTCACGGCCATGGCGAGAAACGTCCTGAACAACGTAAACCTTGCCACGCCGGTCGGCGTTCTCGAGTCGCCCCTCTTCGGAAAATCCAACTCGCTCGCCGGGGGCTTCTTCTCGTCCGCCGCCTCCAACCGCAGCATCGATCTCCAGGTCTCTTTCAACTTCTAGACCTGGTTATGAAGAACGGCATAGGAAGGCACGGCATTTTAAAGCGCTTCCAACGTTGCCGTACCTGAGGCCTGTTCTTAACTGTCGCCGCTTTTTGTAGCGCCGGACTCCAGCCGAGCGCCGCCTGCCCACATAGGAGGCCAATGCATTACCGCGGATGGTGGCTTTATCGTGCCGCACTTTTTAGATTCATCTTGGTCGGCAAGGAGCGCAACCAATGGGACCTGAAATCTTCTTTTCCCGCAAACGGCGAAACGGCGAGGCCGATGCCTCAGGCAATGTGATCGTCTCCCACTTAAGTGGTAGTCTAGTCGGTCCGGCAGCTTTATGGAGATCGCGCAAGATGCAAAGAAGTATGTGACGGAACGCGCAGTCATCCGTCTCGATGCCGAAGGGATGCGCCTGATCGAAATTGTTCCCGATATAGATATTAAGTGCGCACTAATCCCATTTAAGGATTTCAAGCCGTTGATTGGCGATGTGCAGACGATGCCGATCTCGGTATTTTCTTGATAAGAATAAAGATAAGTAGACGCATTTCCACCAGCCAACGAGTGACATTTTCACAGCGGTTCGTATAACTCACAAAAAGTTTTAATCTCATATACCACTTATAGGTAAGCTCCCTATTACTTAAGTTAGTGTCTCGCCCTTACAACGTTCGGCTCCTGATCCGAGAGTAAGTAAAAAGCAAGATATAATTCGTGAAGTACTTGTGTTGCTGCGTACATTTTTTCATTGGCTTCTTCATTATTTTCTAGAAAATCAGATTGCCTTGGAATGGCTGAACACGCTTGGAAGCGAAAGTTGATAGCAAGTAATAGTCGGCCGCTTCTCTGGCTAACGTTCTGATTCGTGAAAGGGCAGAAACACCATGGAACGCAAAGCAATACTTGGCCTTTTATTTTTAGGCGCGCTGTGTCTCGCCGGTTGCACCGGCGGCACTTTCACTTCAACGCAGTCCTCGGCGATCAACTCAGTCAACCTATCCTGTGTTCCGGCCGACTTGCGGACGGGGCAGACGAGCCAATGTGCCGTCACGGTTTCAGGGACGGGCAACTATAGTCCTGCTGTCTCATGGTCCGCTGTCTACGGCACCATCACAAGTTCCGGCCTCTACGCTGCGCCTACCACCCCGCCCGCTTCAGGGGCGGATACGATCAAAGCCATCTCAGTCGAGGATTCAGCGAAAGTGGGGGTAGCCGTCGTCGCCGTCTCCCCCCCCGTCGCGCAGTCCACTGTCACCGCTGTCACCGTTGTTGCAACGCCGTCCTCCATCACAACCGCGCAACCTGCAACCTGCGTCGCCACTGTGACAGGCACCGGCACTTATAGCACCGCGGTTACCTGGACTGCTGCTGGCGGCACAATTACATCCGGCGGAGTCTTCACGCCCTCTGGCACCGGCACAGGAACCTGCACCGCCCATTCCGCCCAGGCTGGATTCACAAACGTAACCGGCTCGGCAAACATCGCAGTCACGGCGGCTCCACCGGCTGTTACTGTGACCAATGTCTCCGTAGTCCCAACGCGGTCCTCCATCACAACCGCGCAAACTGCAACCTGCGTCGCCACTGTGACCGGCACCGGCACTTATAGCACCGCAGTTACCTGGACAGCTACTGGCGGCACAATTACATCCGGTGGAGTCTTCACACCCTCCGGCACCGGCACAGGAACCTGCACCGCCCATTCCGCCCAGGCTGGATTCACAAACGTAACCGGCTCGGCAAACATCGCAGTCACGGC
>Ga0182027_10005141_pt1 | contig 19986 bp, 19 predicted proteins | sample 712E1DmetaG_FD_121300 | JGI IMG/M metagenome (GOLD analysis project Ga0182027, IMG submission 121300) | Permafrost microbial communities from Stordalen Mire, Sweden - 712E1D metaG (Illumina Assembly) | ecosystem: Environmental > Terrestrial > Soil > Wetlands > Permafrost | place: Sweden...
AGGATTCATTGGCTTTGCGGTGAGCGCGCGCATGAATCCGGTTTTGCGGGAGGAGATCGAATCGGTTCCGGCGGAGAAATGGCAACCCTACAGCGAAGACAGCGGGGCGGTGAAGGAATGCGTGCAGGTGGACTACTTTCCGGAAGAGACTGCGTCCAATCGTCACCGGGAGCCGTTGCGGACCATTGCCATTCGGATTCGCAAGAAGCAGCAGGAACTGTTTTCCGATGGGAGCGCGGTGAAGCACTTCGCCGTGCGGACGAACCTGTGGGACTGGAAACCGAAACGACTGTTGGAATGGCACCGCGAGAAGGCGGGGACTATCGAGGCGGTGCATGACGTAGTGAAAAACGAGTTGGCCGGCGGGGTCCTGCCCTGTGGACGTTATGGGGCGAACGCGGCTTGGTTCCGTCTGGCGGTGATCAGCTATAACGTCCTGACCGCGATGAAGCGGTTGGTGCTGCCTCCGGATATGCAAACGGCGCGGCCCAAGCGCCTACGGTTTCTGATATTCCAGCAGCCGGGCAAGCTGATCCACCATGCCCGCAAGACGGTATTGCGGCTGGCTAGGACCTGGAATCGGTTTTCGAACTGGAAACACGCGATGGAGGTGTTGGTTTTGCCTGCACCGGCGTAGGAAAGGGCGACGGGAACAGGCTTACGGACGGATTATAGAAGGCGATTCCAGCGGAGGTGTATCGAGCGCGAGCAATTCTGTGAAATAACCGTTGCAATCGGCTGAGCCCCGGCTTGCAGTAGTTGGCGAGACCGGCTCGGGCCGAGAATCAATCGCCGGAGCGCTTGAGTCCTCGTTCGATTCCCGTCTACGGACGGATTACGGAATGCCCCTGTTGGTCCTTCGCGTTGACATCGGCGCCCTTGGTCAGCAGCAACTCCGCCTCATCTGGCAAACCCACGGCGAGAGCCCAGTCCAGGGGGGTGCTGCCGCAAACGCCAGGCTCGCTGCTCCAGAAGAACTCGAATCGCGTCAACCCGAAGCGGCCCGGTTCGCCTCCCAGACTAAGCTTCGGCGATTCGCAGGCTCCGGCGTTCGCATCCGCCTGGTTTGCCAGCAGCGATGTCATCACGCCCATCTGATGCCGCAGCACGGCGTAGTGCAAGGGCCTGGCGTTCCCCGCACTGCCGGCATTGGCGTCAGCCCCGTGCGCCAGAAGGAAGGCAGCTTTGTTGTTCAGGCCATACAGCGCCGCATAGTGCAGAGGGGTCGCACCGAACTTGTCCTTGGCGTCGATCTTCGCCCCATTAGCCAGCAGCAATTCCAGCACCTCTTCATCGCGCGCCGCAGTCGACGCGACGGAGCCTTTGACGAGATGAATGGTCGCCAGGAGCGCTGCTCGCGCTGATTCATCAGCCGCAAGGTGCAGGGGCGTCCGGCCAAGGTTCGACTTCGCATCAATCCGGGCGCCCTTGGCCAAGAGCAGCTCCATGGCAGGTTTATTGTTCATGGCCGCTGCGTAATGCAGAGGCGTGTTCCCCTCGGCATCTGTCAGGCCCACGTCCGCCTTGTAATCCAAAAGGAGATCCACCATCTCCTTTCCACCCGAGACCACCGCGTAGTGGAGCGGCGTGGCGCTGAGAACTCCTCGACAACCGACCAGTTCGGGGTGTGCCCTGAGCAACTCTCCCGCTGCTTTCAAGTCGCCGTTGGCAACCGCCTTCTCGAAGGCGCGCGCGTCGTTGGAAAACGCAAAACCCGTTTGACCCAGCACAGCCAGCGTTAGCGCGAAACAGAAGCAACGGCGAACAACGAAACACCCGCGGGCCGTCCTGGCGCCCGCCGGTTGAATGTGAGAAGAGCGTTCTGAAAATGGGTGCTTCATCCAAGTCCTCCCTCGGGGTTCATACCAAACAACCGGTCCCGAGTTTCACGGCCCATGACCTCGGCCGATCGGAGGGCCGAAGGCGGCATAATGTCGCGCTGCTTTCTGAAGCGCCGCTCGGCAAGATCTGCGCCTCCGAGCAGTCATTATCGCACGTCCATGTCCGATTTGGGAAAAGGGGACAGACGCATTTTCGTCCTCATCCAAGAAGAAGCACAGCCGTCGGTATCGAGACCACGGCGCCGCATCTCCGGGATCTGGTCATGCTTGCCTGGCGTGCATGTTCCGGCCACGCTAGATTGAGTTTCTCTGCCGTGGCACGCTTTAAGGACACTGCGCCGGGTACGCCAGGCGTTCCTGAATCGCGCCTGCGGGGACCGACTCCGTCAATCTTCGAGGGTCTCTCGGACTCGCTCCGTGATCGTCGCCGAAGTTTCGTCGAGGGCGAACGCGACCGTTCTTTCGAAGCCCGGCGGCCCGGTGATGAGTGTACTCACGCCGCCCCGAATAGGTTCCGCGGCGATCCAGCCTTCATACGGCTGAGCGAGGCGCTTACCGCCGGCCTCGACGGCCGCCTCGATACGCTCCCGACGGGTAGCGGAAGTTCCCTTGCAATCGAAGACGGTCAGGGGCATCGTAGGTCAACCTTGGCGACCGGTGGGGGGCGCCAACGCACACGGCAGGGTGCTGTGCAGTAAAGGGATTCGGACGCAGGACGGAGCAGGCGGATAACCGATGAGCGCGTGTTCAAGTAGTTCGTTCTCTGGAATTGTCACGTCACCTTCCAGGGTAACCGCGTCCGTACCGATGGATTCCGGTCGTCGTAGGACTCGTCTCCATTTACGGCAACGTGGCCAAGGCAATCTTCACAGAGGGCGATCTGAATCGCGAATTTGCCGATGATCGCGCCGGCCTTGCCGCAAATCGCGCAGACCTCTTCGTCTTGCATGGAAACATCGCCTTCTGGGTCGCAACGCTTCGATTTTTCTGGCTTGGCCGCACCCCGCCTGGCCCCACACTTGGATACTGGCATCCGCCGCGCGATGGCGACCAGCCACACCAACTGCGACCATTTCGGGAGGTCGCCGCCGGGGCCCCTGCGCTCCTCATGCTGTTCAGCGCGGACATGGACCATCCGTCTCGAAGGGTTCCTCAGTACCGGCATCGCCCACCGGTGGCCGCGCTTCCGGACTATAGAAACGAGTACACTGAAACAGAATGACAAAACAGCAATTGATTGAGAAGGTCGCGGCCAACACTGAACTGGGCAAAGCCGATGTTGAGGTCGCAGTGGACTCCATTCTGGGGCTGATTACGGAGAAGCTCCGATCAAACGAACGGGTAGACCTGCGCGGGTTTGGCAGTTTCGTTGTGATAGATAGGAAGGAACGCCAAGGCCGTAACCTTCACACCGGGGAGACAATCACCATCGCCGCAAAACGAGTTGCGCGCTTCAGGCCCGGCAAGGAACTGACGGAAAAGCTGGCTCAACGCGAGACGGCTACGAGTACGGAAGAGGCCGTATGACGCAATCGGAAGAAGCGGGCCGGGTCGCGGACCAGGTCGGTATCATGGTTGACGAAGGAGGCGCCCTTTGGCTGAGGTAAAGCTCCAGGAAGGCGAGACGCTCGAGAACGCGCTCCGCCGCTTCAAGAGGAAGGTTTTGCAGGACGACATCATCAGGGAGGTCAAGAGGCACGCATTTTACCTGAAGCCGGGCCAAAAGCTCCGCGTCAAGCAGGCGTTAGCCCGTAAGCGCAATCGGAAGAAAGCGCGCCGGGAGACAGAGTAGGCGCGTACTGGATTCCGGCGCCCGCAATGGCGACCCGCTACACCGGCGACGACCTCGAACTCTACGCGCTGCACCGCCTGGCCGACGACGCGCAGGTGGAAAGAATCGCCGCCGTCAATCTTCGATGGTCTCCCGGACCCGCTGTCGAAGACGCCTCACAACCTATGGATTCTATTGAGGGGCCCGACGCCGTCTTCATTCGGCTTTGGCGGGCCGCCGCACCGTGATCGTCGCCGAGGGTTCGTCGAGAGCGAACAGGACCGTTCTTTCGAAGCCCTGCGGCCCGGTGAGCGGGCGCGAAGGTCGCGGGCATACCCGCTCCTCGACATCGAGGTACGCCATTTGCGAACGAGACTCCCGCGGCCGGATCAAGCGCGCCCCGGTGGACCACTGTTCCCAATCCCAGAGCGTCACATCGCACATGGCTCCGCCGCAACGTCGAGACGAGGGCTGGACCCCCAGAGCTTATCGTCTTAGACAGCCCTTGCGCATTTCGGTGAACCGCGAAGGCGAACCAATTCCAGCGGGTGCTCAGGCATAAGCGTGGTCGTTTTTCGACCCTGCCTTCCGGGATTAGCGCTATCAAGTCGAAGAAGGCAGACCAGGAGGTCCGCCCCACCGGCCGCTGGCGCGCAGGGCTGATACAAAGCCAAAAGCAAAGCCTTGCGTAGCCCTACGCACAGATTCATGCGAATTCACTAGGAATGGAGAGCTTTGCCATTATTGTGTCGGCGCACCCGTTTGGCGCCTGCCTGCTGCTTTTGTCTTGTTTCCATGTTAATGTGAATAGCGCACGAAACCTCACAGCGGAGGGACGATGAAGGGCACATTCGCGACTTTGGTTTTCGGAATCCTGGCAGTCGCGCTGGCCACGCCGGCGGTTGGTTGGTCGGCCGCAACCCTAACCCTCTCCCCGGCGGTGCTGAACTTTGGCAACGCCACCATGGGCGCGAGATCGTCCTACGCTCAGCAGTTGGCCATCACCAACACTGGTACGTCGCGCGTGACGGTTGCCGCGCTACCCATTTCCGGCAGCGGCGCCGGCAGTTTTGTTATCAGCGGCGTCACTTTGCCCGTTCAGCTTTCGCCCAATGCCAGTGTCAGGGCAGCGGTCTGGTTCGCGCCAACCATCGCCGGCAGCAGGACGGCGAGCATAACTGTTACAGCCACGATTGCTGAGCACTCCGGGCTTGTTGTTGTTGTTACGCCCAGCAGCGTGTCGCTCTCCGGCGTCGGTGTCAGGCTGACGATTGGCGTGGGGAACAGTTCGCTCGATTATGGCAGCGTGCTCGTTGACCCGTCCAGGGCTCCCACCCAGACGGCGATGCTCACAAACACCGGGACGGGAAATCTGAATGTTTCCGGAATCGCGATCAGCGGGGGCGGAGGCGCTTACAGCGCCACAACGGTTCCGCCCGTCCCGTTCACGCTGGCGCCGAACCAGAGCGCTGAAGTGGCCGTACAGTTCAACCCCACGGTGGGCGGACCCGCAACCGGCAAAGTCTCGGTTGTCAGCAACGCCACCAATTCGCCGTCGGTCATCCTGCTCACCGGCGGCGGCGTCCACTGGGTGTCGCTGAGCTGGACGCCGAGCGCTTCCCCGGACGTCGTCTTTTACAACGTATATGGGGGAACCGCTTCCGGCGGGCCTTATTACAGGCTCGGCTCGTTGACTGAGACCACGTACGAGGACAGCGAGTCGGGGCTGACTGCCGCATCGACGCACTACTACGTTGTCACGGCAGTCGATAACACCGGCTTGGAGAGTCTCTATTCAAACCAGGCGATTGCTGAGATCCCGACGCCCTAACCCCGTTTCCTGGACCCTTTCGTTGTCGTTATTGTCTACGGCCGTGTTCGGCTATTCCGAAATCGGAAATCAAGATGTCGGGATGAGAGCCCGCGCCTCGCTTGAGTAGGAACTTTCGGCGCCGGTGCTATCGACCGCCGTGACGACGAAATAAGCCGCCGATCCGCCAACCAGCCCCGATTCGGCGTCGATGTACGTCGTCCCGGTCGTCGACGCGATCAAGGTATACGGCCCTCCGGAAACCGGCGCCCAGTATACGTTGTTGCTGACGACTCCCGAAGAGGCGCTCGCCGTCCAGCGTAGAGACACCGAGTGGCTGGCGACTGCCGGGATGAGAGCCGCTGCCTGGTTGGAGTGGGAGCTCTCGGCGCCGGTGTTATCGACCGCCGTGACGACGTAATAATCCGGCGATCCGGGAACGAGCCCTGCGTGGCTGTCGACGTACGTCGTCCCGGTCGGCGTCCCGATCAAGGAATACGGCCCCCCGGAAACCGAGGCCCAGTATACCTTGTGGAAGGCGATTTCCGGGGAAGCGCTCGCCGTCCAGGCAAGAGACGCCCAGTGGACGCCGGAGCCATTGAGCGAGATCACCGATATTGAATTTGCGGCATTGCTGACGATCCGAATTTGGCCAATCGCCGTTCCACCCGCCACCGGGTCGAACGTCACGGCGATCGCCGCCGTCTGGTTCGGCGCCAGCGTGAACGGAACGGCGGGACTCGAGGTGACGCGGTACGCGCCGCCCCCCCCGCCGATCGTGATCCCGGAAACGTTCAGATTGCCCGTCCCCGTGTTTGAAATCGTGGCCGTCTGGGTGGAAGGCGTGGAGGTGTCAATGAACACGCTGCCATACGTCAGCGAACTGGGATTGAGGCCCACAGTCGGCGCGCCAAACGCTGCCGTGGCCAGCATGACCATGATGGCCGCCAAGGCCAAAAAATAGACCTTCACCGGCGCTGTTTTGTATTTTTTAGCACACTTCACCAACATAGCACGCGAAGCAGACCAATGCCTCGGCAGGACGTCCGCCAGCGTGGGCCATGCGGCTATCCGCGGAACTTGGGGCGCCAAAACGGCTAGGCAGAGGCGCGGCGACGGAGAAGGTTTTCAGGCTGACGGCGGAACAAGGCCATTAGGGCGTCGGGATTTTGGCTGTCGCCTGGCTTGAGTAGAGGCTCTCCAAGCCGGTGTTATCGACTGCCGTGACAACGTAGTAGTGCGTCGATCCGGCAGTCAGCCCCGACTCGCTGTCCTCGTACGTGGTCCCCATCAACGACCCGAACCTGTAGTAGGGCCCCCCGGAAACCGTTCCCTCATATACGTTGTAGAAGATGATATCCAGGGAAACGCTCGCCGTCCAGCTCAGCGACACCCAATGGGCGCCCGTACCCGTGAACGAGATGACCGATGGCGAGTTGGTGGCGTTGCTGACAAGCGAGACTGTGCCGGTTGCCGTTCCGCCCGCCGTGGGGTCGAACTGTACGCTCACTTCCGCGCTCTGGTTCGGCGCCAGAGCGAACGGGATGGGCGGAAACGTTGTGGCGCTGTAAGCCCCGCCGCCCCCGCTGATCGCGATTCCGGAAACCGTAAGATTCCCCGTCCCGGTGTTTGTGAGCGTGGCCGTCTGGGTGGAAGCCGTGGGCAGGTCCACCAGCACGCTGCCATAAGCCAGCGAACCGTTCCCCACGCCCATCGTCAGCGTGACGCCGATGCCCGAAAGCGAAACGCTGCTGGCCGTAACCGTTTTGCCGGAGGTCGTCGCTGCAACCCCCATGCTCGCCGTCAAACTGCCGGCGCTCACCGGCGTGAAGCTTATCGTGAAGCTGACGCTGGTCTTGGTCGCAAGCTGAATGGGCAGGCTGACGCCGTTGACGGCAAAACTGCCAGCGCCGCTCCCGGTAATCGGCAAGGCGCTGATGGCGACCAAAAATGGGCTCGCATTGGTGATGGTCCACTGCTGAGAGCCGGACAAGCCGCCGCCAACCGTCGCGCTACCAAGGTTTAACGCAGCAGCCGTAAAGGATAGGACCGGAGCCCCGAACGCCGGCGTGCCCAGCGCGGTCATCGCGATCCCCAGAGCTAGAATCGGGAACCTTCTTCGCATTGCTACCCCCGTGATGGATTCCCAACACGTCTCCAAGGTTAGCGATGGCGCGAAGCAAGGACAATAGGTGGTTCAGCTTATAAATGCAATCATTTGAACACTATCCAAATTACAAACGGCGTCTGAGGTCAACCTCAAACGCCGCCGCCTAAGTGCGTCAGAAATTGCGATGTGTATGATGACGCCGGCTCTGGGTGGGGCGGGCCTCCTGGCCTGCCTTCTTCGACGCGACCCCTCTCGTCTCACGGAAGGCAGGCGGACCCACCAAGGTAGTGGGCGCCCCGGCCCGCCCCACTGTTCGCCGCATCTTCATCAAACCATGGCGGCCCGCCTCGGCTCGGTTCGGTCGCCGGGTTTTGCGGAGCCGCGAACGTCAGAGAGCGGTTGCTGGCGCCTTCAGGATACTTGGCATTCTGCATGCCGCACTGCACTACGTGTACCTAGGTCAGCCTCTTTTTCAGGAAGCCCGCCAAGCCGCCGACTCCGGCAAGCATGGTGAACAACAGCGACGCCACACCCGGCTCGGGGAGCTTGCGCGAGGTAATAGCGAACTCGCCGTAGACGCAGGGATAGGCGCCACTGTTCAGGCACTCCCAGTCGGTGTAGGTTGGATTACCGGTACTGGGGTCAACGTCTGGACCGTTCGAGAAGATGTTCACCTCAATACCGGACGGCTCGACAAACAGCAGGCCCGCGTTTGTGATGGGTGGGTCCTGCCCAGGAAGCAGCACGTCATCGTAGTAGGAATACACTGACGGGGAGAGAGATGGGTTGAAAGGATTCGGGTTCGGGTAAATCTCCGCCGTTCCTTTCCAACCCAAGTCGCTGTTCTTATCCGTGACGGTGATGGCACCCCAGGTTATGTTGCACTCCGCGCAATCGTACGGGCCCTCCAAGGTCCCGTAGTCGAACTCCCCGCTGGTGTTCGTAAACGTGAAGGTGAAAGTATCCGCCATGGCCGGGACCAGGGCCACAGCGAAAGCGAGAACAAGCAAACATACGATTCTATGCATCGTCATACCTTTCTGGCTCCCGACCTGGCCGGTCATCAAACACCAGCCGGGCAGGCCCATTCCAGCGTCTTCGCGATTCCGCCGCATCAGGCCCGGATAAGTCCCGCGGTCGGCGTCGCACGGGAAGGTCTCCCGCCGGCCCACTCCGCGCCGCGTCACGTGACAAGCGATGCCAGGCAGGAAACAACGGTTGCTCCGGGGCGTATGCCTAAGTAGTATGGTGCTGCCGCGCTTGCGAAGCTGTCCAAAAGAGCACACGGCTCAGGAAGCTGTCGGAGATTACGCTTTTTCGGCCTTGCGGCTGCCCTTGGTTGGGAGCGTGACTGCGGAGTCACAACATGTCGAGGCAAAGTGTCTTGCTCCGACAGGCTCCTAGACCGTCTTCCCCAAGAACGAAGAAAGCCCGCAGCGGTTAGCTGCGGGCTTTCGTTGTTTCGAATTGCAAATCCTGGACGATCTTAGGCGTTCTGCCTGCGGCGCATGGCGGCGAAGAGACCTGTCAGGCCCAACATGAATATCGCGAAGATGCCGTAGAAGCCGGGCTCGGGGGTGGCGACTTCGAGCGCATACGTACGAGTGTTCTGGGAGTAAGGGTAACCGGTAAGGGAATTCATACCTATGGACTCCCCGACAGATAAGGATCCTATGGACCAGGAAAAAAACTGTACCGGGCCACCGCCCATGCTCATGCTAATCGTGCCCGTATTCCCGACGCCGCCCGCTGTGCCGTCCACATAGCCGAAAAAGGTATTGCCATCAAGGACGGTGGCAGAACCGGAGGCCAATACGAAAGATTCCGTGTTGACCGCATTATCTTGGAATCCTGAATCCGTGGCGCCGATTCCCCGAATAGTGAACTGCTGAAAACCGGTTTCTTCGAACAAGATCGGGGTGAGACCATGGCCGGCAACGCTGCTGTACCCTGCGCTCCCAGCGTAAAACGAGTAGGAGATAACCGTCTGCCCCACATCAGCAGCAGAAAACTGTATGACGGGAAAAATACAACCCGCGCAGCCATCGAGGACACCGTAGTCTAGTAGCGGTGAACCGGACACGTCGGCAAACGACGGAATCGCCGCGAGCGCCAAAACCCCGAAAACCGTGAGAATCCTCTTGAACGTCATCGTTAAGACCTCCGCACCGCCTGGTTCTGAAACCACCGACGCAGCGTACGTGATTTGACTGGCGACGGTTCGCCGGTCTGCGCAAATGCAATTGAGCGGCCAGAAGGCGCGCCAAGCGCACGCGGCGTGTAAATCACTGAAATTGCAGTAGATCAGGTAAACCGCGGCATTCCCGGTTTCCGGTTTTTTGCGAAAGGCGGATATTCGGGATTTTCCTGTCTACTTTGTTTATCAGGGAATTCCCTCGCCCTATCCATCTCGGCCCTCGGTCACCGAGCCTCGGGCACCGGCGAATCGCCCTTGCGCTGGCCGCCGTCTTTCGAGTAGCGGCCTTGAATGAGGTCGAAGTCCGCCACGACCGCAACCGGCGGCGAATCGATGACCACGTACCGGAACGTGCCGCGGAGCTTGGCGCACAGGGCCAGCGAAGGCGGACTGTTGAGAAGTTCAACAGGGTTCACGGGCGGCGTCCCCGCACACATAACGCACAGGCTGGGAAAAAGGAATATGTTTGGGACTTTTGTTAACTTTCTTTATCAGGAGATTCCCTAAGACTATCCATGAGGCCCGGGAGTATGTGCCGCCTTCGTAGGCGCTACGCCCTGCGGACTTTCACTGCGGACGCAATGAGAAAAGCCGCTGCGGCATAAGCCACAGCGGCTAGAAGGCCAAGAAACAGTCTCCCGGCGGCCCGAGTTCGACCCCGACGCCTCCGCACTCTCGTGCTCCCGGTTCGCAGGGGAACCGTCAGGCGGGCACAGAAAAAGGCACAACGGAACTTGGGCTTCAGTTGCCCGTCCGCGCCCGTCCTACGCCGAGCGGCGACGGCGGACTACGAACAAGAAACCCGCCATGCATACCCCGAGAACTCCGAGGACCTCGTAGAAACTCGCATCGGGCACTACTGAGAAGGTGCCAGCATCAAACTGTGACGCCTGTGCCGGCATGGGTTGGCAGGTAGAGCATGTTGTCGGATCGTCCAAAGTGCCAGAATAGTCCCACGCCGCCCCAGTGAACGTTAGGGCTCCACCAAAGTTGTTCAACATCGGGCCGCTGGAGGATCCCGTGTTCAGATTACCGTTAGAGTCCGGGCTGCCGAATCCGACCGCATCGACCTCATACGATCCGGGCCCAAGTACGACCGGGGTAATGGATTGGAACACATCGTAACCCAGCGCCGCAGGGGTATACGTTCCCGAAAAAGTCACCACAGGCGTGACCTCCTGGTTCGTCGTCGTATCGTATATCACCACCTGAATGGGTCCGGTGACAACTCCGGTTCCCGAGGCGTTGAAAACGCCCAATGCATCAATGGTGACCGGTGAATTCACGTTGAATGTCAGCGCGAGGTTGCCACCAAACGTCTGAGTACCCTGATGGGCCGGATCGTTATACGAGACGATGTCCGCATAAGCCACCATCCCGCCCGCCAGGACGAAGAGAACCGCAAACGCAAGAAGACGTTTCATCGTTATACCTCCGAACCGCCCCGTTCCAGGCGACGGTCGACCATCTGCGTGTTAGCAATTGGACTGCCAGGGAGCGCGTTGTCCGGAAATCTGTTGTATGTTGTTGGAACCACAAGAGATCGTTTCCGGTTGTAGCGACCTTCGAGCTTCCGGCCACGGCCAGGAGGAAAGTATTTAGGCTTTTTTGGGCAACCCAGTGGTCCGCGGCAAGCAGATTGACCATTATCTGGCGTCCCGCGGAGTGGTGTTCCCTGGTTAAGTGCTACCGATACTACTGTCGGCGTGGCAAGAACGCCGGCGACGGCTCCGACGTTGCAACCTGAGATGCCCGTCCTCCCTCACCGTGCTTGCGTCACTGGCGGCTCGGGTTCGCGCGCACCACTGCTCTTCGACTAGCGGCCTTCAGAATAGTAGTAATAATCGGCGCTTGATCTCTTCGCCAAAGCCCATTCCGGCACGCAATTCGGCGGCACGTCGAGGAACTTCGCTTTCGCCACCATCTCAAGCGATTTCTGGAGCAACGCCCGAGCCGTATGGTCCGGTCGAACCACCAGAATCGCCCCGTCACAGGTCTCTTGAATCAGGTCGAAGTCCGCCACGGCCGCAATCGGCGGCGAATCGATGACCACGTACCGGAACATGCCGCGGAGCTTGGCGCACAGGGCTGGCCAAGGCGGACCGTTGAGAAGTGCAACAGGGTGCACGGGCGGCGTCCCCCCACAGACATAACGCACAGGTTGGGAAACTCGCGAGTGTTCACCAGAGCCACTTCCACGCTGCGAGCGCCCCTTAACAACTTTCAGGAGGCTGTCGGGAATAGCGATTGTTCTGCCCTGCGGCTACCATTAGTTGGGGAGCATGACCAGCGGAGCGACCATGTATCGACACAAAGTGCTTTGCTCCTACAGGCTCATAGGCCTTCTTCCCCAAAAACGAAGAAAGCCCGCAGCGGATAGCTGCGGGCTCTTGTTGGTTAGACTCGGGAAATCCTGGGTACTAAGCACTCTTGCGGCGGCGGACGGCGGCGGAAAGACCGGTCAGTGCTAGCGCGAAGACCGCGGAGATGCTATAGAAGCCGGGTTCGGGGGTGGCGAATGTGCCAGCATCGTAGCGGTTTGGCGGACCACCATCGATAGTAGTAGGGAAATCCAGGATGGAGGAATTGTCGTAACGACCCGTCCCGACGTAGGTGATGGACGACATCCCTTCCGCCGCGCCGATTGCATCTGGGTAGTTGTATGGGGAACAGCAGTAGCCTTGATTCCCATTCGGCTGGCTGTCGTTAAATCCGAACGCGACGACTGAGTAATCGCCCGCGCCGAGCGTGACCGGCGTGACCGCCTGAAACAGATCGTACACGTCAACGGGCAAGAACCGCAAATAGGGTGTGTCTGCCTGGAACTTGACGTCCGTCGCTGCGACGATTTGGCCGGTGTCTCTGTTGAAGATCGCCACCTCTAGCGGACTGGCGAGCTCGGTGTCCGTGAGGGCAAAAGCGTTATACACGCCCATGTACTGTATCGTAATTGCCGAACTCACGTCGAAGTCCATACCCAGCGATCCTGTCCAGCCCTGAAGAGGCGGAATTGAGATGCTACCACTCTGACTCTGGCCGATATAGGCAATATCGGCGAACGCCGACGTTGCCGCGAGCGCCAAAACCCCGAAAACTGTGAGGATTTTCTTAAACGTCATCGCAAGACCTCCATACCGCCCGGCTCTGAGACTACCGAGGCAGCATACGTGATTTGACTGGCGACGGTTCGCCGGTTCGTGCAGGAGCAATTGAACTGCCAGAAGGCGCGCCAACCTCACACGGGGCGTAAATCACTGAAATTGCAGTAGATCAGATCACAGAAGCCGCGGTATTCCCGGTTTCCGATTCTTTGCGAAATGAGAGTATTCGGGACTTTTCTACCTACTTTGTATATCAGGGAATTCCCTCACCCCATCCATCCCGGCCCTCGGCCTCGGTCACCGCGCCTGCGTCGCCGGCGGCTCGGCTTCGCGCGCGCCTTTCGTGCATACTGGCGCCCAAAAAAACGGCGTCTGAGGCAAACCTCAAACGCCGTCTGGATCGAAAGCCGAAATACGCCACCGGGTCGCCCCTAGGAGAACGCTTCCACGCCCGGCGTCGGCTTGATGGCGATTAGGTCAGCTTCTTTCTCAGAACGCCCGCCAAACCGCCGACTCCGGCCAGCATGGTGAACAGCAGAGACACCACACCGGGTTCGGGGACTGACACGTTGAACTGGACTCCCAGGGTATTCGTACTGGCGCCAGTGGCAACCGCATAAGAATTGTCGACAACGTAGCTGCCCGGGGAGCCATACCACATGTCAGCGCTGGTTCCAATGGTCGGCGAACCCGCAGCGCCCGTGAACTGCTGCCAATTCACAAACGAATCATCGTAGCTCCCGCTGTTCCCCACAATGCTGACGATGTACGTCAGGGTCTGCGGCACCGCCAGACCACCGAAGTTAAAAACCTCAGTTGTATAACCGTTGCCGGTGGGGGTGACCTGTTCAGACCCAAGCAATGTTCCAGTATTGGGGTTCGTACCGGAATAGAGATCGACCTCGATCGGTTTTGAGCCGCCACCGGCGTAACCGAACAAATCAACTGTCTGGAGAAGGCCAGAACCAGCCAGTGTAATTGTGTTACCTACGCCAGCAGGCCCGCCTCCGTAGACAAAGCCAATCTGGTTGTTGTTGTCTTCAGGTGCTTGGTAGTAGGCAACGTCTGCCATGGCCGGAACCAGCGCCACAGCGATAGCCAGAACAAACAAACACACAATTCTCTTCATAGTGATACCCTCCTGGCTTACCCCCCCAGAAACGCTGATCTTGGCGATTCAAAGACACACCCAGCGCCAGAGCCAGCGTATACGCTTATTCCCAGTCGAGTGAAGCCGTTCAGTACAAGGGCAATTGGGCGGCCAGGAAGCGCGCCGAGCCAACATATAGCCACAACTCGCTGAATTTACGAAGGATAGGCCCAGACGCCTGGCGACTTTCTAGCCTCTCGCCCCGGTCACAAAGTGAAGATGTTTGGGACTTTTGTTAACTTTTTTATCAGGGGATTACCCAAGTTCTTGCATACCGGGCCCCCTCACCGAGCTTGCGTCGTCGGCGAGTCGTCCTTGCGCGGGCCACCGTCCCTCGAGTAGCGGCCCTTAGAATAGTGGTAATAATCGGCGCTTGAGCTCTTCGCAAAAGCCCACTCCGGCACGCAATTCAGCAGCACGCCGAGGAACTTCGCTTTCGCCACCATTTCGAGCGATTTCCCGAGCAACGGCCGAGCCGTATGATCCGGGCGAACCACCAGAATCACCCTGTCGCAGGCCGCTTGAATGAGGTCGAAGTCCGCTACGGCCGCAACCGGCGGCGAATCGATGACCACGAACCGGAACATGCCGCGGAGCTTAGCGCACAGGGCGGGCCAGGCGGGACTGTCGAGAAGTTCAACAGGATTCGTGGGCGGCGTCCCCGCACACATAACGCACAGGTTGGGAAGCTCGCGGGTGTTCACCAGAGCCTCCTCCAAGCTGCAAACGCCCCCTAACAGCTCCGCCAGCCCGGGCGCTTCCGGCAGCCCCAGTTGGACGTGGATGGCAGACTTGCGGAATTCCGCATCCACCGGATACAGTGCCGCCACGCTTGCGAAGCTCTCAAAAGAACCGCACAGTGCTGACGCAATTCCGCCGAAATAGAGAAAGCCCGCAGCTAACCGCTGCGGGCTTTCCTTGTTTCGAATTGCAAATCCTGAACGATCTTAGGCGTTCTGCCTGCGGCGCATGGCGGCGAAAAGACCAGTCAAGGCTAGTGCGAAGAGCGCGAAGATGCTATAGAAGCCCGGTTCGGGAGTCACCACTGCAAACTCCAGGTTTGGACCGTAATAGCCGCCCGCTGGATAGTGGTCTACAGGGAAGGCTGGACTAGGGCCATACACATAGCTTGTATCGACAAACGTGATGTTCGGATCGGTTAACGGTTGCGGCGACCATGCCCATGAATTATTGCCAACAAACGTGTCTACCGTATACTGTTGTCCCGCCAGAAGCGTCACTGGCGCGATGGGGTTGTACTGGTAGCCAGGTGCACCGGCGGTGAAAACTATGGTAGCCGAGGCCAGAACGTTCTGAGTCGAGTTTTGAAACAACTCCACGACTTCAATTTGGCCCGGCGTGTTGCCACCAGCGTCTTGGTAATAGGTGCCCAAGCCCACCACCGAGATGTCGGTACTAGGAGAGAAGATCATACCGAGGTTTACCGCGCTGCCAAGCCCCCAGTCGAGCTGCCCGGGGCTCGAAGGCGGCACAATAAATGCAACATCGGCAAACGATGGAATTGCCGCCAGCGCCAAAACCCCGACAACCGTGAGAATTCTCTTAAACGTCATCGCAAGACCTCCACACCGCCCGGGTCTGAGACTACCGAGGCAGCATACGTGATTTGACTGGCGACGGTTCGCCGGTTTGCGCAAGTGCAATTGAGCTGCCAGAAGGCGCGCCAAACTCACGCGGGGTGTAAATCACTGAAATTGCAGTAGATCAGATCAGGCAAACCGCGGCATTCCCGGTTTCCGGTTTTTTGCGAAAGGAGGATATTCGGGATTTTCCTGTCTACTTTGTTTACCAGGGGATTCCCTCACCCTATCCATCCCGGCCCTGGGTCACCGCGCCTCGGGTGCCGGCGAATCGCCCTTGCGATGGCCGCCGTCTTTCGAGTAGCGGCCCTTAGAATAGTAGTAATAATCGGCGCTTGAGCTCTTCGCAAAAGCCCACTCCGGCACGCAATTCAGCAGCACGCCGAGGAACTTCGCTTTCGCCACCAGCTCCAGCGATTTCCCGAGCAACGGCCGAGCCGTATGATCCGGGCGAACCACCAGAATCACCCCGTCGCAGGCCGCTTGAATGAGGTCGAAGTCCGCTACGGCCGCAACCGGCGGCGAATCGACGACCACGAACCGGAACATGCCGCGGAGCTTGGCGCACAGGGCGGGCCAGGCGGGACTGTCGAGAAGTTCAACAGGATTCATGGGCGCCGTCCCCGCACACATAACGCACAGGTTGGGAAGCTCGCGGGTGTTCACCAGAGCCTCCTCCAAGCTGCAAGCGCCCCCTAACAGCTCCGCCAGCCCGGGCGCTTCCGGCAGCCCCAGTTGGACGTGGATGGCGGATTTCCGGAAATCCGCGTCCATCAGAAGAACCCGCGCCTGGCTTTTCAACGACAGGGTCGCCGCCAAGTTGATGGCGCTGACGCTCTTCCCGTCTCCCGGCGACGCGCTCGAAATGACGATCAGGCGGGGCTGCTTGGGGTGCTGCACGATCCTGGTCCGCAAGACGCGGTATTGCTCGCTGGCCCGCCATTGGTCGTTCTCAAACGGTAGGAGCGGAGATGGCGCGGGGATGCGCAGACTGAGCGTACGGATCTGCGCGGGGGAGGGATCTGCGGACACTGCCAGCCCGTTCAGGACCTGAGCGGTCAAGGCGATGGGTGCTTCGGCGGCTTGGGGCCCCGCGGCCGGGGCGGCTTCATGGCCGCCATCGGTCAAAGGCCGGATCGCGTCCGCGATCTCTCCTCCGCTCTTGTTCAAAGTCTCGAATATTTTGCTCACGCCGTTTCGGTCCTTTGCGCAATCCCGAGTTTGCTTGCCAGCCTGGCCAACCGGGAGGGACGCGCCGCCGTCGTGCGATACCGCTCCAAAGTCTTCATCGGATAGGAATCCGCGATCGGATAGGCGTCCGCTGCCAGAATCGGCGTGGCGGGCGCGACGTCCGCTGCCACCGCCGGCGCAATCCGCGGTTCCGTCTTGAGCAGGCGCATATCGCGGCAGGCGGCCAGTACGTGGCGCACCTCCACCGTGGCCGATCCATCCGCGAACGCATGCGTCAGAGCGTTATCGCAGATCACATTGATCACGCGCGGGATGCCTTGCGACACCTGGCGGATGGTGGCGAGGGCGTCAGCCAAAAACGGCGCTTCGGCGCCGCCGGCCTTGGTCCAGCGGTGCCGGATGTACTCCGGGGTTTCCGCGGGTGAGAGGGGCCCAATCGCCACCCGCAACGCGATGCGTTGCTTGAATTGTTTCAGTTGGTCGCAGTCCAGCAGGTCGTCCAGTTCGCTCTGTCCCAGCAGCGCCACCTGCAGGAGCTTCTCGTTCGCGGACTCGAAGTTTCCAAGCAGCCGGATCTCCTCGAGCACCTCCATGCTCAGCTTGTGGGCTTCATCCACGATCAAAGCGGACACCTTCCCTTCCCGCTGGCCGCTCCACAGGAAGCTCTGAAGCTGGGCAATACGCTGCGCCTTGCTCACCGGAATATCCGTGAATCCGAAGTCCATCATCACCGATTCCAGAAACTCCGCGCCTGTCAGCGTCGGATTGACGATCACGCTCGACCGAACCGTGGCCACCGGCAGATGCTGCAGAATCCGCGTCAGCAGCGTTGTCTTCCCGGTGCCGGCCTCTCCGGTCAGAACGACGAAGCCCTTGCGGGACAGGATGGCATAGGTGAACCCCGCCAGCGCCTCCCTGTGTTGCGGCGTCAAGTACAAAAACTCCGGGTTTGGCGTCAAGCTGAACGGGTCTCTAGCCAATCCGAAGAACTGGTTATACATGTTTACAACCGATCGATAATAGACCGCGCGCCCCCGCTGAGAAGGCCCGCCAGGCAAGGCAACACGGCAAGAGCGGCGGCCACCGGCTTGTTTCGGCCAGCGCCATTGCCGCGGGAGGGCGGCGCTTTCTCGGAAGGCCGGATGGGAACATCGATGTAGGGCAGCCGCGCCAGAACCGTAGTGCCTGGCGGCAGCTCCCATTCTCCCAGGAACACGTTATTCCGCAACTCGAGCGCGAACCCGACCAGCAAACCAAGCGCCAGGGCAGCGGCCGATCCGCCCGCATAGAGCGCCCCTTTCTTGGGCTTCACCGGCTTTTCCGGAATCGTCGCCCGGTCCAGAACCGTGAATCGCTCGGACTGCTGCCTCCGTTCCATATCCAGGGACATCGCGGCCGCGGTCTGCTTGTCCAGCAGGGACTTGTAGTTCTCCTTGGACATTTCGTAGTCGCGCGTAAGCTGAGCCATTTCCTGTTCGCGCACCGGAAGGTGCTCGATGCGGACTTGATAACTGTCGATGTCGCGCAGAATCTGTTTCTGTTCCGTGGCGCGGCTCGCCAACTCCGCGTCCGCAACGGCGATTTGCGCCTTCAGCGCGGCGATCTGCTCGCGGGCGCGAGCCAGATCCGGCGGTTCCAGCGGCTGTTCGCCGTTCGGCCCCGGCTCGGCCTTTTTCGCCTGCTGTTGCTCCTCCTCTTTCTTGGCGTCTTCAATCTGCTTGCGCAAGCGGACCATCGGCGCAAAATTGTCGGTGTACTGAGTGCGGAGCGTATCGTATCGCTCCTGGAGCGTCTCGGACGCCTTGCGAACCGGTTGGCCGCCCGGCGCTACAACCACGGGGCGCCCGGCCTTGTATGCAGCCAGCGCCTGGGCCTCGTCGGCCTCCAAGGCGCCGAGGGTGCTTTGCTGAATAATCTTGGTCTGCTGGGTCCGGTTGATGGCGTCCATATTCGCCTGCAAGCGGGTGTGAAGCCCCGACAGCGCAGCCGTCAGGGCAGTCTCCTGCTGCGGCAGTTCCCCGTTGTGCTTGAGCTTGTAGGAACTGACGGCCGCTTCCAACTCATCAAGGTGCTTCTTGGCCTCCTGAACTTGCGTTCCGAGAAAGTCCGACGTGCCCGCGGCCTGCTGTTCCCGCGTCTTCAGGTTCTGCTCGACGTACAGTTCCGTCAAACGGTTGGCAACCTTCGCCACCACGTTCGGATTCTGCCCCTGATACCCGATCCGGAATGCCGCAAGCCGCGAGTTCTTTCCGATGTTGGCCGGCAGAGATTGCTGTGCGCCGCCCGCGCCGCCGCCTAGGTCGGGCGCGAAATCGATGCTGATATCCTTCCGCATCAGGTCGACGATTTCTTCCTCGAACAGCGTCTTTCGCTCCTTCTTGTACAGGTCGAAATCGTTGATGATCTTCGTCAGCTCGGCGCTGCTTAGAATCTGATCCCGGATGGTGGCCAGGCGATCCTCGAGGTTGCTTGCCACCGTCGCCGATACGTATTTCTCCGGGATACTTTGGGAATCCACCAGGATCAGGGCTTCCGCCAGGTAAATCGAAGGCAGTTCGTGCACGATGGCCACCGCGGCCAGGCTCAACAGAATCCAGACGGAGACGATGGAGACTTTCCTCTTCCACAGCGTTCGCGCGATGGACTGGATGGCGAATGCGGGCTGGCTGGACGAGGGACCCTCTGGATCCAGTTGCGTGTTGTTAGGCATGTCTAACTCCAGCCTCAGTAGCAATACGGGGGCCAAAAGCCGAGGTCCATGGTTCTTCACGGGCTTGGACCCCGCCGGACACCCGATTTGCCCTGCGATTGCCCGCTACCCTGTCAGTTTATCAAACATTGGAATATCGCATCCCCATGGTCCGACAATTCGGGTACCTGCGGCAGCCGTCGAGAGGCCCTTTTCGAAAGCCAACTTCCGATCCATAGCGCACGCAAGTTGCTGATTCTAATTCAGAAGGTTGACAGTTTGCGCCGTTTTGGACCCTTTAGTACTCTTCTTGCGCAGCCTTGCTCCACCAATTAACGGAAAAGCCGCTACGGGACGGCCCGTAGCGGCTTTTTACATGAAATGCGATTGTCTGGTCTTCCCAAGAACGGGTGATCGCCGAGAGCTTCTCAGGCTTGGCGCTTGCGCCGGACGAACATCAACAGCCCGCTCAATCCCAGGGCGAATGTGGAGTAGAAGCCAGCCTCGGGAACCGAAACGCCACCG
>Ga0182027_10005142_pt1 | contig 19986 bp, 17 predicted proteins | sample 712E1DmetaG_FD_121300 | JGI IMG/M metagenome (GOLD analysis project Ga0182027, IMG submission 121300) | Permafrost microbial communities from Stordalen Mire, Sweden - 712E1D metaG (Illumina Assembly) | ecosystem: Environmental > Terrestrial > Soil > Wetlands > Permafrost | place: Sweden...
CAGTGGCACGCCTTCATTCTTGCGCCCTGCTCAAGCCAAACTCCGTCAGTCGCCTCACGAACCCAACCGCCCTTTACCTCTCGGAGCGGCCCCGGACCGAAGCCCGAGGCCGCTTTCCTGAGCGCTATGCAATCAGAGCTAGTACTCCACCAAGGTTCGGGCGCAGCCAGCGGCACGCCTGCGCCACTGTGAAGATCGGTTGATCGTCGCGGCCGAACGCAGACACGAGTTCGCCCATGGCCTGGCGGACGTCACTCGGCATGACGTCGTCGCAGTTCCACATGAGTCCGGTGAGGCGCTCAAGGCTGAGCTGCGGCGGGTCGACCTCATCGAACTCGCCCATGATGTACTGGTACAGCCAGTCGCGTAGGTGCCCAGGGGCGTGTCCTCCGCGGCGAGGGTCGTAACGCATGGCATATTCCTTTCGATCGTGCGCGTACGAACACGCGCGCCAACAAGGTGCTCGAAGGAGTTGAGCAACCGGGCAAACTCCCTTTGCGAGCCCATGCCATGCCATTCCGCAATCCGTGCCGGTCAATGCCGGGCTACGGCCGGTTCCCTACTAATAATCTAGCGGTTTGCTGAGCAGAGCTGACCGGGGTCAGGTGGCGCGTCGCCGCCATCACGTCCGAACGCAAGCGCTGACGGAGTGGAGCAAGGCCAGCCCCGGCGTCGCCTAACGACCCGGAGCTATTCCGGCAGGACATCCTGCCGATGCTCGCTCCCGCGAAACTTTCCGTGATCGCCGAGGCGGCCGGGTGCTCGAAGGCGTACGCGTCGGACATTAGGCGTGGGAAGTGGACACCGCACGTGTCGATGTGGGCGGCCCTGGCTGGGCCGGTCAGGGTGGACACCGTTCGGACATAGAGATGGTTCGCATCCCAGCGGCGGAGCGCGCCTAGCCTCGTTACTCAGAGGACGGAGGCACAGTTGCCGGAGCTGGTGTGGGAAGGGAAGTACGGGCCGGACGGTCGCAAGGTCGCTCCGCTGCGCGTTGCGCTCCCATTTCAGACCGTGGAGACCGTCAACGAGTCCGCTCAGGAGCGCCAGCGGTCGTTTGACCTGTTCGCGAGTGGTCATGCTGGTGACTGGCGCAACCGTCTGATCTGGGGTGACAAAAAGTACGTCCTGCCTGCTTTGCTCGATGAGTTCGCAGGCAAAGTCGACCTCATTTATGTCGATCCACCGTTTGCCACTGGTGATGACTTCTCCTACGTCGCCCAGATTCCCTCGGCGGTCAACGGATCAGGTGATGGAACTCGCTTCGAAAAGACCCCCAGCCTGATAGAGCAGAAGGCGTACCGCGATACCTGGGGACGTGGCCTCGACGGTTATCTCGAATGGTTCGGCGAGATGGCGCAGGCCTTCCATGAGTTGCTTGCCCCCACGGGAAGCCTGTACGTGCATTGCGATTCGCGGATCAACAGTTACGTTCGCATTCTGCTCGAAGACCTGTTTGGTCGTGATCAGTTCCGCAACGAGATTCGCTGGGTGCGTTCACTGCCACACAACGATCCAGGACAGTACGGACGGTCGAGCGACACCATTCTGTACTTCACCAAGTCCGAAGAGCGACTCTTCCACCCGCCGTACGTCCCGCAGAAGGAAGAGTCGGTTAAGGCGCACTACCGTGCGGATGCCGACGGGAGGCAGTATCGGTTGGCCTCGCTACTGGCTCCTGGTGGTCGGGGACCGCGCTACGTCTACAAGGGATACGAACGCAATTGGCGCTTCACGAAGGAAAACATGCTGGCACTCGAAGAGGAGGGTCGTGTCTCCTTCCAGGACGGCCAGATGCCGTCTCGCATTTACTACTTGGACGAGTCGTTGGGCTCGCAAGTCCAAGACGTCTGGGCCGACATCTCACCACTCAATCCAATGGCGACCGAGCGAGTCGGCTACCCGACACAGAAGCCCGAAGACCTCTTGAAGAGGATCATCGAGGCATCGTCTGATCCTGGTGGCTTGGTGATGGACTGCCTGTGCGGCAGTGGCACCACCGCAGTCGTGGCGGAGAAACTGGGTCGCCGCTGGATTGCCTGCGACCTCGGCCGTTTTGCCATACACACCACTCGCAAACGCCTTCTCAACGTCTCCGGCGTTCGGCCGTTTGCCGTGCAGAACCTCGGCAAGTATGAGCGTCAGGTCTGGCAGATGGCGGAATTCGGGGAGACGGCCGCGGCTCGAACGGCGGCATACCGAACCTTCATCCTCGAGCTGTACAGCGCCCGACCGGTAGGGGGTTACACATGGCTGCACGGCTTGAAGCAAGGACGCATGGTGCATGTCGGGACTGTCGACGCGCCAGTGACGGTCGGTGATGTCAAGCAGATCGCCATGGAGTTCCGTAAGGTCGTAGGTAAGGGCAAGGACTCGCCCTCCTCGACCAGCGTCGATGTGCTTGGCTGGGACTTCGCCTTCGAGGTCAACGAGGTCGCCCGGCAGGATGCCGCCAAAGCTGGGATCGAAATGCGCTTCGTTCGCATCCCCCGCGAGGTTCTGGACAAGCGGGCCGTGGCGCAAGGCGATATCCGCTTTTTCGAATTGGCTGCTCTCGACGTGAAGGTGCGGAGCTCCAAGCTGAAAGTCACGCTTACGCTGTCCGATTTCATTATCCCCATCGACGATGTCCCCGAGGACGTCCAGCGCGCCATCACTGACTGGTCCCAATGGATCGACTACTGGGCTGTGGATTGGGACAACCAGGGCGACACATTTCACAACGAGTGGCAGAGCTATCGAACGCCGAAGGTTTTGAAGTTAGAGCTGACGGCGTCCCACGAGTACGAAAAGCCTGGCGAATACACCGTTGTCGTGAAGGTCATCGACCTTCTAGGCAACGACACCACCAAGACACTGTCAGTAAGGGTTTCCGGTCGTGCCTCGTAGGAAGTCGGGGCCTGGACCAGGTCAGGCGAGCCTGCTCGAAGCCCGCGTCACCACCGCGCCATGCGTGCCTGCCATCCGCAAGGCCGTGACCGAATGGCGTGAGCGCAAGTACAAAGGCGCGAGCGACACAAGCAAGCTGCTTCTCAATTACTGGTTCGCCACGGACCATCGCATGCTCGGCAGCGACCCCTTTGCGTACTACTTCGCGCAACGCGAAGCCGTCGAAACGTTGATCTACCTCTTCGAAGTCGAGGGCATCCGGCGACACCGCGACCTGATCGAGCGCTACGCCACCGTGCCCGGCATCCACGTCCTGCAAAACGACGATTTCGCCCGCTACGCCATCAAAATGGCGACTGGCAGCGGCAAGACCAAAGTCATGGCCCTGACCATCGCGTGGCAGTACTTCAACGCCGTCGCCGAAGGTCGCGACGATTACGCGCGTTCCTTCCTGTTGTTGGCGCCCAACGTCATCGTCTTCGAGCGCCTGCGCTCCGACTTCGCTGGTGGGCGCATCTTCCGCACCGATCCGGTAATTCCACCCGAGCTGCGCATCTTCTGGGATTTGGACTGCTACATGCGCGGCGAGACTGAGCACTCGAGTTCCGAGGGCGCCTTGTACGTCACCAACATTCAGCAATTGTACGACCGTCCTGCGACTGACTCCAACGAGCCCGAGGTGATGACCGATGTCCTCGGTCCGATCCCCCCGGCTTCGGACAGTGAGGTCGAGGGGTTCGATGTGCGCATCGCCTCTCGGGGTGCGCCGTGCCTCGTCCTCAATGACGAGGGCCATCACACACACGACGAGGAGAGCGAGTGGAACCAGGTTATTCGCAGACTGCATGAGAGCCTGCCGTCTGGGCTCACGGGCCAGCTCGACGTCTCGGCTACCCCTAGGTACGCGAAGGGCGGCCTGTTCACGTGGACCATCTTCGACTACCCGCTCAAACAAGCGATCATCGACAACGTCGTCAAGCGCCCCATGAAGGGGATGACGGTGGGGATCAAGGATCAGCCGTCCGACATCGCCAGTGTGAAGTACCGCGCCTACCTGACGGCCGGTGTGGAGCGATGGCGTGAGTACCGTGATCAGTTAGCCGGCCTCGGCAAGAAGCCCGTGCTATTCGTGATGCTCAACAGCACTCTCGAAGCCGACGACGTCGGCGACTACCTTCGCGTCAAGTATCCCGAAGAGTTCGGTGCCACTGCATCGGGGGAGAGGCAGCTTCTTGTCATCCACACCGACCGCAGCGGTGACGTCTCACGGAAAGACCTTGACGCCGCTCGCGAGGTTGCCCGTCGCGTCGATGAAGGCGCCAGTCCGGTTAACGCCATCGTCAGCGTGCTCATGTTGCGCGAAGGCTGGGACGTTCAGAACGTGACGGTCATCGTGGGTCTGCGGCCCTACACCTCCAAGGCCAACATTCTTCCCGAGCAGACCATCGGGCGCGGTCTTCGGCTCATGTTCGGCAGCATGCGCACGACCTATACCGAGCGGGTCGACATCATCGGCAACAAGGCGTTTTTGAAGTTCGTCGAGCAGTTGGAGCATGAAGAGGACATCACCCTCGAAACCTTCGATCTCAAAGAACCGTTAGTCATTACGACCATCGCTCCCGACCCTTCCAAGGCTGACAAGGACATCAACGTTCCCCTGCTGAGTCCGATAATTGCCAGGAAGAAGACGCTCGCCGAGGAGATCGCGGCGCTCGACGTTGCAGCGATGCAGTGCCCGATGCTTCCCAAGAAGCAGAACGACGTTGCTGCCCAACAGTTCCACTACGAGGGCGTCGACATCATTTCGCTCCAGCGGCTGGTCGAGCGTGACTACACCATCCCCGAACCGCAGACGGCCGAAGAGGTGATCTCGTACTACGCAAAGCGCATCTCCCAAGATGTGAAGTTGCCGTCTCAGTTCGCTGCGTTGGTCCCGAAAGTCCGCGAGTTCCTGGAGACCAAGGCGTTTGGCGAGATAGTGAACCTCAGCGACAAGGCGATGATCAAGGCGATTGCCACCAGTGTTGCGCAATATGTGACGATCAAGACCTTCGCGGCTGCACTGCGTGGACTGGTCGTCGAAGAGCTGGTCCCGATACTGGAGGGAGAAGGTCGCCCGTTGTCAAACACCGAGCCCTTTCCGTTCTCACGGCCGACGTTCGAAGCGAGCAAGACCGTCTTCAACCTCGTTGCCGCCGACAACGAGTTCGAGCGCGACTTCGCCCACTTCCTCCAGGACGCAACCGACGTGCGGGCGTTCGCCAAGCTGCCACAGCGCTTCGGCTTCGCCATCGAGTACACCGACAACGCCACCAATCTTCGCTACTACGAGCCCGACTTCGTTGCCGTCGGGTACGACGGGGATCACTACCTGATCGAGACAAAGGGTCGCGAAGACGTTGATGTCGCTCACAAGGACCGAGCGGCGTTGATCTGGTGTGAAAGTGCGACCTTGTTGACTGACACCCCTTGGAGCTATATCAAGGTTCCCCAGCTTGAGTGGAACATGCTACAGCCGGTCACATTGGACGATGTTCGGATCGCGTTCACACCCGTTCCATAGAGTGCCGCGGTGCGCTGTGTGGGGTGCTCGGGGATTGCCGAGCCGCAAACCACCTAGTGGGACCCCTCCTACGTCCCAGCCCCTACACGCAACGGCAGTCGATAGGGAGCGGTTCACTGCGGGCCGATACTGCAAGTCGCCGCCGCCGAAGCGACGTGAGGCGTCATCGCCCTGCTTGCCACTCCACCCACCACCTGGTAGCCACGTGAGCGCACAACGTGGCGTTGACGTGACCAAGACCGAGGCCTTCTACGCTCAAGGCTCTGGCCAGCCCAGCCGAAGGCGACGAGCGGCGTCAAGTGTTTGGCGCCCTTGCGGACATCTCCTCGTTCCCGCCCTCTTGCGGCTTGTCATGGCGTTTGTTGGGCGGTTCGCAGGTTGTGAAGTACACGATAAAGCAGTGTTGGAACCTTTGATCGAGCGACTGAGATCAGATGATCAAGCGGCACCGCGAGCAGGCTCGTGTCCACATCCAGCATCTCTGTCCATGCGGTCGGGTAGTACCGCGCGAGCATCGAGAGGCAGTACAGGATCAGCCACCAACAGATCAAGAGGTCCTGAGCCTCGTTGTTTCCGGCTACCGCGGGCAACACGACGCCGTAAGTCGCATTTGTGTCGTCGCCGTAGACGACGTCGAGCTGCCGCGCTGTCCACTCACTCTGGTTAAGACCGGAGATACGTGTCCCTCCATCCCACGCAAGTCGGATAACCCAGTCTCCGCTGTCAATGCGTCCGCCGGACGGCTCAGGCCCGTCGACGCTAGTCGGAACCCCGAGAGCGCGGAGCGTTGGATACGCCGCGAGCCATTCGGCTATCGGCTCGCCTGGCGGCGAAATAATTCTCGTATACGCAAGGTTGTGCGGCCCTGGCGGAATCGCTTCCCGGTTGCTAGCAAAATGCTCGGGAACCGGACCCAAGAAGAGGCTCTGCCTTGCGTCAGCGGCAAATAGCTCTCCAGGGTCTCCATTTTCATACACTTCTAGTGGTCTCGGGTGTGGAATCTGACTGTCGTCGAACAGCAGGTCAGAGTCGAGACTGGCTATCAGGTCTGACAGGCTCACCGACGAGTTCAGTACCGGAGAATGCAAGATGTTCGCCACCTGATGGACAAGGCCACTCCCGTTGGGACTCACGATCACTGTTGTGAGATTGAGGTGGGCACCGTCTGCGGGTGGAGAGAACCGAAAGGCAAGCCCATGCCGCTGAGCACCCTCCCAGCTATTGCCAGGTGTTCCTGCGGCACAAACTGCCCTCCCCGCCTGTGTGAGTCCGTAGAAGAGCAGCAGCGGGCTAGCAACGGATTCCACCACCTCGCTCGCTCGCCAGAGCTGTTCCGCCTGCTCAAGGCCGGCACCAAAGGTGCGGGCTCGCGCCCCACTGGCCGCAAAATTTGGACGGTTAGCTCGCATCGACCGAAGCGCAGCACCCCACGATTCGAGTTCGACGTAGTCCGCGCCCATGGCCCCGAGGTTATCCACGGATCGCTTGGGGAGCGAGCGAGGCAAAACCGTTGGACGCGGGGTGTGCCGCGAGCACGCACACAGTTCAGTAGTGGCCGTCAGCGCCGACTCGGCGTTCGGTGTCGTTTTGCGGAGCGCCCCCCGGTTAAGTCCCCGGCCTCAAGCTCGTCGGTCGGTCCTGGGGCTCCGCCCCCCCTGCCCTCGGCCGTGCCGCCCTAACTGTGCGTCCCTCTCGTCGTCCCGCCGGGGCTCTGGGTGGGTGGGTGTGCTTGTGGTTCCCCGGGCGCTCGGTGCCTCGCCCCGGGTGCCCCGGCGGTCGCCCTCCGGGCCGCGTCCCCCGTTTCGGTGTCCCTCTCGCCCCCTTGTCCCCTCTCTCCCAAGTCGTGGCTATGGGCGCTAAGGGACTCGAACCACTGACCCATGAAAACAATTCCATTTTCACCATGAAACTACCTACAGAATTTTCATGGGCGCAGGACTCTGTACCCCCCCGGCATCCTTTTCCGACGGCTCAGAGCGGGTCCTAGGGGTGCACGACTTGCAGTGGTGGTCGCACTGAAAGGGCTTATTTTGATTGACTTCTCTACCTCGAATGCTACGATACCTTTAGGTTCCGTTGCGGAACCGGACAAAGAGTGGCCCCGGCGGTGCGTCAACACCCCGGGACCTGGCCAGTACCTAACTAGGAGGACTGACAGTGACAAGGATCACGTACGCACCTGAGGAACGCAAGGCCCGTATGGACGTGGCACACGCTCAGATGGTCGCAGCGGTCGAGGCGATTGCCAGCTCTGAGGATTGGCGAGCCTTTCTTGACTTCGCAGCCAAGCTGCACACCTACAGCGCGCAAAACCGGATGTGGCTCTTTCAGCAAGCCATGATGCGTGGCTGGGACGACCTGGGCCACGTTGCCGGGTTCCGCACCTGGCTTTCGTTAGGGCGCCACGTACGCAAGGCTGAGACGGGACTCGCGGTCCTGGCACCTGTACGTGTGAAGGTCACGGCCGACGACGGTTCCGAGAGCTGGGCTGTGCGCGGTTTCAAGATCGAGCATGTCTTCGCCGCCTGCCAGACCGATGGCGACGGAGACATTCCCGAGCCGATCCGGCCGACACTGCTCACTGGCGATGGTCCCCGCGGTGCGTGGGACGCCCTCGTTCAGCTAGTCGAGGCCCGCGGTTTCACAATCGAGCGCGCTCCGTTGTTCCCCGCGAATGGCACGACCTCGATGACTACTCACACGGTCACGGTCGCGGATCGGCTGGACGATGCGGCCGCAGTCAAGACACTCGCTCATGAGCTAGCACACGTAGTCCTGCATTCCGACCCGAAATGTGATTACCACGGCAACCGCGGACGCTGCGAGGTCGAAGCCGAGAGCGTCGCCTACTTGGTGTGTCGTGAGCTTGGCCTTGAGACAGATGCGTACAGCTTCCCGTACGTGGCTACGTGGGCCAGTGGCGAGGTCAAAGTCGTGACGGCGGCAGCGGATCGCGCGCTTGGCTGTGCTCGACAGATCGTCGAGCAGCTCGAGCAGGTGACCTCGGAGCCGGCAGCAGCGTGAAGTACGGCCCGGAGCGCGAGGAGCGCTCGCCGGCCCGTCACCGGCTCCGGGCACTCAGCGAAGAGCAACCAGGGAGAGAGAGGAGCGAGCTATGGCAGCTCGCAAGGTGCTGGGCTACACGAGAGTCTCGACGCAGGAGCAGGTGACCGGGTTCGGTCTCGAAGTGCAGAGCAAGGCGATCCGGGACTATGCCAAGGCGAACGGATTACGTCTCGTGAGAACGTTCAGCGACGAGGGTCTGTCGGGATCGAACGGTATCGAGAAGCGGATAGGTCTGGCCAGGGTGCGCGAAGCCGCCGTGAACGGTGAGGTCAAAGCGGTCATCATCTACCGACTCGATCGGCTCGCACGCGATCTAGGGCTGCAAGAGATGTTTATGGCTGACATGCGCAAGGCTGGCGTCGAGGTACTCAGCGTGACCGAGCCCGACATCGACAGCGACGATGGCACGCGGGTTCTCGTGCGCCAGATGTTGGGAGCGATTGCGCAGTACGAGCGGTGGACGATCGGAACCAGAATGCGCGCCGGCAAGGCTGCCAAGGTCTCCAAGGGTGGCTACGGCGGCGGTCGTCCGCCGTTCGGCTGGCGCGCTGAGGGTAAAGAGCTTGTGCGCGACGAACGAGAGCAGGAGATAATCGCGCTGGTACGTCACCTTTCGAACGACGAGGGTCTGAGCAGCCGCCAAATTGCCGCTCGACTCGAGGAGGCTGGCCACCGGCCGAAAGTCGGTCAGCACTGGGCGAGCATCCAGGTGCTGCGGATCATTGAGCGAACGTAGAAACGGCTGCTTCATGATGCATCCACGTCGCCGGTGTCTGTTCAGGGACTGTCCCGCAAGCGCCTATCCTTGGAAGTGTTGTGCTAGCGCCAAGGCCGACTGCCAGGGCGCCAGCCCCAAGAGGTGAGGAAGGCGCCATGAGCAGCAGCGATGGCCGCCGGCCAGGCGAGACGTGGTCCGACATGATTTTGGCGCTCGGGGCGGCGCGGCAACAGGCCCGACGCGCCGCCCAGGAGACCGCGGCTGCCACCGACGCGGTCCCAGTGCGCTGGCGCCTCCGAAGCCGACAGGGAGACCCTCAGTAGTGTCCGACGACTCGACGACTTCGGTACGGCATGACTCTGAGCTGATTACTCGAGCCGCGCTTCGTGAGTGGCGCGAGACACTGATCGACCTCAGTGGCCGCAACCGGCTCATCAACTTCCGATCAGGTGTACGCACCTCGGCTGTGGAATTCTTCCGGCCGAGTGCCGCAGAGATTCTGAGCAGACTAAGTAGTCAGCGATCGCTTCTCTGCCGAACCGTTAACCCGGTCGTCGATCCAGAGGTCGGACCCCAGCCCGAGTCACCGCCGCGTGCGTACACACTTGACAGCCGCAAGCCGGAACAGGATTTCGAGGCTGCTCTGCGTCAATTGAAACGACGGTCCGACTCTGAACTGTTGGATAAGGGCCTTTGGGTGCTGTATCTGGCTATAGGGCTGTTGAAATGGGTAGACGAAGACAAGAGCGTCTACAGGAGTCCGCTTCTCTTGGTTCCGGTACGGCTGACGCGAACAGCACCACAGCGCCCCTGGTTGCTGGATCTCGCTGAGGAGGATACGACTCTCAACCCGGCTTTGACCCTGAAGCTGGAACGGCTCAGTGTCGTTTTACCTCCCTTCGACGAGTTGGACGACGATTTCGACGTCGACGCGTATCTAGGACAGGTTGAGTCGGCGATTCTCGGGCAACGCGACTGGGAGGTGCTCCGCGAGACGCATCTGTCGTTCTTCTCGTTTCACAAAGAAGCCATGTACCGAGACCTCCTCACCAACGAGGATCTCATCGTTCAGCACGCAGCTGTGACCGCGCTCGCCTGCGGGGGTCGAGGAGATCTGGTCGGTGACTTTCTTTTCGACGAGATCCCAGACGAAGAGCTGGATGAGCGGGCCTCCCCTGAATCCTCTTCGTTGGCGCTTGACGCTGACTCGTCTCAACGGGCCTGTATCGCTGCGGCGCTCGACGGGAAGTCCTTCGCCATGGATGGGCCACCGGGGACAGGAAAGTCACAAACGATCGCCAACATGATCGGAGTCCTACTCGGGGTTGGCAAGACTGTGTTGTTCGTTTCGGAGAAGGCTGCCGCTCTAGACGTCGTCCGAAAGCGCCTCATCGAGGTTGGGCTCGACGCCTACCTTCTCGAGCTGCACTCCCACAAGACCACACGCAAACACGTAGCCACTGTCCTTGGGGAGAGCCTTGGCCAGGTGCCAGTAGCACCTCGGGCCATGTCCGAGCCAGATCGCGGTCGCGCTGCTGAACGGCGTAGGGCACTCAGCGCTTACGCGGCCGCAATGAACACAACTCGAGAGCCGCTAGGCCACTCGCTTCACGATGTCCTCGGCTTGGTAGCGATGCTCAATGATGTGCCAGCGGCACCGAACTATGAAGCTGCCCAAACGAACCTCTCCGGTCAGGACCTGCGCAAGATCAGGGAAGCAGCCGAGGATATAGCACGAGCGTGGCGACCGGCAGCCCAGGGTGCCTCGTTCGCGTGGCGAGGAGTAACCGAGCAAAGCTCTATGGATGCCCGACTTCACGCCCTGTCATCAGCTCTGGACGAGTTGCGCGGAGTCACTGAACCACATCAACGAGTCATCACTGCTTTCGGACTCACAGGCACATCGAGCGCCGAAACCTTGAATCGGCTGCTCGATCTGTCTGGAACTCGTCCTAACGAAATCCCCGAGTCCTGGCTGCTTACGGACCACTTTGACCAGGTCGAGGGAGCCGTGGAAAGCCTCCTTCATGACCTGAACACGATTTGCGACGCCCAAGAGCGAACGTGCTCGGTCGCGGGGGTACCGTGGAGTGCTGTCCCCGACGAGGCCTCGGCTCCCGCACCCGACCAGCGCGCCCTCGATGGCCTGATCCCGCATGGCCTGGATATGCGTGCCTTCACGGCCGATTTTGCGATTGCGCTGTCGAGCGCGTTCGTCGCCGATGTGGAGCTGCTCGAAACTCGCGTGAACTCGTTCTTGAGGATTGCAGCCATGCTGGGACTGCCGTCACCCAAGAGATTCGCTGAAGCCGAAGACCTACTCGGCATCGCCGGCATCGCGTACCAAGAGGACTGTCCTGATGCGAACTGGTTGAGTGACACAGGGTACGAGGCTGCAAGTCACGCGACGCAGACCCTGATGGCAGTTCTCCAACAACGCGGCACTCTTGAGGAAAAGGCTCGGCAGCACTTCACTGAGGCTGTCTTAAGTCTCGACGTGGAACAGCTTGCCAAGCACTTCCCGCAACAGCGCGGGCTCAAGAAGCTCAAGTCGGAGTACCGGGCTCAGCGCAGGGCTATTGAAGCGACCACCCTGCCACTCGTTCCACTGAGCGTCGCTGTGAGCCACCTTGACGACGCCGCCTGTTGGAAGAAGGCAGTTGACGACGTCGCCGCCGCTGAGGCGATACATGCTGTGGCGCTCGGGGAGTACTACCAGGGCCAGGCAACAGATTTCCCACGGATTGAGCGTGCGCTCCTCTTCGCCTACCGAATTCTGCAACTTGGCGCGTCGGCTAATTTGACTCGTCTCGCTGCCCATCTGCGCAAGGAGCGATCAGATCCTGAGATCTCCGATGTGGTTGCTGGTGCACACGCTGACTTGCAGCGATGGAAGAGCTCCCTAGCTCCGACGCCAGCACTAGCTGGCCCGCCCGAGCTGTTGGATCTGTCCTTCACGGATGTTATCGCTTGGCTGAAGACCCACATCGAGATGCTCCAAGAAACTGCAGATTTCACGCGGCGGATCTCGGCCAGTGTCGGACGTGTGCTCACATTCGAAGAGGCCATTCACTTGGTTCAGCTTCGAACAAAGGTTGATACGGCTCTCGGTGCCCTGCGGGAGAAGGGTGCGGACTACTCCGGCGTGTGCGAGCACCTGTTCGACGGGGACCGCACAGATGGTGATCAGCTCCGCAGCGCACTCTCCTGGGCTGGGGAACTTCGGAGCCTCGTCGGAGGCGGGCTCGACGTCGAGCAATGGAAAGCCCTCCACCTCGCATCTCCGAGCCCGAGCCTGCCGGACGCGATCGCCTCGTGGAGGAGAGCCACGTCCGAGCTTTCTTCCGTATTCGATGAGACCAGACGCGCTGACCTTCAGACTGAACTCGACGACTACGACGACGCGGAAGACCTCATACACGCGTTGATGGTCGATCCTGGCGGCGTAGATGACTGGTTCGCCTACGAGCGAGCCAGGCGGCGCCTGGACCGTTTCGGGCTCACCTCTGCGATCGACTTCTGCATCAGGGAACGCGTGCCCGCCTCTCAGGTACCGCGAGTGATCGAGCGAGCAGTCCTCCAGCCGTGGGTCGACCAAGTCTTGGCAGCCGATACGGCGCTTCAACCGCTTCGCTCCGCGGATCGAGACGCTCTCGTCGCCGAGTACCGAGCCCTCGATCGCCAGTTGATCGCATCGGCTGCGAGCGGCATCATCGCGTCACTCAACCGGCGGAGACCACGAGGTGACGCCGGCGAATCGGCAGTCATTCGCCGGGAAGCGACGAAGAAACGCAAGCACATGCCGGTGAGGACCCTGCTTGCGAGGACCAAGCACGTCACACAGATAATCAAGCCCTGTTTCATGATGTCCCCGCTGACGGTCTCTCAGTTCCTCCCCACCACCTTTGATTTCGACGTAGTCATCTTTGACGAGGCATCCCAAGTGAGTCCTGGCGACGCGATCAACTGCGTATACCGTGGCCGGTCGCTAATTGTTGCCGGTGACGAGAAGCAGTTGCCACCGACAGCGTTCTTCACCAGCACCGATCCAGATGACAACGACGAATGGTCAGAGGACGAGGTCGATGCGAAGGACTTCGAGTCGATCCTCGATCTCGTGAAGGCATCGGGTTCCTTCCGGTCGCTCACGCTTCGGTGGCACTACCGCAGTCGCCACGAGAGCCTGATCGCCTTCTCGAACGCTACGTTCTACGACGGGCGCTTGGTTACTTTTCCAAGCTCGCAATTCGACTCACCCGACGTTGGCGTCGAGCTATTCAAAGTCGACGGCGTGTACAGACGAGGCACGAGTCGTGATAATCCCGTCGAAGCAACAAAGGCAGCCGAGCGGGTCATCCATCACTTCTCGACTCGACCGAGCCTCACCCTCGGCGTTGTTACCTTTTCCGAGGCACAGGCTTATCTGATCGAACAAGCGGTTGAGGAGGCACGTCAATCGCATCCTCATCTTGATCGCTACTTCACTGACGATCGTCTCGATGGCTTCTTTGTGAAGAGTCTGGAGTCGGTCCAAGGCGACGAACGAGACGTGATGATCTTCTCGATCGGATACGGGCCGGACGAGTTCGGCAGAATGCTCATGAACTTCGGTCCGGTGAACAAACCAGGTGGTTGGCGGAGGCTGAACGTGGCCATCACGAGGGCTCGGTTCCGCAACGAGATAGTCAGCAGCGTGACTGCCGCGGACATCTCGACGGTCTCAGCCAATGAAGGTGTGCGCCATTTGCGCCGGTACTTGGACTACGCCGAACGCGGACTACCGGCTCTTGGATTGGACGATGCTGAGAGTAAAGGTGATCCAGAGTCCCCCTTTGAGGAGTCAGTTCTTGGCGCGATCCGTTCCTGGGGGTTCAACGCGACCCCTCAAGTGGGCGCGTCTGGCTACCGAATCGACATCGGGGTATCTCATCCAGAACATGCTGGCGGATACCTCCTGGGTGTCGAGTGCGACGGCTTCATGTACCACTCTTCCCGCGCCGCACGAGATCGCGATCGGCTGCGGGAGCAGGTGCTGCGACGTCTGGGCTGGACCCTCCACAGAATTTGGGGGACCGCTTGGTATCGCAACCGTCAGGGCGAGGAGGCGCGCCTGCGCGCTGCCATCGACTCTGCTCTCACTCGGCCAATCCAAGGGTTAATGGTCTCGGCCGAGGCAACCGATGATGAGATCGTCCGGGCGGTCGTCGAAGTCGAAACGGTAAGACTGGACGCGAAGCCAATCTGGGCCGTGCCGTATCAGGTTGCTCAGGTTCCGCCTCTCCCACGATGGTGTGACCCGAGCAGCACCGACAGTCGCCGATTCATGATTCCGGCCGTAACCGAGGTCGCGAGAGTTGAAGGACCAGTGCATATGTCTTTGATTCATCAGCGACTTCGGGACGCCTGGAATATCGGTCGCGTCGGTTCGATCATCCGAAAGAACATCGACGTCGCGATCTATCGGGCTGAGGTCTCACGGCAGGGAGACTTCATCATGATCCCGAGCTCAGGAATCCGCGTTCGGACACCAACCCCGGATTGTTCCCGGACGATTGATCAGGTCGCTGACGACGAGCTCCTTACCGCGTTGTACAGCTATATTCGCGACTCGGTCGGGGTCAACCAAGACGAGCTCACGGCGGGCGTTGCTCGTCTGTTCGGATGGAATAGACGAGGCAACGGGATTCAGGGACGCCTTGACGATATCGTGCAGAGACTCCTCAATCTGGGCTACCTGCTCGGCAACAGCGATGGTCTATCAATAGACCCCTCGAGAGAGACGCACTAGGACTCTCTCACCCCGCTGAGATTGGGCTGGGCCGTTCAAGCGCTACGCATCGCCAGGCTCGCCTTCCGGCGGCTCCAACGCTGAGGGCACAAGACCAAGCTCGCGCTCGGCAGCAGCGATTGCGGCCTCATTTTGGGCTATGAGCGCCTCTAAGACGTCCGACGGAATTACTTCAACGCGAGCACTCGTCGGGGCGTACGTGCCCTGCAGCCGGGCGCGCTGGTCCTCTATCCTCGCCAAGCGGTCGATGGCGGCAAGGTTCACTGTCCGATCCCGCAGTGGTATGAACACCCCCGCCTCGTCCATGACTCCCACGATGCGGCCATTGGAATGAGCTAGATGCTCCTCTTCAGCGACGGCCTGAGCGATTTGCGCCATTGCAGTAAGTCTCGCCAGTGCGACACGCTTTGCGAGCACGGTCGAGTCGTCGGGTATCGAGGCCATAGCGCGCTCGACTCGTCGATGAGCCGTGGCGACGTCGCAGTGCTGAATCTCGGCCACTTGCCGATAGGACGAGTACCGCTGATACAACACAGCTGCTTCGCGATCTAGCTCGGCATTCTCCAAAACACGTACGAACCTACCTCTACCGTCATGATGAGCCCGTGCATTGGCCATTGCGTTGTGATGGTAGAGCAGATACCGACGAAGTGCTTGCATGGTGCCCGCACAAGAGGGACGGCGAGGAAGGAACAGAACGATATCCGCGAAGGACTGGCAACGTCATGACTTCCTGTCTTGGCGTCGCGCTCGACGCTACTCGTAGCCCACCTCATCCGTGAATGGAAGAATTGCCTGAGCCGCCCAGACGCACCTTCAATTCACCCCGCATAGCTGCTTCACGCTCGAGGGCCTCGGTCCAAAGGGCAGAGTCGCGGCAAGCCTCGATTTCGGAACGAATGAGGTCGACGATGAATGCGGGTTCAAGAGCGTCGAGTTCCCAGCATTCGGTGCCGAACTCCTCAACGTAAGCTCGAGTGATCGAGCTTTCCTTCACGAAATTGGGCGGCGGATTGTGCTCCCGGACCTGATCCATCGTGAGGGCGATGCGCTTGACCTCGAGGCTACCGAGTAGGGAGTTGCCGACGTCCTTGCCGATGAACAGTGCTAGTCGCTCGCGGATGTCGCGTGTCATGTCGATGCCCTGGGGATCGTGGTCGCCGAGGTGCAGGATGACGACCGACTGACCGTCGGCGATGTACGCACCGAGGCGCCGGGCCGCGGCCCACTGCTCCGATTGGCCGTTGTAGCCGATAGTCGCGAAGTAGGGCACGTCTTCCGATGGACAGACCGAGTCGAGCACGCCAGCAAGTGCATTCTTCTCCACCCAAACCTCGACTCGCTTCGGCTGCTCGGCCCACTTGTCGGTCCGGAATTGCTTGGCCGCTGCCTCGATGATCTGACCCGGATCATCCCAGTGCGAGAGAGCGACGAGGTTGCGCGTCCGGTCGACGATATAAGCCCAGTCAAGCTCGCCGGCAAGCCGGGCATCGCTCACGATCCTGCCGAGCCGGTCGTAGTTAGCCGCGGTGTTCTCGTAGAGGCCACGAGCAACGAACTGATAGTGAAGCTGGCGGAGAGTTAGGGCAAGCCCCTGATTGGTGTACTCTTCGCAGATCGCGTTCGCTTGGGCGATCATGGCACGAGCCTTGGCATAGAAGCCCTTCTTGACATAGCACACGCGGCTCATCGCGTGACCTCGACCCAGCTCATAACCCGTCCTCGTCATGGCAGAGGGTAGGTGGGCAGGAGAGCGGCTCTCGCACCGTCATGGGTGTTCCTCATCGAACGGGCACGAACAGAAGCGCCGGGCGTCAGCTCGCAGGAGTAGCCGAGCCGCACTCGCTGGCCGTCCTCCGCAGTCCGGGCAGAGTTCGACGACGATGGTTGTGCCGTCGCTGCAGGTCATGGTTTCGGTATTGGTGGTCACCACGGCACCTCGAAAAAGTCGCACTGCTCGTCAGCTTCGCTTGCATGACCTTTTCGCTTGCAAGTGACACAAACTGTTTCCGGCGCGACTTCTGTGATTTCTAAAACGAGGTTGTCTACTACTTCCTTCTCCCCTGCTCCCCATAGGCGGGTGTTTTCGCTGCTCACGGCGGGATTACCTGACGGGATACTCGTCACTAAGCCGTCAGATGGGCCGCGGATAGCCTCTGGTTGACTGACGGCGCTCCCGTCAGATGAAGTGACGGGAAAATCGTCAGATGAGGCGGGCTTGGACGGATGGAACCGCGCTTCTGCGATGTCATCGAAACAATCGATAAAGACGATGCCAGGCAGCTTCGTGAATGGCCGGGTAATGGTTATCAGGCACAGTTCCGCAAGATGCTGAACGCCCTTCGAGATGGTCTCTCTCGTCATTCCGACGTCATCGCTGAGTTGGGTCACCGTGCCCGTGTAGAGCCAGGTCTCGTAGTTAGCGCCCTCGAGAAGTTCTAAGAGCACGACTCGCTCGCTCAGTGACAGGCCGTGACGACGCGCAATCTCGTTGAGGGCGTGGCGCCGCAGCCACGTATGCCCTACTCGGCGCGACGGTGGTCGGCCCCGCTGCTCGGCCGCAGCCATCTGAAGCCTCCTGTCCCAAGCTCACGGCAGCCCTGTCTTCTGACGCTTTGTCGATTCCCGATAAGCAGCCCGTGGCACCATTGGCACCTCCACGTTCGGGTCATGGCTTGTATCCGGGCAGCCCAGAAGGCCGCCGACGACAAGTTGCCGAGCGTCACGGCGTAACCTCGCCGAGTTCCTCGCCTTCTCCTCCAGCCAACGATCCACGTCTGCCGGCCTATACCGCGCATGACGTCCGACCTTGATCATCGGTGGCCCGCTGCCGGTGTAGTTCCATGCGTAGATCGTGCCGGGCGGCACGCCCATCAGCTCAGCGAGCTCTTCGACGCTCAACATCTTCTCCACCTAGGACCTCCCGACAGTTTGAAATCCAACTGCTGACATCCTACCAAGCGTTGAGGAATAGACCGGTGATACCATCAGCCGGTGAGCAACGACGAGCACCCTCCAACCCTGGACGCCGTTATCGGGAACAACCTGCGTCGGCATCGTGAGCAGGAGGGCATAACCCAGGACGAGATGGCACGTCGTCTGCGGCATCGGGGCCTCCCATGGACGCGACCGACTCTCGCTGCGGTTGAGCTCGGTACGAAGACTCTGGACGTCGGTGAGCTCGTGCTTCTCAGCCTGACACTGGGGGTACGAGTCGACGAGATTCTGGCTGGAGACGGGCGCGCTCAGATTGGTCGCCAGGCTGTGCCGACTCTCCCGGTCGTCCGCGCGGTACTGGCGAGCAACAAGGCAGCAATAGGGAGAAGGCCGGGCAGCGACATCGGACTTCCGAACGTCGATTCCGATTTCACGATCGCCTTGGAACAGAAGGTTATGATCTTGCGTGAACTAGAGGCGCTCGCTCCCGACCTGCCGTTCAGCGAACTGAAGGCGGCCGAGGAAGCCGCACAAGGCGATGCGGAGCGAACAGCTGCGCGCAAGCTTCAGTGCTCCGCGGACAAGCTTTCGATAGCGGCTTTCGGACTCTGGAAGCGGTCGCTCACCGATGAGCGTGACGCGCGGGTCGCCACAACTGCGCCACCAGGTTCCTCTCCGCGCGCCATCCAGGCGCGTCGGGGCCATGTCACCCGGCAGCTGCTCGAGGAGATCGCGCCGATTCTCAGAAAGGGACACTGATGGCAAGCGTGAAGCGTCGAGGTAATGCGTGGCAGGCAACGTTTCGCGGGCCGGATGGTCGCGAGCGCACGCGGACCTTCCCGCGCAAGGTCGACGCTGAGAACTGGGCAGCCGACGAACGATCGAAGATGATGCGGGGCGAATGGATCGACCCGCGTGCAGGACGCGTGACGGTCAAGACGTTCGCTGATCCGTGGCTTGCACGTCGACAGGACCTTGCGGTGCGAACCGTCGAGCTGTACCGCTACCTACTCGACGGCCACATTCTCCCGACGCTTGGTGATGTCCCACTCGCGGCGTTGGCCCCGTCGATCGTCGCCGCGTGGCACGCCAAGCTCGCGACCGAGCACAAGACAACCGCTGCGAAGGCTTATCGTTTGCTTTCTCAGATCATGCGGGCAGCGGTAGCCGACAGGATGCTCGGGTCGAATCCGTGCCAGGTGAAGAGCGGCGGTGTCGAAAAGGCTGACGAGCGCCCCATCGCCTCGATAGCAGAAGTGAGCGCGCTGGCTGACGCAATGCCGGAGCATCTTCGCGTGGTCGTACTGCTCGCGTCGTGGTGCCAGCTTCGTCGAGCCGAGCTGCTCGGGCTCCGTCGGCGAGACGTCGACCTGCTTCACGGCACGCTCTCGATAGCCGTGACGCGTACAAAGACGATGGCTGGCGAGATGGTGGAGAAGGCCCCGAAGTCCGAAGCGGGCCGGCGCACTATCGCGATCCCGTCGAATGTCATACCAGTGCTCACCGCTCACCTTGCGCGGCACGTCGGCCCCGATCCAGATTCGGCGGTGATAGTGGGGGAGAAGGGTGGTCGGCTGCTCCCGCAAGTGCTATCAGCCTCGTGGTCGAAAGCGCGCGAGAAGGTTGGCCGTCCCGACCTTCACCTGCATGATCTCAGACACTCCGGGCTCACCTGGGCAGCCGCTACGGGTGCGACCGTTGCCGAACTGATGCGCCGTGGCGGTCACGCGAGCCCGGTCGCTGCTTTGCGCTACCAGCACGCGACCGAGGATCGCGACCAGGCGCTCGCTGATGCACTGGCAGGCCTGGCTGAGAGCGCGGACGTTGTACAGCTCACGGACATTACGCGGACAAAGGCCGTATCTGGCGAGTAGGCCGGGCATAAAAACATGCCCTGAGCAGGGAGCGGGCGACCGGGATCGAACCGGCATGACCAGCTTGGAAGGCTGGAGCTCTACCATTGAGCTACGCCCGCGACGCATGCTGAGGCTATCTTGCGGTCACCGGGTGGCGAGCCTGGACGGC
>Ga0182027_10005143_pt1 | contig 19985 bp, 15 predicted proteins | sample 712E1DmetaG_FD_121300 | JGI IMG/M metagenome (GOLD analysis project Ga0182027, IMG submission 121300) | Permafrost microbial communities from Stordalen Mire, Sweden - 712E1D metaG (Illumina Assembly) | ecosystem: Environmental > Terrestrial > Soil > Wetlands > Permafrost | place: Sweden...
ATGGGGCTCATTGCGGCGCTGGCCTTCACGGTGATGATTGAGAAGCTCTGCAACCAGTCGCCAGCCGGATTCTTCCAGGCGTCCCACAAGCCAGCGAGGGCATACAGCGGCTCGTCCCGTAGGGTGAAGCGGAAGGGTACTTTGTCGGGCTTGCGCCACTCGTAGTAGCCGGAGATGGGCACGAGACACCGGCGCTTATGCAGTGGGACGCGCCAGAGGTCGCTCTTGGCGAGATTCTCGCTTCTGGCGTTGAAGGTGGAGCGTGTAGGATCCGGTCCGCTCGAGCCAAATCCAACCAAGCCCCAGCGCATGCCGACCAGCTCGCGGGCTCCAGTGTCGCGGCCCTGCCGGATGACGGGCTGGATGGTGCCGGGTGCAATGTTGTAGCCAGGCGGGAACGGCTCATCGGTTGCCGGAGGAGTGTGGAAGTAGTCGGCGATCGCCTGCCCGTCGGCGATCCGGTAGTAGCGCCCGCACATGCCGAAAGCGTACCACGGCTGGGCCCTGGTGGACCCACCCGAGTTGGGCCGATCAGCGTCCGGCAATCGGCCTCTATGAAATGGACGCTCCACCATCCCCGCAGTATTGGAAGTTGAGCAAGGCCCGTGGCACTGATCACCATCCGCCCTTCCGTCTCCGCGTGATGGACACCTGTTGCTGTATGAGATGGCTGTCAGGGAAGCCGAGATACACCTCTGAGGGTCGGTAGCGGCGCAACTCACCACACAGCGGGCATTGGACTACCAGATTGCCTCTGGGGAACTCCTGAGCGCCGGCTGGGATGCTGCGGGTGCATTTCTTGCACGTCACCACGTAGACGTTTGGCTTGACCGCTCCCTGCTGGCAGTAGTGCATTGACATGGGAGAAGAATAAGCGAATACTTAAGGCGTGTCATCCACAGATGTGAGGAGCCGAGTTCAACCTCGCCGGCCGCCAGGCAATCGAGAAAGGTCTAACGATGGGCGCGGGTGCTGTGAGGCTAAATCTGACCCGTGAGCAGTATGGCAAGTTGCGTGGGTGAAACAGTTACGAAAATGGAGTAGCCTACGCGCCGGGTGATACTTACACAACCGTCGGTCCGAAAAGTACCTTGAGTCGTCGGCGCACTAATTCCTCGCGGGCCTCCAGGAAGTCGGCGAATCGGTCGAACTTCCAAAGCGCCTGATCGTCGGGGATCAGGTGACGTTTCAAGAAGCCTGGCTCGCGCGATTCCAACCACTCATCCACAGGCATGTCCTGCTTCCCCATGTTCTCAGGGGCGAGCAGCAGACACAGGTTTCCTAGTCGATCCTTTTTACTGATCCAGTCCAGCTTGCCCAATGTTGAAAGCTCTCTTGGTCTGAATAGGCTGCGAGCAAAGATGTGATCTTGGTGGAACTGCATTGTCCCCCACCCCGCATCGTCATACAGTAAGGAAAGGGCCAGAAAGGTTTGTTGCTGCCCATAAGTGCGGGCCAGCATTTCGTCCAACGCGAAATCGTCGAATTCGGCCGACCGCCCTGCCTTTCGAATGGTGATATTGATCGCGTCGATCGGAAAGTCAGCTCCCGCACCCGACATTCCCTGCAGGCTCGCACGGATATCCCGCAACATGTTATCCGAAGTTCCACCGAACACTCCGTTTAAGAGCGCCATAATGAGCCAGCGCCGAATCCTGTCCGCGTTACGCGCCTCGAACGGTGTGGAACCCCGCAGGCTGACCCCCGGGTTCTTAAACAAGTAGTAGATGATGGGGATCAGCGCGTTAGCGCTTGTTAGGTTGTCGCGGTCGATTCCGAACGAATTGGCAAGGTCAACGCCGTGCTCCGTTGCCTTCTTGATTCTAGGCCAGTGCTGACGAATCGTCGTGAGGTTCGCATTATTGAAGTTTTGCACTTTGTATGCGACAGGAAGGTCTGTAAGAACGAGACACGACTTCATAATGAAGTCCTTATCAAAATCGTTTCGCCGGGTAAGTTGTGTGTTCACGCGCTCGACAAAATTGAAAATCTCATCCCGTGCGTTCACGCCGTCCCAGTTCGATGTCACCATCGACAGTAGAAGGTCGGACTTACTTAGTTTAGTTCCGCCCTCATTTGCCCGCACGAAGATGTCCAGCACGCGATCGTAATCTTGATCAGTCTCCGTGTAATAGGCGATCACCTCATCGACGTGCACTGCCTGGTAAAGGCGATCGACGTTTCGTTCGAATGTCTTACGCTCGCTACGCGACAGCCCCTGCTTGGACAGTTCGTCATCCCTGTCGTCAATGAAAGCCTCGAACTTCTGGCGCTCGTCGAAGTCGAGAATCCGTCCGATCCTGAACCAATAATGCTCAGAGTTCGGTACGGGGGTCGTCTCCATAAACTCAAACTTGTAGTAGACGCCGCTTTCGGATGATCCGTCGCTGTCGAGGCGAGGATCGGCAAGGAGATCAAGATGCAATCTCTGAGCGCTCCAAGCGTCCGGGTTATCCCATCGTTTGTATTTCTTCTTCGTGGTATAGGTGCCACGCAGCCCAATCATAAGAGATGTCAAGCGCTGCTGCCCGTCCAGCACGAGAGTTAGACTTGTCACACCATCCGTACTCGCCAACTGGTTATGCATACCGCCATGCTGGGCTTTTTCCAGAAACTCGTATACCTGCCATTTGTCGCGGTTTTCCGGCTTCAGTTCCCAAAACAAAAACGAGCTGATTGGATAGCCTCGCATGATCGAGTCGAAGAGTTGTACGATCTGCTCAGGCTTCCAGACAAACTCCCTTTGGATAGCAGGGAGGAAATATTGCCGGTTCATTCTTCCGATTGCGAGGGCGATTGTTTCGGATCGGTAGCTCATTGAAAAGATCCTCCCTTGAAGTGCCATTGTGGTCGAAATCGATATTCACCCGATTATCCAGAATGCATGGGCATGGTCGCCAAACATATCTCCACGCGAATAATCATGTCATCCCAATGCCTTCATTGCCGCCGTCATTGGATCGGAGAAGAACACGGGGTCAACCCGCTCGACAATGTCGCCTGAGACTTCGAGGAAATTGCGTTTGTTCTCAAGCGGGATCAGCGCCTTCCGTGCACCATTATCCATCGCGACCTGCAATGGCTCGGCCAGAGACCTCATAGGCTTAATGTTCCCCTGGATGCTGAGATCGCCAAGGATAACGAGGCCCGCCTGGACTGGCATTCTCTTTAGCGCCGAGTAGATCGCGACGACCAAAGCAATCCCAGCTTCGCAAGGGACATGATTGCTGAGCAGATCGATGGCTTCAACGTGGAAGTCGGTCGTATCAACCTGCTGACCGATGCCCATTTTCACCTTCTGCCCCATCAAGTATGCAAAGGCCCGGCTAACCGACTCCCGCATCAGCCCCTCGACCCCACCGGCGATCTTGAGCTTGCCAGTTCCTGGCGAACAACCGACTTCAAGACGGTAGAGGCCGACCTTAGCTTGATCGTCCACCGATGACGTATACACCGAGCCTGGGGCTAGAGGGTCGAGCGAAATCATGTCCCGTCCACCTTGTTCGGGAACGCCGACGAACTTCTCTTCTCGCGTTTCATTGTCGATCAGTGAAAACGAGGTTTGGTGAAACTCAAAGGAGCCCATTTTCTTGAGCTGCTCCTTCACCCGGCGACGGCCTTCGAGGGCCAACTCTACCAGTTCGGATACTTCTTCTTTGGAAAGCTCCCCATTTGGATAGATTAGTTTCACCAAACCCGAAACGGTCTTCCGCACCGCTTTGACGTCACGCGATTTCAGGTGCGCTCCCAGCGAAAAGTTCCGGTCGAATACCTCCGTGAAGGTATGTTTCCTTAGTTCTCTTAGAGCTTCTGCCAGATAATCCACAACGAAGCCGTAATGATTGGTGAAGAAATCCACCTTCATCTTTGGCATTTCCCAGCCGGGTATATAGAAGTGGATTCGGTCGAGGAACGCCATGTCTTCTCGGATCACCTCCGGCAATGGCATAAACAAATGAGAAGACCGCACCATCACTTCTACCGGTTGATTCGTATTCCCGAACATAGCGATGGAAGCCATCCCGGACAGAGAATCCTTTCCACGGGCAAACGTTCCTGACTCGCAGTAAGTCTTGAGCGTCGTCACGACTTCCTTTGGCATCTTTTGGAGGTCGGCCACTTCATCGAAGCCGATAGCGTCCCAGATACCGACCAACCCCATTTTGCCGCTGGCCATGTTGAAAAAGAGATTGGCTACAGTTGTTGGTCCCGTGAGCAGGATGGTATACGGCGACAACTCCTGGTAGCCGTAGCTCTTTCCCGTCTCACGTGGACCGAGTTCCACTAGGTTATAGTTGCCCTCGGCCAGTGGTATCAGCCGTACCAAGTAATGCAATTTTTGGCGGCGATTGAAGTGCGATGGTTCGAGGCCGATGGTACGAAGAAGCAGGTCAATCCATTCGTCGGTGGTGAATTGGGTGCGGCACGCTCGGTACTCTTCGAGGTCGAATGTCGCAAGCTGGATCGGCTTCAAGCTGTCGATCCAGAATGGACTGCGCTTGCCCTTCTGCTCTTCGTCGTAATTATGACGAATATCCAGTTGCGCCCAAATCCCGCCCATCAGCAGGCGGTCATAATCCCGTAGGAAGTGGTCGGGGATGTGGACGAACTTGTGACCGAAATTTTTCAATTCGGCCCAGTATTTATCGTCCTCGGAAACATACCGAACCTGTACCTTGTCGATGAAGGTGTGCTTCCCCTTGTCCTTGACCATCGATTGCGCCTTGTTAGCTTCATCGGGGCGAACGAAGTTCGAGGAAAGTGTGTTGTGGACCACCTTCAGACCGGCCTCAATGGCAATGGGGTCATCGGTGGCGCAATACTTCCCCAGCAGGTACTCAAGGACGAAGACCGGGACATTGGCCCCGACCTTCACCTTGCGAACCAAGTCTTTGCGAACGACTTTGCCCGCAAATACGGAAGCTGCTTTTCGATCTAGCTCAGGCATTGTCTATCCTCACATCGAAATAGCGACATCCACCGTCAGTGGACTTGCCAGTTCTGCCCCCGTGACGGCATCGAGCAGGTAGACTCCCACCGTTTTCTGGGAAACCTCCTCGGACAGCATCACGGTGACGGTATTCGGTTCAACTTGCTTGTCGTTATCCCCAGCGATCTTCAGCTTCACCTCGCCGGTCGCATCCTCAAACCCGTACGAGGCGCTCACGGGGAGCGAAACGCACTTCTTGTTGGACCGCACTTCGAGCCGCACTTTGGGCGGCTCGAATCCAAACAGGCTTGATTCGCTCTGGCTTCCGGTAATCTGCACTGAAAAGAACCTAGTGGTCAGTTTCGCCGTACCCGGGGTTAGTGTCCATTGAATACCGGACGAGGTGGGTGACGACTTCACCGTCGAGTGCATCACAACCACCGGAACAATCAGCTCCTGGGGAGATAGTCCTCCGTGGAAATAGGCTCGCCCACCGCCTTTCGACTTGAAGACCGCGAACGTCCACGGTGTCGCAATGTCGAATTCGCTGTCGACTCCCAGCGAGGTCAGCGATGTCCGCAGATAGGACGGCTCCGAATTGCCCCCAACCCCTATCCACACCCGCCGATGTAGGTCTTCCACCTTGCCGCCGGGGGCCTCGATCTTCATGTCCTCTCCGATCTCGTCGGCAAATAAATGGCCGTGGTCCGCCACTAGCACAATGGTCTTAATGCCATGATCAGCCAGCACCCTCACACCTCGCCGCAAATGACTCAGTACGCCGTCAATCTGGAGCCGCGCTTGGGCAACGTTGTCGGCCTCGCCCAGCTCATCGATCTCCTGCGACGTTATCAGGATCAACTCGGAGGCCTGAATGCCATCCCTTACCTTCTTGGTCGGCTTGGGGAGCAAGTCGTCCAGCTTAGCATCGAAGACCGCCGCGCCCGCATTCTCTTTCAGGAATGTGACCCGATCCTTGCGATCTTTGATCACCTTTCCGCTGATCTCCACCGCCAGTTTGCCCCCCCCTACGGCCACTACCTTGGCGGACTCATCGGCATTGGGCAACAACGCTGCCATGCCGATTTCGGTGATCGTGGGTATAAGGCCAACGGCAGGTTGGATTTCAAGTTCGAAGTCGTCCTTTAGTAGCTGGCATAGCTCACGAGCCATCTCGAACCGCAAAGCATCCACCCACACATAGGCTACTTTGCCTCCGCCTAGCAGCGGCTTCACCTGCTTCTCGAAGGTATCCCTCTGCTGGAGCAGCCCTTTGATAGGATGTGCGGCCTTTTGGAAGCGTGAGATGAACTCCTTTGCCAACTCTGAGCCGACTTCGGTGTAACGCTGTTCGGCTCTCGTAATAAGCTTTTCCAGTCCGTAATGATCATTGGTCGCGGCGAACTCGAAGTTGTACTTACGGCTTTCCATGTGCCGATGGTGAGTGTCGAGTAAGCACCATGGCGCATCATCGCTGGCATACGCTTTGACGAGAGCCGGAACCGTGGTCGGAGCGTTTTTGAGCGCCTTGCCGACCCGGTCAGCTTCGATCAAGACCTCGGCTGCGGCACAGATCAGCGCCCATCGAGCCTGGATTGCTGGAATCACGTCGGCCCAAAACCGGGATAGGCGATACTCGGCGAGTTTTAGTAAGGCGGGGGTCGCGACCTTCAGCAACTCGCTCTCCACATACGCTAGTAAAGCGCGATCGACGCACAAGAAGGTTTCGCATTCCTTGAGAGGTTCCACAGGAAGTTTAGTCTGTGCCAGTCCAAGTTCCCGCTCGACTTCGTTGGCGATAGTCACATAGCTATCCCTCACATCCCTGCTGTTTCGCCACGTTCGAGCCAATCGCACACAGGAGTCGATGCCTCCAGTGCTCGTGGCCACCGGCACTGAGGAGAGCGACGAGGGCAGTTCCTCCTTGAGATCAACAAACAAATCTGTCAGCATGACGTGTCGCCCCAACCTAACCCGCCATTTCGACAGGCCCTCGGCAGTGGGAAGCTCAATGTCAAAGCTGACTTGTAGTAGGTGACGCAGTTCCTTCTCGGCTTCCTTCTTGTCCAACTCCTCGTCGAACTGATAGCTATGGAGAAAGGCCAAGGCGACCTCTTGCGGGTTCGCCGAGCCGAAGATCAGCGCCAGTACGCCAGTCGAAATGTCTTTCCCCTTGTCAGCCAAAGAGTCGAGATCAGCCAGCGACAACTTGCCTCCCTCGACCTGTCGTTCGATCTCGCCAACCTGATCTTCGCCCAGAATTAGCTTCAGGGCATTGCGGGCTACGACCGATAGCCGGGTATTGCAAGCTGGGGGCTGTTGCCGTGGTTGCATAATGACCCCTGCGCAATCGAGTTCGATCAAGGCGCTATTGGTTTCGGTTCGCTCCAACGGAACATACACGACCAGCCGCGGCGGTTGTCCGTCGTTGAGCAGATAGTCAATCTCTTTTCGTAGCTTGAGGAAGCTGCCATCGTAGCGGGCGACAGTAGTGCCTGGAATGGAGAGCTCCGCAGCCGCAACACCGTAGGCTTGCTCCGGGTCATACCAGATAACCAAGCCCTTATCGTCGACCTGCTTGGCGATCAGTTGAAACAGGGATTCGGTGACAACAGCCATTACTTTACCAATCCTTTCTGGCGAAGCTGCTTGCTGATGGAGGACCACTCATACTTGCCTTCGAGGAGCTCTTCCCAGTAGTTCTTGGCCTCTTTCCACGGTACGAGCTCCCAAAGGAGAGCGATGTTGAGCACGACGCCATCATTCAGATCGGGTACGAGATGCAAGTTCGCCGCCCGACGTAGTTTGTCCTCGAAGTCACGCAGTTCGGAGAGGAATTCTTCTTGCCGTTCCACGTCCGCTGCGAGTTGTTTGGCTTCCTTGCCCGATGCTCCCGCTGCGGCTTTCTGGCCGCGTATGGTTTCCAGGTTACTGGCTTCCAAACGAATCTTTGGCTCGACGTAGTTCACGAGCGCCTTGAAAAGGAGGTCCTTGTCGAGTCGATGGTAGTACAGCCAGATGGCATAGTTCCTCTTCGAGGACTGGAGCAGCCAGTAGATCGGTGCTTTGCGGCGGCTCTTAGAATATCGGGAAACATGATCGATCCAAAACCCGCCCTTGCCTGGCTTTCGGAAGTAGTCCCTCAACTCCTTAACACCAAGCAGATCGCAGGCTTCCTTTTCGATTGATTCAGCTTGGCTCTTCCACACAACTTCGAGACCGTCCCTAATACGTCGCAAGATGTCGTCAGGACGGTACGGATCATCAACGAGCAATCCATCAGCGTCGATGCGCAGGGGATAGCCACGAGGTGCCGTTCTCAGCGGCAAGCCATCTTCCGCTTGCAGCATCCCGGATGAACAAATCGGAAGGGGATCGAAGGGGTCCGGAAGTTTTGGTAGCTCCCTTTCGCCCGTAGCAAAGCGGATGTTCCACCGCCCTAAAGCGCAACCCAGAAAATAAGAAATAACTTCATTGGTCTTCTGATATCTGTAGTTGGCTGGCGTTTCATCGGCAGGGAATACGTCCTCTTCCTCAACCTCGTCACCTATGTCATCTTCGTCAACACATCCAACCATTGAGGTGCTTTCAACGACTGCTATTCTGTCGGAATCACTTAATTCGTAAATCCGAAAAGCGATGTCGTCGATTTCTTGCTGTATATTGTCGATTTTCTGCTGAATATTTGCCATTCGTAGATTAATTGCTTCAGCGAGATCAGTTAGTGATTGACCATAAACTTGCATCAAGTCTGGAAGATAAAATGCATGATCAGTCTCGCTGCCGAAGCAAAGAGCCCGGCGCAATGAATGAGCCGATAGAGCAAGCTCGTTCAAGCGGGCTGCTTCGGAGTTGAGTGCTGGATACGGAAGGTTTTGCAAAACTCCGACTACAAACTCCGGATACCCATAACGACCCAAGGCCATTTTGAATAAAAAGTCAAAACAGCTTGATGCAGTAACTCCAAGCACCCCAGGGAGAGCAGCCTTTGGTGCCAGAATTGCATATCCTCTTATACTAAAAACGCAGCCAGAGGGCATTACTGACGGGCAAAATTTTGCGGCACGGAGTGGCCAAGTTAAGCCAGGTCGAAAGAACAGGGACGCATTTGCCGGGGTCAGGCTGGGTCGATGAAGCAACCCGCTATACCCGGTAAACGTACCCCGGTCGAAGTCCCAAGGGACGACAAGCGACACATCGCAATAGTAAGCCGAGGTGATTCCAGATTTGGCGAACGGCACCCAAGTGAGTGTGTTGCTTTTTTTCCAGCCTTCAATTTCCCACCAAGAGCGTACAAATCTTGCGTCATTACCAGTTACAGCACCTTGGCGAGCAATTCTTCCGTTCGATTCAAATTTATCGTGTGACTTGAAGAGTGAACGGAGATTGCTGCTTACCCAGTAGGCGAACGGAGAACCGGGAATCTGTCTGAGCGCGGCAGTTGGAACGGCATACACATTCGTAGCAGGACTATTGTTGGACGAAGCGACTATGGCGGTTCGCAAGGCGGCGTCTTTGTCCTTGGAGTCCGTCAATCGGAAGAACAAGGTGTGACCTTCACTCCGGCGAGCCTCTACGCAATAGGCTGCTGTCTCGACCATTGCTGTATCCAGCACGCCGGAGCCTAGGTCGCCGAAGATGGTCGGCGTGACTTCGTCCAACAGAATATCCTCCCGCCATTTTTGGAACGACGAAAGAAAGAATCCAGTGCGTGACGTAATAGCTCCGAGCATCCCCCGAGGAAGCAGCCAGTGTACGCCCCGTTCAACGAAGGCAGCGTATAGATCATTCTTGGTCTTAGGGTATTGATCCTCGATTAGCGCCTTCGCAGATTTACTAGAGGCTCCAAACGGCGGATTTATCAGTACAACGTCGTAGTCTTTTTGGCATAAGTCCACGAAGGAGAAGCCTCGTACGGCATCGTCAGCGAAGAGTCTGCGCTGGAGCCGCTGGCCGTTCTGGGTCTTCTCTGCGTACTGTCGCAGCGCTTCGATCACCTTGGCTTCAGCCTGCTCGAAGAACTGGTCGTTTGTGATGTCGGTGAGATCGAAAAGCGAGGACTGTTCCGGTCTCCCAGCAAGACGATCCATCGCCGTTTGAGTGAACAACAGCGGCTGGCCCTTGCGATCTGTGGCTTGGGTCGTCTCTCGCACCCATTGCTTCTTCGCTGCGGCGACGGCATCGCGGATCTCTTCCTCAATCTTGAGCAGCGAACCGGCTTCCCCGGCCAGCTTCATCTTGTCGAAGACAACCTCTACAACTTGGCCAAGGAACTTGTATTCGAGTTGACCAACAAACTCCTTGAGCATCTGCTCTTCGCCGGGCATCGGCTCAGCACAGACGAAATTTGACCGGGTGATCTTGGGCCGGTCTTTCTTCAGCCCCATATCCTGATAGGCCCGCTGGCAGCGGAGCCACAGGGCGAGCGCCGCAATCTGGCTCGCCCGTTGGTCAATGTCGATGCCGTGCAAGTTGTGCGCAAGGATCAGTCGGGGCGCATCCCGCTGCAGGTCTTCCAGTGTTGCGTAGTCCTTTTTGAGCGCTGGTCCGAGGTCCGGATCGGAGTAAGCTTCCTCGTAAATCGTCACGAGCAGGTCGAAGCAGTACAACAGGAAGTGTCCGCTCCCGCAGGCCGGGTCGAGAATCTTCAGTTCCCGGGGATCTCTCTTTGCCCGATGCGGGATGTGGACCGGGAGTTTGAACAGTTCTTCCTGTGAAAGATCGTCTCGCCTTTCGGTAGCTTCCTTCGGCGGCTGTTGCCCTTCCTTCATGAAGCTCTCGGTCTGACGATGAACCATGTATCGGCACTGATCCTTGAGCTTAGTGTCTCCTTTCCGCATCTCGTACCATATGCGGCCCAGCGTATTGTCGGTGAGGAATTCGACTATGTAACGCGGGGTGAAGAACTGGTTGCGAAAGGCCAGTTCATACGAATTGCGGGGAGCTGAGCTTTCTTTGCGAGCCTGATCCCGCAGTTCCTTGGGCGTGAAGTATTGGTAAACCCAGCCAATGGTCTCGTCCTGGGACCAAATTTGTGGCCACTGTGCCTTCAGCTCTGACTCGTCAGGCTTGATGCCGCCGCCATTCAACAAGTCCAGCACTTCATCTAAGGTCTTCTGTCTTGGATACAGACGATTCGCCGGATCGTTGGGGTTGAATAACACACCTATCTCTTCGGAGAGCAGCCCTCCCAGCCAATCCAGAAAACGCCGATAGGCGACATCCTGATGACCTGTATTGAACAGGCGCTCCTCTTCGGAGTGATCCGCCAGATAGAACTTGACGCCGTTGGAGTTTACACCCCGGCTTACCGCCTCACGGAACTTGTGCCCACCGATATAGACTTCCCGGGCCTCCATCATCTTGTAGGCGCAGAGCCGGTTCAAATGTGTGAAGGCGATTTCCCGCATCAACTGATCCAGAGCATCCTTTGCCTTGAAGCCGCGAGCCTGAATGTGGCCGAAGTGATCCAGGATATCCTTGCGTGACTCTTGCTCCTCTTCGGTGAGGTGGGTCGTCGAGGCGTCCGGATCGGCGGTGACCTTATCTTTCTTTGCGAAGATACCGAACTTCCCCTCCAGCTCCTGTAAAACAGAGTCTTCGAGCAGTTTGCGGCACTGCGTCACCACGTTGCGGAGCTTGTTTCGAATCTCTTGGTTCATGCCACTCCATGCTTTAACAGATGGAACACCTTGAGGAGCAAGTCCGCAGGTCGGATGGTGTCTTCAAAGATTTGCCGCGAACTGAGCATTGGTCACTCCAAAATGATAACTGCGCCTTCATCGATGAACTTCTGAAGTGAATCCTTTAGGAGATCGAGAGCTTTGTCGAGCTCCGCTTGCGTTTCAATGGGCCGATTGAAGAACTCGGACACTCGAACCCTTCTGACGGGTGCCTTCTTCTCGCCGCCAAGCGACAGTTCTTGCAGCTTGAACAGAACCGATGACTTCAATCCGTCCACAGCACAGAGATCCGACTCCATCTCGGTCAGACTAGCTGCTCCGAGCGACATTCCCCTAGACACTGCCGTTCTGTCCTCGTCAGCGCCAACTCTTGCTAGCAGCGGTGATAGCAAGGAAGACGCCATGCTGGCGTTGCTGGCTTCCAGCCGTCCCCACTCCGGTCGGTTCTTGATTTCGCCAAGGGAAGATTCGTAGGATTTCTTGCGCCGATCGAATAGATCGCAGTAGGCGTGGCGATAAGCCTCCAGCACTATCTTGGTTTCAGCGGCAATCTCGTCCCAAAAGTCGATGAACTGTTCGGAGGCTAAGTTGGCTTTCAGTCTTTCTACTGTGGCGCAAAGTTCGGCTGAGGGACTGTGGGAGAGGAGACGCTGCCAGACCTGGTCCGTTGCTTGCCGAGCCTGTCGCAGAACGTCGATTGCCTCGGGGTTCAGCAACTCACGTAGCCTCCGGACCTTATCTCGGGAAGCACCAAAGCCCTTGCCATTCTCAGTGAGAATGCGAACGCAGTCATCGGAAGCGGATGATTGGATGCCCATCAGCGTCTGCTGATACTCGGACAGCACGGACAAAATTGGGAACCGGTTGGCCTCGGCAGTGGCTTGTAGCGGGTATAGCTTTTCGAGTTCCTCCGCAGCAACCTTCTTGAATGCTGTGGCAATTGCTCCTTCTTCGACATCAACTTCCTCTCCGGTGAGGTCTTCTAACTGCTGGACCGCTTGGGTGAGGGTCTTGAGGCCAACCGATTGCCGGGGGGAAAACATCGACGAACGGAACGCCGGGTTATTTGTGAAGGGTGTCCGGGATGCCGGATCCTGGTAATTGTGATAACGATTGCCCTGATAGGTAACTTCGATCTCACCAGCCCGAAACAGAGTGGCGAGGATTAGCCGCAATATGTCGCGCTCCCAACCGTACGGCGTGCCGCCGAATCTTTTTTCTAATGCCTTGCCCATGCGACTCTCTTTGTTGCCGTAGCTGTGTTCGCTCTTCAGGTAATCGAGGACCTCCTTGGCGACATCAGCATTCGTGTTGACTACGTTCTTGGGGCCTTCCTTGATGACCAAGCCTAGACCGTGATCTCCAATGTAAAAGACGTTAGGCAGTGCTTTGAGGTCAGCCGCTTTGAGGATCTGTTCGGCTTCATCGCCTTTCAGAGGCCGAGAACCCATTTGCAACTTCGGGTACAAGTCAGGCACCACTTGCCCGAACAGTCTCCTCAAGATTTCGCCCAAGCTTTTGCCCAAGGCGGACGCATCCTTCTGTACACCCCTAAACATGCCTGTTCCACGTTCCATCGCCTCGGTCAGCTTGTCTCGTAAGCGGATTTCGAACCCGTTCTTAGAGTTCTTTTCATCCTGAAGACAAGTTGCTTCGTCGGGGCTGATTTTCTGCTGGGCGCGTAGTTGGTTGTACTTGTCCACCATCTTTCGTGAGGCGTGAAGCTGGCCGACCAATTCATCGATTTCGGGCGTAAGGCAGAAAAGCCAGTAAGGATCGTTCTCGTGGGACTTCTGCTGGCTTTCGGTTCGAATCTCTTCAATGCGCTTTGCGAGTTCTTCGGAATCCTCGGCCACGCACAGCGTTAGCGGAAGCTCACCCTCCTCGCCAATGCTGGTGCCATCGACACTAATTCCAATGCGGAACGAGCGATTCTGATAACGGAACGTCTTGAATTCCGGCTCATCAAAGATTTGCTGAAGTGCAGTACGTGCCAGTTCGTTCCGCTCACGGGGCTTCGGTTCGAGATAGCCCCTACGTTCAGTTTCCCAGTTCTTTTCTTGAGCGGTCTGAAGCTTCCAGCCTTCCTCTGTATTGCGAATGAACTGGGCGGTATTCAGTCGCTCGACGGCGGCTTGAACTTCACTGAGAGGCGTTGCTCCGCCAACTTCATCGACCAAGACAGCAGCGAGATTGGCTTCCGTGCGGGGCAGGTCACGAATGAATTCCAGAAGACAGATGGCCTTGGCCACCCGCAATGCCCAACCGTGATCGGTGGGATTGTCTTTGAATCGTTCAGCAATTTGATAAATATCAGTACGCTTCTCGTTTGAGAGGTTGCCCTCCACTAATTCGAATACCTTGTCGAGCGTCACGAGCGCCCCGACTGGCTTCTTGGCGAATGCCGTACGATCCGACACCAGCATCTCGTAGGCTTGCTTGATGATCGTACGGTTGCTGCCACCGTAATGCCTTGGTGCACCTGGCTGAAGTCGAATGCCAGACATGATCCCGATGCAGAGATCAATGTAATGTGGGGGGTAGGGGTAAAAATGAATGAAATCACTTTCGGTGATGTCGGTGCGACGGGTTGTGCGTTCGATCCGTAGCGCAGCGTTCAGCTGGCCCTGATTCTCGGAGAAAAGCTTCTTCAGCAGCTTTTCGGCTTCGTCCGTCTTCGCCAAAACACGTTTGGTGGCCACCTCCCGGATGTCGGAGGGGGCAAGGTCAACACGGTAGCGAAAGCGGTCCTGCAATTTGGCCAGTTCGACCCGCTTGGAATCAATGGCGGCAACTACTTCATCCAACTTTTCCTGTGACGTGACCACTATCCAGCAGGGAGCGATGATCTTGCGCTCCTTGAGCAAATTCTTGCCAACCCTGCCGAATTCTTCAATGGTGGCTCGCAGGTCTTCGATCTTGTCGCCGCTGCGTGCGACGTGTTGGCCCACTTCGTCAATGATGAATACAAGGGCTTTACCCTTACGGCGGCGTCCCCACAGCTCAAATGTGCGCTTAACAACCTTGCTAACGGAGATCGACGCGTCTCGATTACGTTGGGAGTGCGACCACGAATCTGCCGAAGGATAGAGCTTCGGATCAAGCTGATGCAGAATGGCACTCGCACGTGATAGCTTCTGCGCCCCGGCCCGAACTGTATCCCAGTCTTTGTTTAGCAACGTCTGGCAGGTGGCAATGAAATCAGACAATTTACCTTCGGCTTCGAGTTCGATTTCCAGTTCTGCAATATCAAAGTCTTCTGAGTATCCAAGCTCACGCAAGAGGACGGTATACATTAACTCTGCAATTCGTTGCGTGACCTTCCGCGTGTCGGCCTCCTTTGCTACTTCAAAGAGGATGACCTCGGTTGGCGTCTTGGCGTTAATGAGGTCGAGCAAGTCGCTGGTGATGGTATCGCCCAGTTGTTTCTTGAAGAGATCAGCGAATTTGCTGCCGAGAACCGTGCGGTTTTCGAGTGCGTAGCCGAGGTTCTTGGCAAACGAACTCTTGCCGGATCCGAAAAATCCCGACACCCAAACACCCACGCTTTCGTGAGGATCGCTGGGAGCCTCAGCGACAGCTTTGAGAAGATGGTGGTACTGTTCACGGATACTATCGGTAGCGACGTATTCCGTGATTTCATCATGGACCGATTGCTCGTCCGCCTGATCGACTTGGATGATCTCCTCGATCTTGCGGCTGAGATCACGTGTCAGCAGATCGCCAATTGTCTTCATTTGGTTACCGTTGCCTCATCCATAGATTTTGACTCGATAGTTGCCCAGAGCATCCCGGTCTTTCAGGTCCATGAAACGCAGGCCCGTCGTGCCTTCGATAGAGCCGGGATAGAACAAGATCGTCGCCACCTTGGTTTTACCTTGCATCTTGTCGAGGAGCATCGACATGTGGAAAATCCCCGGCGACATCGCCGCCACACGGGTCAGAAAGACGACCGAATTTTCCGGAGTGATTGAAGTGAGTCGCTCTGCGAGCAAATCCCATAGCAGGATCCAAACCTTGCTCGACAAGTACGTGGTCACCTGCTGCTGGGCTTCAACGTAGCCTCGTTCTTTTTCCAAAGCGATGACGGCTTCCAAACCTTCGTCATCGTCCTTTTCATGAACCTTCTCTAACGCCGACCAAAGCAATTCCGACATCGGGATGACGTGAACCTCTTTACCAACAGCTTCCAGGCGGGTGGCCAGCAACTTGATCTCCCGCCGAAGCTCCCATTCATCAGATGGGTCGTACCGCATGATCGCAAAGGGCAGATCATGGTAGACGTTGATCCTGGGCGGCACGGCCTTCAGGTCGCTTTCAAGAGGATCGATGCTATCTTTGAGCGAGGACATTCGCATACTCCTCAAGGGTTTTAGCGGGGAAGGTCAATCGGGTGACGCTGCCAGCAACGTGGTACTCCAGCAGGCCATGCTGGTGGGCTTCAAATAGGAGTCGCTCTATTCCTCCCCTCGACAAAAAGAAGAGCTTCCAGTCTGGCAACTCGATCAGCTTTGCTCCTGATGGTTGATGCTGTTTCAGACAAAATACGACATACGCAAACGACTCGATGGGAAAGTAGGCAGCAGCGATCTTCTTATTGACCGCCCCCTGAAGTACACCGAAGTCGCGAAGAGCCGAGAGCAATCCTTGGGAAATGCGGGTGATCGTAGGTTCGGACCAATGGCCGGTCGTCTTCCCATCATCCACCCACTTTGCCAAGGACCGTTGGAAATCCTTCACGCTGATGTCCATCAAACCCCGCGCCTGTATTGGAACAATAATCTCAGTGACGGCATCGTGAAGTAACCGGTCTGCACGAGCAGAGTGGAAATACAACAACTGCTCCAGAGCGCTGGTCGGAAACTTTCCTCGGACGAGAGTGACAAGTGCTTTCGTGACTGATTCTTCGGTGAGGTAGCGTTGCCGGAAGATCGCCAGAATGTCCTCGACACGAGAACGAGACGCCTTGCCAAAGACATTATCCCGCCGCACCCGATTGATGTTCTCGACTACCGAAGCATCGACATTCCAGTGGGAAAGCAGTGTCTTCGTATCCCCGATCAAGGCCCCCGCTTTGATAATCTTGGACGAGTACAGAGCCGTAGGCTGAAGCCGCTTCACCAGTTCGGTTGTGTTGGTTGGCATGATCCTAGCGCACCGTTTTCCCGAGTTCGAGAGCCTTGTGGTTCTTCTCGATCATTTCCACGAGGAGCGCCGATACGCTGGCGCGACCGCCCCTCGTCCTGGCACGCTCGAAGGCGACCCTGTTGAGGAGTGCCCACAGATCAGAAGGGAGATTAACACCTGTCGTTTTGTATGGGCGCTCGTTCGGCTCGGAAACCACTCTTGCTTCTGCCATGAAAGAGAATCATACATCCTGTCAATTGCCAATTGCTGAGACAAATCGGTAGTGGTGCCGTTCGATTTCCACAGCGTCGCAGTTTGGCGCTCCTCACGAAGAATCAATTTTTTGGATTTACAACAATCACTGCTGTACCAGTGGGTACTACAGCGGGGTTGAATTGTCCCTCTCCTCCTAATCCTGCCGCCTGGAGCGCCCGCTGTAAGTCTCCTGCCCACAGAGGTTCAGAATCCGCATCGTGGAGCAACAACCAAACTCCCTTACTACGCCCGTCACCAGTAAGTTCTCCGTGTGCCCTAGCTTTCCATCCTGTGGATGGGTCGTTAATTGCATCAACAATTTCATTGGCGAACGCCGGTCCATCAGAAGCGTCCGCGCTAACCTCTACATCTATCTGCTCCTTTGGCTTCGCAGGTGTTTTACGAAGAAGTTCTATCAGGATGTCGCGTTTAATCTTAGAGAGGGTTCGAGGTGCATATTTTTCATCAACCTTGGCTATGTTGCTCTGCACTGTTGCAACATCCGCTTTAGCCTCGCCTGCAATGGTCAGAGCACCATTCGCTGATCGGCCCGCTTTATCAGCCGTTGTTGACGCGGTTTCCGCCGTGGATTTTGCCCACGCTGCTTCTGCTGATGCGTTCGCGGAATCTTTTAGCGCTGTTTGCGCCTTTGCGTCTGCCTCGCCTGCCTTGTCGCCAAGTGATCCTATGACGTATCCCGTTAGCTCATTGGTGCGCCAGAGTGCCGTGAGTGAAACTAGAAGGGCCACAATCAGGACGACGGTAGACCATCTTTCCAGATGCTTGCTGCGCCTTTCTCCTAGACACTTTTCTCCAGCGTCGGCTACAAGTTCTCCCACGCAGCCGAGAACTACGAATCCTTCTGCGACATACTCCACCCATTCCCAGCGATCCAGCATGGTCGATAGCGACGACACATCCGAAGCCGTGAGAATCATATTGGATCACCAGCGGAAACAGAGAATTGGGTTGGGAATCAGTTTAGGCTTTCTCCTACTTGTTTCGATAGTGAAGATTATAAAACATTCGGGCAACAAATAGGCAAAATAATGCTTGACATTTGCCGTTATACTGCTATTATAAAGGCAGGATACGGTGATGAATCAACTCAGCACAACCCGACGCGCACAGGTGATAGCGGCCTTGGTTGAAGGCAACTCCATCAATGCGACCTGCCGAATGCTAGGAGTGGGCAAGCACACTGTCCTGCGGCTCTTGGAGGATGCGGGCCGCGCTTGTGCCGCATTCCACGATGACTATGTGCGTGGGGTTCGCTCGAAGCGTATTCAGTGCGATGAGATTTGGAGCTTTGTAGGCGCGAAGATGAAGAACGTCACAATTGAGCAAGTTGAATCAGGATGGGGCGACGTTTGGACGTGGACGGCAATCGACGCCGATTCTAAGTTGATCGTCTCGTATCTTGTCGGACAGCGCGGTCCCGCATGGGCAAAGGTGTTTATGGAGGATGTTGCGTCGCGTGTCACATCGCGTATCCAGATAACCACGGACGGACTCAAGATGTACGGTGATGCCGTCGAAGGTGCGTTTGGCTGCGATGTGGACTATGCGATGCTAATAAAACTGTACGGTTCCGATTCGTTCGATACGAAGTACAGCCCCGGTGAGTGCATTGGTACGCGGACGGCGGTACTCATGGGAATTCCCGATCCTAAGCACATCAGCACGTCATTCGTGGAGCGTCAGAACCTTACCATGCGGATGTCTATGCGGAGGTTTACGCGGCTCACAAACGGCTTTAGCAAGAAACTTGCGAATCACGCATATCAGGTTGCGCTCTATTTTATGCACTACAACTTCTGCCGCATTCACAAGACATTGCGCGTCACCCCGGCGATGGAAGCTGGACTAACCAATCATGTCTGGACAATTGAGGAATTGTGCGGCTTGATTCCTGAGAAGAAGCCAATCCAGCGTATCGACGCGGCGATTCTCGCAAAGGCACTCAAAACAGCATAGGAGACTTATGGCAAAGGCAAACCCGGTTTCTATCCCTTACCTTGATCCAACCGTTCAACACGTCGGCATTAGTCGTCTGCGGGCCTTGAACGTCACCCAACTGCGAGACCTAGATAAGACCCTAGTGATTCAGGACAACGACAAGCCGTTGGCCGTGTTGCTCAAATATGAGCATTTCATGGAGATTCAAAGACGGTTGGATGCGGAGGCACTATGACTTGGCGAAGGATAATACTCGGAAGTGCGTTCTGCCTGTCCTGCTTGTTGAGCCACGGGTCGGCGCAGCAGCATTTTGATTTCAACAGTTCCACGTTGCGCGAATACTGCAAACTTGCCGAGGCCGACAGTAGCAAACTGTCCGGGGACGAACTCGATCATGCAATCACATGCACTTACTACGTCAATGGCGTGATAGATGGTTACATAATTGGCGCTGATCCAGCAAAAAGTTTTATTTGTCTTCCAAAAAACGTTACACGCGGGCAATTTGTACTAATCGTCTCCAAATATCTGCAAGACTATCCAGAAAAGTTACAGAACGATCCTGAATACCTAATCGTAGATGCGATTTCCAAAGCGTTCCCCTGTAAACGGTAATCAATGTTCGATTACTTTGTTCCCGTTGTCTTGGAGATTACCTTTTTGTGGGCTGCTTCTTGGCCTGAGTTTTAGCCCATTGGGGAAAAGGCATCTGGTTAGATGTCACCTTAATGCTTGAATAATCTTTCAGTTGTTTGGCTGAGTCTGACGGGGCAGATGGTGCGTTCTGTGGCATCGGTAAACCCCCTCATACCCAGACTCCCGGTTCTGGTTGGTTGTCTCCTATAACAGCACATAAACTGGAGCAGCAGATGATGAGGCGTAACACACTTTTTCTCGACTTCGATGGGGTGTTGCACCCTAGTTTCGCGCCGCCGGATTTTCAACTGAACTTGGCACCGCTACTTGCCCAATGCCTGGAGGGTTATGACGTGCAGGTAGTCATCTCCTCCAGTTGGAGGTTTAATCTCTCG
>Ga0182027_10005144_pt1 | contig 19981 bp, 13 predicted proteins | sample 712E1DmetaG_FD_121300 | JGI IMG/M metagenome (GOLD analysis project Ga0182027, IMG submission 121300) | Permafrost microbial communities from Stordalen Mire, Sweden - 712E1D metaG (Illumina Assembly) | ecosystem: Environmental > Terrestrial > Soil > Wetlands > Permafrost | place: Sweden...
CCACGGCATCCGTGAGTTCCGCGGCGGGATCGCCGGCCTGAGCAATGCCGCCGGCGACGAGGAGCTGCCCGCCGCCACGCCCGCCGAGCCGCTGGCCATCGCGGCGCCGGCCGACGTCGCCGACGGCGAGACGATCGCGGCTGTCGAAGGCGAGACGGTCGAGGCTGCCGACGCCGAGACGATCACGCCCAGCGACGACGAGAACGTGACCGCCGCCCCGGAGTCGGAGCAGCGGGTCGCCTCGTAGGGAACCGCATTCCCGCGCCGGTGGGCCGGCCGGCGCGTCGAGGGCTTGCCCGCGGGTCGGGCACACTGCGAAGACCGTGTCGAGGCCGGTGACCGCCAACGGCGATGGTCACGGCAGCGGCGGCGTACAATACGGTGCGCTCATGCTCTCGCCGACTATTATGCGGGGAGGCACGTGTCGCAGTCGAGGACAGCTCTCGCGACGGCGCCGCCGCGGTTGGAGTTCAGGGTCCCTCCGGAAGGCTCCCACTTGCTGCGCGCCCGCGAGCGCCTGCGTGACTACCTGAGCCGCTACTGTGCGGAGCGCGAACTCGTCGACGACGTCGTGCTCTGCGTTGAGGAAGCCTGTACCAACGCCATCCGCCACAGCGGGTCCTCCGACGACATCGGGATCGCCCTGGAGTTCACCGGCGGCAGGCTGGTCGCCTTCGTCAGAGACAGCGGGCGAGGTTTCGACACGACCGGCTTCGACCGGCGGGACCTGCCCGACCTCACGGTCGACCACGGCCGCGGACTGTTCATCATCGCCAACCTGATGGACGACCTCGAGCTGTGCTGCCGCGGCGGTTGCGAAGTGCGCATGGCACGGAAAGCCGCTCCGCGATGCGCCGTCCAGCCTCTCGAGACCGGCCTCGGCGAGATGCGCGCCGCCGTCCGCCCGGAGCGGCAGCGCGAGACCCGCCTGCGCGCCCTGCTCGAGGAGATCGACGAGGCCTTCGTCGCCGTCGACTGGGAGTATCGCTGCGTGCACGCCAACGGCGCTGCTCTGCAGCTCGTCGGGCTGTCTCTCGAGGAGATGCTCGGCCGGCGGCCCTGGGAGCTGTTCTCGCAGCCGGGCGAGACCGCGCTCGAGCGCGCCTATCGCGACGCCATGGAGCTCGGCATGCCGAGCACGATCGAGCAGCGCTCGGCCACGACCGGCGGTTGGCTCGAGGCCAGGGTGTACCCGACTCCCGCCGGCGTGAGCGCCTACCTGCGCCAGATCGACGCGCGCAAACGCACCGAGGAGGATCGCGAACGCCTCCTCGAGGCATACGAGCTCGAGCTCTCCCGCACCACGTTGCTGGGCGACGTCGCGCGCGCCGCGGCGAGCTCGCTCGGTCTCAAGGAGATCTGCGATCGCGTTCTCGAGCAGATCCACGCTCACGCCGATCTCCGGGCGGCCGCCATCTACGTCATCGACCAGGAGAAGGGCGCCCTCCGCAGCCTGGCGCTCTTCGGGCATCCCGACGACACGGCCTCCGGGCTGCACGACATGCCGCTCTCAGATGGGAGCGCTTGCGGCCGCCTGCTGGTGCACGGCCTGCCGGAACTGGTCGGCGAAGGCGATGGCCAACCGGCGGCAGGCGTCGATCGGCCCCCGACCCCGGGAGAGGCCCACTGGCTGGCGCTGCCGATCACCCACCAGGGTGACACGCTCGGCGCCATGACGCTGCTGCCCGCAGCGCCCGGCAGCCTGGCAAGCGAGAACGTCGAGGTCTATCGCAGCGTGGCCGCCACCCTCGGCACCGCGATAGCCAACGCCCGCAGCTATCAGACCGAGGTCGAGGCACAGGAGATCCTGCGGCGCTACGAGCTGCTGGCGGCCGAGGCGCGCGACGCGATGCTGTTCGTGCGCGGACGAGACGGCCGCATCATCGAAGCCAACAGGGCCGCCGAGTCAGTGTACGGCTACACGCGCGACGAGTTGCTTCGTCTCTCGATCAGGGACCTGCGCGCCGAGGGCACGCACGATCTGATCGGCGACCAGATGGCGGCGGCGACCCACTTGGGAGTCCTTTTCGAGACGCTTCATCGCCGGCGCGACGGTTCGGTCTTTCCGGTCGAGATCAGCTCGCGCGGAACGACCGCGATGGCAGGCGAGATGGTGCTGCTGAGCATCGTCCGCGACGTCACCGAGCGACACGCGGCCGAGAAGGCCCTGCGCGACAGCGAACGTCGGACCACGGCCGAGCTCGGCTTCTCGAACACGCTCCTGCGGGCCGCCGAAACGCTCTCGTCGTCGATGCAGATCGACACCGTGCTCGACCGGCTCGCCCAGCTTCTAGTCGAGGCGGTCCACGCCGGCCGGCTCGTGGTGCTGCTCTGGGATCACGTCAGAAGCGAGATCTCCGTAGCGCTGGCGAAAGGCGACGAGTCGTTTCCGGTCGAGACCGTATGGTCCTGCGACGACGTCGACACCATCCCCCTGGTGGACCGCCTGGTGCCCGACCTGCAGGTGAGGACGATCGATTTCGAGGCCCCGGACGTGCCTGACGAGGTGCGCCGGGTGACTGTGCCGATCGGCATGCGACTGGCCCTGGCCGTGCCCATCGTGGCCCGTGGCGAGCTGTTCGGCTTTGTCGGCCTCGACGAGCGCGACGGGCGACGAGAGTTCACCGGCCGCGAGATCGAGCTGGCCAGGGCGATCTGCGACCAGGCGGCCGCGGCCCTCGACAACGCCCGGCTCTATGAGCAGGAGCACGACGTCGCCCTGGAGCTGCGCGCCGCCCTGCTGAAGTTGCCCGACGAGATCCCCGGGCTGACCTTCGCCCACCACTATCGCCCCGCCGTGCAGCCGGCTCACGTCGGCGGTGACTTCTACGATCTCTTCGAACTGGCTCACGGTCTGGTGGGGGTGATGGTGGGCGACATCTCCGGCAAGGGCATCGAGGCCGCGGTGCTGACGAGCCTCGTCAAGAACACGATCCGCGCCCACGCCACCGAGAAGGGCAAGACCCCGGCCGACGTCGTGGCCCTGACCAACACGGTGCTGGCCCGCGAGACGGCCGCCGAGACCTTCGCCACCGTCTTCTTCGCCATGCTCGATCGCCGCGACGGCCGACTCGTGTACTGCAACGCCGGTCACCCGGCAAGCGTGGTGGCCCGTGCCGACGGCACCGTCGCGATCCTGCCGGCGACCTCACCGCTGATCGGCACGTGGGCCGACTTTCCCTTCCGTAACGCCGAGTCGTTTCTGTCGTGCGAGGACCTGCTGTTCCTCTACACGGACGGCTTGACCGAGGCGCGTCGCGACCAGCGCCAGTTCGGCGAGCAGCGTCTCCTTGAGATGGTCGGCCGACTCTGTCGCCACGAGCCCGACGAGGTCGTCGAACGGGTGGTCGCCAGCGCGGTGAGTTTCGCCGACGGCGGCCTGCGCGACGATCTCGCCGTACTGGCCCTGCGACGTCGCGAGCTGCCGGGACCCAGCCAGCAGAAGCTGCGCCTCGACTGACGTCGCCGCCCGGTCAGGCCCGGAGGGCGGGCGCCGTCTCGGCGACGGCGGACGGGCCCGACCCGTGCCTTGCCGACCGTCAGCCGCCGACCTTGAGGAGCGCCTTGGGCAGGGCGACGGCCGCGCGCGGCAGGTCGCGGCGCGAGCGCCCGAGCGCCTCGTGGAGCGCACCGCTGGCCAGTGGTCCATGCACGGCAGGCCCGTGGCCGACCAGAAGATGCTCCGGCTCGTAGGCCGCCAGGCGGCGTGGCGGCCACAGCCGCAAGCCGATGCTGACGCCGGCCCCCATGCCACCCACCGCATAGGCCGGCGAGGTGCCGATCGCCTCCGCGACGACGAGGGCCCGCGGCTCGGCCCACCACAGCGCGACCTCTCGCCAGAACCGGGTGCTCACCAGCGGAACCACCTCGAAGGGAGAGTCGGGCACGGCGGTCGGCACCTTCAGGTGCGGCACGTCCAGGCGATCAGCGATGGCGGCGCAGTCGCGATTGTGGCGATCGAGGAGCTGGAGCACGGCCGCCGGCCGGCCGAACGCCAGGGCGCGATCCAGCGCCGCCGGCTCGTCGGTCGGGTCGACGAGCCACACGCGCCCGCCGTCGACGAGCGCCTGCGAAGACCGCGCCATGGGTTCGTCGAGCTGCCAGGTGAGTCCGCAGGAGCTCTCGTCGAGGAACGCGGCCACTACGACTTGAGCGTGAGGGGTTGCCCGCAGCACGATACCGGCTCGACGCACGAACACGCGCCGGTGTCGCCGCAGGAGCTCACGACCTCGATCTCGAGGCCGCACGTCTCGCAGACGTAGACCTCGCCGGCCTTCATCTCGTGACAATGGGCCATCATGTCTCCTTTCGTTCGGGCAGGGGCGGCGACGCGCGCCTGTGCTCGTCGCGGCGGTAGCTGCTGGTTTCCCCGTGGAGCGCCGACCGAAGCGCCGCCGGCCGGCGCGCGGGTCTGGCGGCGGTCTACCGTCGGCCGAGCACGAACGCCAGGGCGCGCTGCAGGACCTGGTCGGCGCTGCTCCGAGGCTGCTGTACGACCACGATGGTCGGCTCGATGCCCTTGTGGTTGATGTTCCGCCCAAGGGGCGTGAGGTAGGCCGCGATCGTGATCTTGAGGCTCGCTCCGCCCGCCAGCGGCAGCACGGTCTGCACGACCCCCTTGCCGAAGGTCTTCGTGCCGATCAGGGTGGCGCGCCGGTAGTCCTGCAGGGCGCCGGCGACGATCTCGGAGGCGCTCGCGGTGTCGCCGTTGACCAGCACCACGAGTGGCAGATCGGTCGGGCGCCCGCCGCTGGTCCTCAGGACGTCTTTCGGTGTATGCAGCCCCTGTGTGGTGACGACCACCCTGCCGGCCGGCAGGAAGACGCTGGCCACCTTCACGGCCTCGTCGACGAGGCCGCCGCCGTTGTCGCGCAGATCGAAGATCAGCCGCTGGGCGCCGCGCTTCTGGAGACCGGCCACCGCTCGTCCGACCTGCTGCCCGGCGCCCTGTGCGAACGCGCTCAGTGACACGTAGCCGACCTTCGTGCCGTGATCGTCGACGAGTCGCGAGCTCGTCAGCGGCGGGGAGACCTTGCTGCGCGTGAGCGTCAGGTCGATGAGGCCGGCGACGCCCGTCTGTCGGAGCTGAAGGTGGACCCGGGTGCCCGCCGGACCGACGATGCGGGCCACGCTCGCGTTCACCGACTTGCCGGCCGTGGGCACACCGTCGACCGTGACGATGACCTCTCCGGGACGGATCCTGGCGAGCGCGGCCGGCGAGCCCGGGAAGACCTGGGTCACGGTCAGACGACCGGCCCTGGCGACGACGGCCGTGCCGATCCCCGTATAGGCGCCGCTCAGCTCGTTGCTGAACGCCCTGGCCTGCTGCGGCGTGAAATAGACGGTGTAGGGGTCGTGCAGCGAGGCCAGCAGGCCGGCGATGCCCGATCGACCAAGCTTGGCGACGTCGACCGGGCGGTAGTAGTCGCGTTGCAGGTCACTCAGGACCTGCCGGTAGAGATCCGCCTGGCCCCTGGCGCCGGCGCTCGAGCCGCCACGGTCCCGCACGGTGGCAAGACCGAAGCCGGCGGCGAAGGCGAGAACGGCCAACAGGACGGCGAGCAGTCTCCGAGAAGCGTGCATGTCTCAGTAGTACCCGTTCGGCGACGACTCGAGCCGACTCTTGCCGCGACCGGCACCCGCCTCGATCCCGACGTCCGGGCAATGTCGCACTTGCCGTCGGTGCCCGCGAGCAGGAGGATATGCTGGTACACCATCTTACGAGGAGTCCGATGGCCGCGGACAAGCCGCCCACGCGTCGCTCCAGCGGGTCACGGCGACCAACGTCCGCGCGACGGCGCCCCCGCATGTGCCCGATCGTCGGCGTCGGTGCCTCGGCCGGTGGCCTCGAAGCCTTCTCCCAGCTCCTCGAGCACCTGCCCCGCGACACCGGCATGGCCTACGTGCTTGTCCAGCATCTCGACCCCCAGCACGCGAGCCTGCTCACCGAGCTGCTCGGGCGCAAGGCGCGCATGCCGGTCACCGAGGTGGTCGACGAGACGGCCGTCGTGGCCGACCACATCTACGTCATCCCGCCCAACACCGACCTGGTCATCGAGGCGGGCCGCCTCAGGCTGACCGCGCGGTCCGAACCCGCCGGGCGGCACCTGCCCATCGACGCCTTCCTGCTGTCACTTGCCGACGAGCGCGGCGAACAGGCCATCGGTGTGGTCCTGTCGGGCGCGGCATCGGACGGCTCGCGGGGGCTCGCGGCGATCAAGTCCGCGGGCGGCGTGACCTTCGCCCAGGACCCCGAGTCGGCCAAGTACCCGGGCATGCCGCAGAGTGCGATCGCGGCGCACGTCGTCGATTTCGTCCTTTCGCCCCAAGCGATCGCGCGGGAGCTCGCCAGGATCGGTCGCCACCCCTATGTCGCCAGACCCAAGGCGGCCGAGCCCCTGGGGACTCTCCCCGGGGCCGACGCCGGCTTGCTCGAAGCCGTCTTCGAGATCCTGCGCGGCGCTTTCGGCGTCGATTTCACCGACTACAAGTTCCCCACCATCCGCCGGCGCGTCGGGCGCCGCATGCTGCTCCATACGATCGACAGCCTCGACGAGTACGTCGCGCTGCTTCGTAGCGACGCCGACGAGGTGGCCGCCCTCTACCACGACATCCTCATCATGGTGACGGAGTTCTTTCGCGACCCCGCCGCCTTCGCCGCCTTGCGCGCGGAGGTCCTGCCGAGCATCGTGCGGGCCCGGGGGCCCGACTCGCCGATCAGGGTCTGGGTGCCCGGGTGCGCCACCGGCGAAGAGGCCTACAGCCTGGCTCTGTCGCTGCTCGACGTCATCTCCGCCGAGAAGGCCCGAAGGTCATTGAAAGTCTTTGCCACCGACATCAACGAGAGTGACCTGGCGCGGGCGCGGGCCGGGATCTACCCGGAGACCATCGCCGCGTCGCTGGCACCCGATCTGCTGCGCCGCTATTTCGTGAGCGTCACCGGTGGCTATGAGGTCAGCAAGGCGGTCCGCGAGATGTGCGTCTTCGCGCGGCACGACCTCACCCGGGACCCCCCGTTCTCCCGGCTCGACCTGGTGAGCTGTCGCAACGTCCTGATCTACTTCGGTCCGACGCTGCAGAAGCGCGTCGTTCCTCTTCTGCATTACGCCTTGCGGCCCGACGGCTACCTCGTGCTGGGCTCGTCGGAGACGGTCGGCAGATCCACCGACCTGTTCGCGCCGGTCGACCGCAAGCACAAGATCTACGTGAGGAGGGCGTCGTCGTCGTCGATCGCGCCGGGCGTCGCCTACCCCGCGCCGGCCGCAGCCGAAGCGAGCACCGGTCGTCCGCCGCACCCCCCGCGGCCCCCCCGGCTGACACCCGCCGACAGCGCCGATCTGCAGGACCTTGCCGACGCGACTATTCTCGGGCGCTTCGCGCCGGCGAGCGTCGTCGTCGATGCCGCGCTCGACGTCCTGCAGTTCCGCGGCGACACCGAATCGTTCCTGCAGCACCCGCCCGGACAGGCCAGTCTCAACCTGCTGCAGATGGCTCGGGGAGGGCTGGCCGTCGAACTGCGCGGTGCGGTAGCCGAAGCCCAGAGAACAGCGGGCCCGATCACGCGCGAGCGGGTGCCGTACGTCGTCGGCGAGCACGCGATACTTCTCGACGTGCACGTCGTCCCGATCTCCCCAACGGCCGACCAGGAGTACTACCTCGTCGTCTTCGAACAGGGTCTCACCGGCGCACCGGAGGGCGGCGGGGCCGACGGCCCCGCCGCCGACGGCGACGCGGCTCGTCTGCGCGCGGAGCTTCTCGACACGCGCCGGCATCTGGAGAACGTGGTCGAAGACAAAGAGGCGAGCAACGAAGAGCTCCGCGCCGCCAACGAGGAGATCCAGTCGAGCAACGAGGAGCTCCAGAGCATCAACGAGGAGCTCGAGACGGCCAAAGAGGAGCTCCAGTCCACCAACGAAGAGCTCATCACCGTCAACGAGGAGCTTCAGGGCCGCAACACCGAGCTGGGTCTGGTCAACGACGATCTGAGCAACCTGCTCGACAGCGTCAACGTGCCGCTGATCATGATCGGCCGCGACCTGCGCATACGGCGCTTCACGCCGGGCACCGATCGGGTCCTCAACATCATCCCGAGCGACGTGGGGCGGCCCATCACCGACCTGCAACTGCGGATCGACGTCCCCGATCTCCAGGCGATGCTCACAGAGGTGATCGAGACGGTTTCGGCGACGGCGCGTGAGGTGCGCGACGAGGATGGTCGCTGGTACACGATGCACGTCCGCCCCTACAGGACCGCCGACAACCGCATCGACGGCGCCGTGGTGACCCTGTTCGACATCGACGAGATCAAGCAGAACCTGGCCCACGTGACCGAGGCCGGCAGGCTGAGCGAGGCGTTGAACGCGATGAACGCAGCCATCAGCTCCACGCTCGACGCCGACGAGATCATGCGGCGCGTCGTCGTCGATTCCTGCCGCGCCCTGGGCGCCGAATCGTCGGCGATCGTCTTGAACGAAGGCGGCGCCTGGGTCCTGCGCTTCGCGCACGGCGTCGTCGAGGACCTGATCGGCGACCCGTTCACCGAGAACGGGCTCGTGAAGGCCGTGGCGGCGCAACGCGGACCCATCGCCGTGGCCGACGCGCCGGCCGACCCGCGGTCCGGCAAGAACCTCATCGAGCAGCACGCGGTCCGCTCTGAGCTCGTCATGCCGCTCGTCCGCAGGGACGAGGTCATCGGCGCCTTGTTCTTCTTCTGGCACACACGGCCCGTCGAGCACGACGACATGCCGGTGGCTCTGGCCGTCAAGCTCGCGGTCTCGGTCACCCTGGCGCTCGACAACGCGCTGCTCTACGCGGAGCGTCGGCAAGCCGAGGAGATGAACGCCGCCCTCAACATCGTCGACACGGCGATGAACTCGACGCGCGAGTTCGACAGCGTCGTCCACACGGCGGTCCTCAACGCCGCGCGGGCCATGGGGTCGGACGGCGCCGCCATCGCGCTGCGCGAGGGAGACGACCTGGTGACCAGCGGCGTCGCCGGTCTGCCCCATGACATCGTCGGGTCCCGCCTGCCCGTCGATGCCCTGAAGGGCGTCTGGTCGAAGCTGCGGCGCAAACAGCCCGTCGCGATCGAGCACGCGCGCCACGACGATGCTCTCGTGTCCGGGTTGTTCGGCCGCAGTGCCGTCCGCTCCCTCGTTCTGGCGCCGCTTACGGCTCGGCGCAGAGTCATCGGCTTGCTGGCCTTCACCTATCGTCGACCGGCGCCCGACCCGATCGACGAACCTCATGCGCGGTTCGCGGCGAAGCTCGCCGGCTCCGTCTCGCTGGCCCTCGAGAACAGTCGCCTGTACAAGGCCGAGCACGACACGGCCGACGTCCTGCGCCACCTGCTCGTAAGGCCGGTGCCCGAGGTCGCCGGTCTCGACATCGCGACCGCTCACGAGACCGCTCTCGAAGTCGAGCGGGTGGGGGGAGACTTCTTCGACATCTTCGCCGTCGACGAACGCCTCACCGCCGTGTTCATCGCCGACGTGCTCGGCCGCGGCCTGCAGGCGGCCGGCTTCACCGAGATGGTCCGCAGCGCGGTGAAGGCCCTGACCTACGTCGACGACTCACCCGCCGTGGTGCTGAACCGTGTCAACGCGATGCTCGGTCGCGAGCTCGACGACGAGAGGTTCGCTACGGCCATCCTGCTCGTCATCGACCCGGCGACCGGGGCCATGACCTACGCCTGCGCCGGGCATCCGCCGCCGGTCGTGTGCAGCGGCGGCCACGGCGGCGACTGCGCGTTTCTGCCGACGTCGCCCGGACCGCCGCTCGGCGCGTTTCCGGGCGTCTACGAGGAAACCGAAGCGACGCTGGCACAGGAACAGGCCGTGGTGCTGTACACGGACGGAGTGACCGAGGCCAAGCGCGGCCACGAGCTCTTCGGCGACGACGGGCTGCTGGCCGCCCTCGCCGCCCTGCGGTCGAGCGAGCCCCAACACCTGACGCGCGAGCTGCTGCGCGCCGTCACCCGCTTCGCCGGCGGAGGCGTGCACGACGACATCGCCATCGTGAGCTTCGCCCTGGCCAGCGACGACCGGCCGCCCAGGGCCGTCGAACGCACGAGACTCGAGCGAGCGTAGCAGCGCCGCACGCGCACTCCCGGCGCGCGCCGACGTCGATCGTGGGGGTGCCGGCGCCGGAGCGCGCGCGGCCGGGCGAGACTCGCTACCCGGCCGCCGCCAGTGCCTCATCGAGTGTGGGGTGAACGGCGAACACGCCGGCGAGACCGGCGATCTCGAGGATCCGCCGGATACCGTCGAAACCGCTGACCAGAAGCAGCGAGCCGTCGTGCTGGCGAAGACGCTTGCCGCCGCCGACCAGAACGCCGAGCGCGGTCGAATCGACGAAGGTCACCGACGAGAGGTCGACGATGACGCGCCGGGCGCCCTCGTCGATGCCCCGCAGGAGCACCTCTCTGAACTCGGGGGCCGTGTAGAGGTCGACCTCGCCTTCGAGGGTCACCACGGCGACGTCGTCCGGGAGTTGCGCCAGCTCTGCGCGAAACTGTGGCCGGTCCTTCAAGAACTCCACCCCTCGACCGCGCTGACCGTCGCCGCGGATGGCCCGTTGGGCCAACCGCGAGCGTCGCTTTTGTACAGTTTCCATCTTCAACGAGGTCCGCGTCAATGCATCCCCGCCGCCGCGGCGTTCTTCGGTCTGGGAAACAAGAGACTTTCGCAGCGGCCGCGATCGGTGCCGGTACCCCGCCGTTGTGGGATAGTCTGACTGACGCCGGCCACACCACCCGAGCCTCGACACCCGGATCGCGCGAGCGCTCACGTGCCGGCACGGCAGAGCGGGAGAGAGATATGGCGGTAGAAACACGCGGCGACGCCCCCCTCCAGGACGAGCTGCTGCACGAGGTCGCGCGACGAGCACGGCTCATCGAGGCCAACATCGCGTCGGTCATCCTGGGCAAGGACGAGGTGATCAGGTCCTGTGTGGTGGCTTTGCTGGCGGGCGGTCACCTCGTCATCGAGGACTATCCGGGCGTCGGCAAGACGCTGCTTGCCAAGGCTCTCGCCCGCTCCGTCGCCTGCCGCTTCGCCCGAGTGCAGTTCACTCCCGACCTGCTGCCCAGCGACGTCACGGGGGTGGGGGTCTTCAACCAGAAGGCCGGCGAGTTCGAGTTTCGTCCCGGGCCGATCTTCGCCAACATCGTGCTCGCCGACGAGATCAACCGCGCCTCGCCAAAGACGCAGGCCAGCCTGCTCGAGTGCATGGAAGAGCGCCAGGCGACGATCGACAACACCACCCACCCGATCGCTCCCCCGTTCATGGTCATCGCCACCCAGAACCCCATCGAATACGAAGGCACCTACCCGTTGCCCGAGGCGCAGCTCGACCGCTTCATGATGCGGCTGAGTCTCGGCTATCCGGCCGCCGCTGCCGAGGAGGCGCTGCTCCACGAGCAGACCTCGCGCGATCCGTTCGCCGAGCTCGGCCCGGTCGCCGACGCCCCGCAGGTGCTCGCCATGCAGAGGGCCGTCAGCCGGGTCAGGGTCGTGCCCGCGCTTCATCGCTACGTCGTGGCGGTGCTGACCGCCACGCGCACCAGCCGCGACGTCTACCTCGGCGCCAGCCCTCGGGCGGGCATCGCCCTGGTGCGCGCCGCCAAGGCCCTGGCAGTGCTTCGCGGGCGGGATTTCGTGGTACCACAGGACCTCAAGGACCTCTCCGCTCGGGTTCTCGGTCACCGCATCATCCTTTCGTCCGATGCCAGGGTGCACGGACAGACCGAAGAAGCGGTGATCGCCAGGCTGCTCGAGGGGGTCCCCGTACCGGGAGCATAGCGATCACTCGTCCCACCAGCCGGGGTCTCGCCCTTCTGGCGGTAACAGCCGCCACCTATCTGGCCGCGCGCATCGTCGGCACCTGGGAGCTCTACCTGCTCTCAGTCGGCTTCCTGGCCATACTGCTCGTCTCGTGGCTCCTGGTGCTGGCCACCGGGCGGAAGCTCACGGCGACCCGCACCGCGAGGCCGGACCAGCCCAGGGCCGGCGACGACCTCGTCGTCACGTTCCGCGTGACCAACGGCTCCCAGATGCCCGGGCTCCAGGTCACTCTGCCCGACGCCACCGGCGATCTGGGCGGGCACCGTCAGACCATCGAGCTCGCCAGTCTGGGACCGTTCCAGCAGCGCACCGCGGCGAGCGCGCCGCAGCCGGCGCGGCGGGGGATCCACCACCTCCCGACTCTCTGGGCCGACGCCGAGGACCCCCTGGGACTCGTCCACGCCCGGCGGCGGCTGGGCGATCCTGCCCAGGTGACCGTCTATCCGCGGCTGGTCGCGCTGCACTCCTGCGCGCTCTTTGCCGACACGGGGCCGCGTCGCGACGTGGGGCGGCGTGGTTTCGTGCGACTCGGCGCGTCGGAGTTTCGTGGCATCCGGCCGCACTACCCCGGCGAACCGCTGAGCCACGTCGACTGGAAGGCCACGGCGAAGACCGGGAACCTGATGCTGCGCGAGATGGACGACCCGACGAGCGGCGACATCGCGGTGCTGCTCGACGGCACGGCGGCGCAGGTCGTGGGCGAAGAGCCGCGCAGCAACTTCGAGCTCGCGGTGCAGGCCGCGGGCTCGGTGGCCGACTTCGTGCTCGGAGCCGGACGTGGCGTCAATCTGCTCGTCCATGACGGCCGCTGGCGGCAGACCCGCCTCTCGCCCGACCACAACGGCCGTTCGCTGCTGCTCGACAGCCTGGCCGAGGCGAGGCCCGACGCACGATCGCCGCTGGCCGCCTCGCTGCAGAGGCTGCGCTCGAACGGCGGACGGCTGGCCCGAACGCAGATCCTGACGCTCGTGGTGCTGTCGCTGGATCGGGAGCTCGTGCGGGCGCTGATCGCCCTGCGCAGGGAAGGCCTGCACGTCTCCCTTATCCACGTCGTTGCGGGCTCGTTCGCGACCACCGCCGCGCCCACCCCCGCGTCCGAGAGCCCGGACCTGCTGGCCACACTCGCCGCCGCGGGCGTGGTCTGCCTAACGCTGGTGCGCGGCGACGACCTGCGCGTGACTCTCTCGGCCTCGTCGACGATGACCGGCCGCCCGGCTCGCGACCTCTCCGCACGACTGCGATGAGGATCTCGGGCAAGCTCCTCTACTTCGCCTGTTTCGCGGCCCTTGCCGGCGTCGCGGCCCTCGGCTTTGCTCGCGTCGGCCGGCCGTCAGTCGCCTCGCTGCTGGTCTGGTCCGCACTCGCGGCCGCTCTGGCCGGCGCCCCGGGACTCATCCATCGCCGGGCGTGGCCGGTCGCCCTCGTCCTGCTTCCCCTGGGAGCCTACCTGGTCCTGCGGGTGCAGGCGCCCGTCCCGGCCCGCGTCCACGGGCTCGGGGGGCAGTACGGCTTCTACCTCGGACAGCTCCGCTCGGCCGGACACGCCTACGCGACACACACCTTCCCCTTCGACCTCGCCGACGCGGTCAGCCTCAAGCTCCTCCTGGCGCTGATCGTCTACGGCGCCACCGGACTCGCGTCGCTGGCCGCCCTCAGCCTGCGCAAGGCCCTGCCGGCCGTCGCCATCTTCCTGGTGCTCCTGGGATTCGGCCTGACGGTCGACGGACCCGGCCGAGTGGTCCTTCTGCCGCTGATGTTCCTTCTGCTCACCGTCTGTCTGCTGACGCTCTCGCGCTCGCTCGGGCGCCGACGGTGGGCGCCGGCGGGCGTCGCCGCCGGAGCCGTCACGGCGGTCGTCGCTTCGCTGCTCGCCCTCCTCCTGCTGGCGACGACACCGGTGGCGAGCGGCAGACCGTGGCAGGACTGGAGCACGTGGGGTGTGAGCGGAGAAGGCTCGTCGCGCCTCGCCTTCGACTGGATGCTGAACTTCCCGGGTCTGCTCGACCCCAGGACCGATGCCCAGGTCATGCGCGTCGAGTCGCCCGTCGCTTCGTACTGGCGGGCGAACGCCCTCGACTCCTTCAGCGGCGTGGCCTGGCTCAGCAGCGGCACGTTCAGCGACCGGCTCAGCGCCGAAGGGACCGCCGGTCCCGACACGCTCGACGTTCCGCACGGCGATCCCGCGGCCTCCGGCGAGACCGTCGCGGAGACCTTCACGGTCCGGTCCCTGTACACCGACTTCCTCTTTACGGGCGGCACGCCCAAGGCACTGGTCTTGGCCGGGCACGTGCCCGTGTTCACCGACAGTGTGCTGGCACTTCGGCTGCGGCGTCCATTGGGGCCGGCGTTCACCTACGGGGTGACGGCCCTTGTGCCCCAGGTGAAGCCCGCCGACCTCGTCGGACGCGGCCGCGGCTACCCGCCGGACACCCTGCCCGACACGATGCTGCCCTTCCCGGCGGCGACGTCGGTGGCCGGCGCCACCGCGCAGGAGCAGTGGCTCGCCGCGATGAACGACACGCCCGCCGACAGGGAATGGCGCGACCTGTACCAGCTCAACCGCCAGATCGTGCGGGCGGCGACCGACCCGTACCAGATCACCCTGCGCATCGAGCAGTATCTGCGCTCCCACTACACCTACTCGCTCACCCCGCCCGCGACTCGCTACCGGTCGCCGTACGCGGCCTTCCTCTTCGACACGAAGACCGGCTACTGTCAGCACTTCGCCGGCGCCATGGCCGCCCTCGTGCGATTCAACGGGATCCCCGCTCGGGTGGCGGTCGGATTCACGACCGGCGCCCTGGTAGCCAAAGACACCTACGCCGTCGACAGGACCGATGCCCACGCCTGGGTCGAGGTCTACTTCCCCGGCATCGGCTGGATGAGCTTTGACCCCACACCGGGCGGCAGCGTGCCCGGCGCCGGCCCGTCGTCGACGAGCGCCGGCTTCGTCGATCCCTTTCGCCAGGACCGCGTCGCGGGCAGCCCGGCCGCCGCCGGCACCGCGGCGCCGAAACTGCAAGGCCTCTCGCAAGGCGCCAACGCCAAGAAGCCGAACGCCGGCACGCCGTCCGCGACCGCACCTTCGACCACGCCGGACTGGCCGCCCTGGGCCCTGGGATTCGCCGTCGTCCTGCTGGCCTGGCCGTTCGCACGAGCCGCAGTGCGCCGCAGGGGTCTGCGTCGCGGCGGCCCGGACCGCCGCCTGCGCGCCTCGCTCGCTCTGGTCTATGCCGAGCTCGACGACTACGGGGTCGGCGTGCCGCCGTCGCAGACGCTCGAGGAGACCGCGAGACTCCTGAAGGAGTACCTCGGCCTCGACGCGACCTCGCTGACGGATCGCGCCCAAGCCGTGCTGTTCGGCGGCCGCGCCGCCGACGAACAGGATCTGGCCGACATGGCAGGGTTCCGCCGTGAGCTGCGGCGCCGGCTCCGGGCCCGCAGGGGCTGGGTGAGCGCCGTCCTGGCAAGCTACGGTCTGCGGCTCGCCCCGAGCTGAGCAGACGCCGGCGGGCGCGAGCGATCTCGTTCTGATCGTGCGCCTTCTCGCTCTTCTGGCACTGCCGTCGACCTGCAACATCGACGGACTGGTCACCTCGCGGAGCGAACCCGCGACGCGTGGCCCGCGCCGGCCGTCAGCCCGGTGGACGAGCCGCTCGTTCGGACGCTTCGCTCGCAGGTCCCGGCGAGTCGATCGACGTCGGCCGCACGACGAACGCCCGCGCCAGCGCCTCGAAACGGTGCGCCTGAGCGGCCTCGACGGAGCGGGCGGAGTAGCGCGCCAGCTCGTACACGGCGGCCAGATCGGCGGCCGCCTGCGGTGGCGCCGCAGCGCCGTCCGGCGGCCCCGACGGCGCCACCGTGACGCTCGTCAGGTGGTCGCGTACGGTCGTGCCGGTCGGCCGCGGCCGACCGGCCCGCGCCAGTCGCTGTTCCAGTTCCGCGTAGCGACGTCGCACGAGCTCGGCCGGCGTGCGCGGCTCTGAGCGGCGCGTCGGCAGGCGGCGGCGCAGCCGCCGCCCCAGCCGCGCCGCGAACGCCCCGGCCGCCGAGGTCAGCGAGGCGAGCGCCTCGCGCTCTTCGATGACCATGACCTCGGCCGGCGGCCGGCGGCGAAAGCGGCGCAGCGCCAGCGCGACGAGCGCGAACGACAACCCCAGGGCGACGAGTGCGCCGACACCCGTGAACATCAGTCTGGACCCGCTCCAGACCTTGAGGTCGTGGGCGTCGCGTCGCGGCAGCACCGCCTGTGTGGGCACGGGGTGCGGTCGCAGGACGGGGTGCCAGCCGCTCACGTGGAGCGCGCCCAGCAACCAGGCGAGCCCGCGCACAAGCCCTGCGCCGGCGTAGCCGACCAGATAGGCCGCCACCAGCAGCGCGTAGCGCAGCACGCCGGCCACTACGGCGAGCGCCCAGAGCAGGGCGTCCACGCGCAGCACCTGGCTCAGCAGCGCCCCCAGAGCGATGACGACCAGCACCGCGCCGACCACGGCCAGCAGCCAGGGCCAGGCGGGCAACCGCTCGAGGGGGTCGACCAGGTCGGTGAGCGTCTGATAGCGCACGATCGCCACGAGCAGCCCACCCACCACGAGCGCGGCGACGACGGCCCACGGAGCCCACCCCGGCGTCGCGTGGACCAGGGCGGCGACCAGCAGGACGGCGCCCAGCAGGGCGAACCCGCGGACGGCGCGCCGGACGGCCGCCTCGGGCGACGGCGGGTCGCTGCCCAGGTTGAGACCCAGGGCGACGAGGCCGCCGGCGTAGACGACGTCGCGCGCGACGAGCCACAGCGGCGACGGGTGCGCCCAGGCCCGGCCGGCGACGAGCAGCATCGCGGCCGCGACCAGGACGAGGGTCATCGCCAGCAGGCGGGCGACACGCTCCCGGCCGTGGCCGGCGCCGAAGCGCCGGGCCACCTGGGCGGCGGCGAGCACGGTGACGCCGGCAAAGACGGTCAGAGCGGCCGCCGACGCTCCCGTGAGCGCCGCCGCCAGACACCCGGACCAGATGCCCTCGGCGGCGGCGCCGAGGGCCACGCCGGCCGGTTCAAGCGCGGAGCGGGAGCGCATCGCTCGTCCTCCAGTCGAAGTCGCTGGGCACGACCAGGTCGACCAGGGGCGCCTCGTCGTCGGTAGGCCGGCCGACATACACAACCACGGTAGGCCGCTCGACACGCAGCCGCGCCACGTAGGCGCGCACGCCGGGCCGCAGCGCGGCCGTGATCACGACGCAGTCGGCGTTGGCGCGCTCGTCGGCGAGCTCTGCGGCGAGCACCTGGCCGAAGTCGCGGACCGTGGACCGGTCCACCCGCGCCAGGGTCTCGAGCACGTCGGCAAGCGCGCCTTCGGCCGTTTCGACGTCGACCGCCCGCCAGTCGCGGGTCAGCCTGGCGTTCGAAGCCAGCCCCACGCCGAAGCCGTGGGCCGCAAAGGCCGCCGCCAGCGACGCGGTCACCACGCACAGCAGCTCCGTGCGTTCGGGTCCGACGCCCTGCCAGGTGTTCTGCAGCACGCCGACGTCGAGCAGCAAGCGCACGGCGGCCAGCGCGGCCGGCTCGAACTCGTTGGTATACAGCGTGCCCGAGCGCGCCGTGGCCCGCCAGTTGATGGCCCGCAGGGGGTCGCCGAGCCGGTACGGCCGTATGCCGCGCAGCGCCGTGGGGTCGCGCGCCAGCGAGTGGGCCACGGTCTCCTCGACCAGGGGATGGCCGGTCAGCGGTTCGAAGCCGGGGATGTCGAGCACTCTGGGCAGCACGGCGAGATCCTCGCGCGCCTCGAGCGTGCGGTCCACGCCGGCGACCCCGAAGGGATCGCCGGCCTCGATCTCGACCGGCCCGAAGCGGTGCAGCCCGCGCGTCACGCAGCGCACGCGGTAGCGTCGCCGCAGGCGTTCGTACCAGCGCACCGAGACGGTCTGGACGAACGCCTGCGTGCCGCGATGACTCACCGGCCGCAGCGCGAACCCCAGAGGCTCGAGGCCCACCGGCCACTCGTCGCGCACGTGCATCCACAGCAGCGGCAGCAGCTTGGCGTTGGTGACGCTCATCGTGATCTCGACCTCGCTGCCCCAGGTCACGACGTGCCTCGAGAGCGTGCGCTCGAAGGTCACGGCGGTGAACACCCGGCGGCGCGAGGCGACGACGAGAGCCGCCAGGGCCGTGGCCGCCAGCACCGCGAACACCAGCGCGTCGGAGTGCAGCAGGGCCGCCAGCACGAGGCCGGCGAGGCCGGCCCAGGCGATGGATCTCAGCCGCACGACTGCTCCCGGGTCAACCGGCGGCCGGTGTGTCCTGGCGGCCTTCTGCCGGTACGGGGACGGTCGCCACGACCTCACGCAGCACGTCAACGGGATCGCGTCCGTCGATGACCGCGTCGCGGGAGAGCATCAGGCGGTGCGCCAGAACGGGGGTGATCAGGTCCTGCACGTCGTTCGGGGTGACGTAGTCGCGCCCGGCCAGGGCCGCAGCCGCCTGCGCGGCGTGCTGCAGGAACAACGAGGCCCGTGGGCTGGCGCCGAGCTTGAGCGACGGCGTCTCACGAGTGGCCTGGGTGAGCGCCACGATGTAGTGCGCGATGTCGTCGGCGACGTGCACGGCGCGCACGGCCGCCCGCGCCTCGGGTAGGGCGTCCGCGACGGCCACGGCGTGCACTTCAGCGAGGGGGTCGCCGGAGCGGAAGCGCTCGAGCATGAGCGTCTCTTCGTCGTGACTCGGATACCCCATGCGCAGGCGCAGGAGAAAGCGGTCGACCTGTGCTTCGGGCAACGGAAAGGTCCCCTTGAGCTCCACCGGGTTCTGCGTCGCGAGCAGCATGAACGGCCGCGGCAAGGGGTGCGTGACGCCGTCGACGGTCACACCGCGCTCCTCCATCGCCTCGAGGAAGGCCGACTGGGTGCGCGGCGTGGCGCGGTTGATCTCGTCGGCCAGCACGATGTTGGCAAACAGCGGTCCCGGGCGGAACTCGAACTCGCCGCGCCTCTGGTCGAAGACCATCGAGCCCGTCACGTCGGCGGGCAGCAGGTCGGCGGTGCACTGGACTCGCGAGAAGCTCAGGCTCAGGGCGGCGGAGACCGTGCGCACCAGCAGGGTCTTGGCGACACCGGGCACGTCGTCGATCAGCACGTGCCCGTCGGCCAGCAGGGCCACCGTGATGAGGCGCGTCTGGTCGGCTTTGCCGACGATGACGCGCCCCACCTGGTCGGCGACCGCGCGGCCCAGCTCGACGGGCGCGCTCGAGGAGATCGGGGTGGTGTCGTGGTCTACGGCGAGCCTCCGGCAGTCGCTGCGGTCCGCCTGACTCTACATCAGGCCGGCGGCGGTTGGCGAAGAGCGGCGGCGTCCCCGGAACCGCCCAACGGCGTGGCCGGCAGCGCCGCGACGCCGATCCGCCCGCTTGTCATCTTCGCCGCCTGGGTGTACGACGTTGCTCGCAAGGCATGGGCGACAGCCCCGTAGCAGCTGCCGTCCGCAGACCGAGCCGGGAGGGTCTCACGATGATCACCGCCGCCGACTTGAGGGACCGTCGCATCGCCGCACGGCACACAGACGATCCCGACCTCGCCGAGGCCGAGCGCCTCAAGGCACGCCTGGCGCGCGCCCGCGACAAGCGCGTTCCCCTCTACCTTTCGCGCGACGAGCTTCTGAGTATCTGTCGCTGGAAGCTGCGCGACCAGTACAGCCGCGGCGCCCGTCTGCTCGAGTCGAGCTCGGAGAAGCGCGTCAAGCGCACCACCCAGATGGCCTTCGCCTGCAAAGACAAGGACGCCGGATTCGAGCTCGCCGGGCGGGTGACGATCCTGCGCCTGCTGCCAGGGGTGGGTATCGGGGTGGCCTCGACCGTCCTGGCCCTGTGCTACCCCAGACGGTACGCGACGCTCGACTCTCGCGTCTGGCGGGCGCTCTTCGACGAGGAGCGCAGCGCCTTCGAAGTCGCCGACTATCGGCGCTACCTCGACCGCCTGAGCGAGCTCGCCGCCGAGGCCAGGGCGCTCGATCCCAAGGGCGGCTGGTCGGTGCAGCTCGCCGGCTACTACGCCTGGGACGACGACGAGGAGCACTCGCCTGACCGCCAGGGAGGATGAGCTTTCTCCCTCTCCGTCGGGCTCGCCCACGCCCGCCACCGCCTACGGTCGCCCGCGCC
>Ga0182027_10005145_pt1 | contig 19977 bp, 22 predicted proteins | sample 712E1DmetaG_FD_121300 | JGI IMG/M metagenome (GOLD analysis project Ga0182027, IMG submission 121300) | Permafrost microbial communities from Stordalen Mire, Sweden - 712E1D metaG (Illumina Assembly) | ecosystem: Environmental > Terrestrial > Soil > Wetlands > Permafrost | place: Sweden...
AGCGGCCTCGAGGCCGGCTACAGTCTCCTCTTCAGCCTTGGCAATATCCTCGACCGCGCTGTCCAGGGCCACGTAGACTCGAGCGGACTTGCCCCCGGGGTTCAGAGCCACCTCGCTTACATAACAAAATTGGATGCGAGGATCGACAAGCTCGCCCTCGATCATGGCGCCGATCTCCAGTCGCAACGTCTCAGCTACCCGGTCCTGATGGTGTTTTCGCCCTCTGTGTTCCGGCATAATTCCTCGCTCTTTACACGGCTAAACCATTCAGCATAACAGAAGCATAATAAAGGCCAAGGAGTTGCCACTGCACAAAACTCTTCCGCAGCGCAACGCTTTCAGGCGTAGCATGTGTAGTGTTTCCAGCGGTTTCATTGAAATTGAGCCATCAAGGGGATCAAAATCCATTGCCGGAGTGTGCATGCGTGCGAAAGTCCCTTTTGCAATCCTGTTTTTACATGTCGGCCTTTGCAGTCCTCTTCACATCTACTGCCGTCTGCGCATCCGGGACGGACTTCCTCAAGCATTACAAAGGGAAACCTTATCAGGACAGCCGCGATCGAGAAGGTGCACAGAAGATTCCAGGCGTGTTGCAATGCGCCTACTACGATATCGGCGGGGAGGGAGTGGCCTATCACGATACCGATGCCGTGAACCATGGGAGCGGGGAACTGAATCCTGCCAACGGAACTTATCTGAATGAGTTTCGCAAAGGAGAAGGCGTCGACGTCTCATACACCAAGGTCAAGCACGATCCGCAGATTGACGACAACCCATATGAGAAGGTACAGCCGCCCGCGAATTTGCTTTATGTGGGATGGACCGAGCCGGGGGAGTGGTTTAACATGACGGTCCAGGTTGCGCGCGCTGGCGTGTACTCTGCCGATCTGCTTTACACGTCCAACCGCGGCGGGACGATTGCGCTGGATGTCAATGGAAAGCCGGCTATCGGGCCGATCACCATCGAGTCCACCTTCAACCCATCCGATCCGGTGGCCTGGCGGCAGTGGCACCACTGGAACATCGCGCCTGGGATTGTGAAGCTTCGGCTACCTGCTGGAAAGAGCGTCCTGACCGTGAATATTCTCACTGGCGGGAATATGAATCTGGCGACCTTCGACTTCAAGAAGGTGAAATAATCCCGGCTGGATCGTTCAACCCACGTGTTGCCAGTCTGTGGCTGGGTAGGCCAGCTTCTGAAGTTTTGTGAACGCGCCGCTCAGCTTTCGATGTACTCCCAGAAAGAGTCGGCCATCTCGGCGCCGAGTTCATTCGCCATGCGGCGTGCGGCGCGTTCCACCTCTTCAATGAGGCCGTGCAGATAGTCGCGGGAGCGGGAGATGGCTACTACGCCAATAGTGGCCGATTGCCACGTGACCGCCTCGTCCAGCTCAGCCACAGAGATGTTGAAGCTCTGCTTCAACTGGTCTTTGATCGAGCGCACCACCTGCCGCCGGTCCTTGAGCGACTGTGCGTGCTCGATGCGGAGTTCGAGGGTAAGCTGGGCGACGGGCATGGCGTCACGGCGTTTACTCCGCCAGTGTACGACTGACCGAGCCGGACAGTTGAACTTTTTTCTTGAGAAAACCCGTATACCCCTTCCTGCGTGCGGCAGGGGTGGGAAAAGTGCCCTAATCCGCAAACTGTGCAAGTTGCTCCGGCGCCGGCTTGGGGGTGAACAGGCTGACCACCACCATGGCAACCACGGCCGCAACCAGTGCGGGGAAGATGGCGTCGCGCGCAGCCAGAATGGGCGGGAAGATTGCCTTCACTGCAGGTATGTCCCAGGCCAGAGTGACCGCGGTGCCGCTGGCGATGGCGGCTACCGCGCCCCAGGCCGTGACGCGCTTGGAGTAAAAAGCCGCCAGCACCACCGGGGTAAGCGCGGCGGAGTAAACGGTGTAGGCATAGAGCATCTTCTGGAGAATGCTCTCGGCGTAGACCGCCTGGTAGAGCGCCCAGCAGCCCAATAGGACGACCGCCAGCCGGGAGACGATGAGCACCCGCTTGTTCGAGGCCTTGGGCGCGATATAGCGCACAAAAACATCGTTGACCAGGTTGGTGGCGGGGGAAAACAGGTAGTTCGAGGCGGTTGAGATGACCTTGGCGAAGACCGCGCCCAGCAGCAGCGCTCCCATCAGGGCGGGCAGCCCGTGGCGGGCCGTATAGGGAATGATTTCGCGCGGATGCAGTGCTACTTCGCCGGTGGGGTAGAGCGCCCTGCCAAAGACGGCTATAGCCACGATCAATGTCTCCAGCAGCACGGTGCCCAGAATCCAGCCGACGACCGAGATGCGCGCGTCCTTCTCCGATCTGGCGGAGAAAAATTTTTGATACATCACCTGGTTGCCCAGCATGAGCAGCAGAACGGGCACCAGGAACTCCAGGCCGCGGATTACGCCCATGCCCACCGATTGCCGCACGTGATCGGGGCTCAACCGGTAGTTGCCCAGAACTTGAAAGTACTCAGTCGGCAACGACGCATGCAGTCCGTGCCATCCGCCTGCCTGAAAGAACAGCATGGGCGCGGCAATGACGCAGATAACCGTGACTAGGGAACCGATGGCCACATCCATATAGGCCACCGATGACATGCCGGCCATGGCCGTAGTGAGGATAACGAAGGCGGCGATGATATAAGTGCCCAGCTCCGGCGAGACGGTGTCGGGAAAGATAAGGTGCAGCACGTCGCCGCCGCCGCGGAACTGGTAGCTGGTGATGGCGACATAGGCGATGAGGATGGCGATGGTGCCCAGCACCCGTGCCGTCTGGTTGTAGCGGGCCTCGAGCAGGTCGGGCAGGGTAAATTGGGCGAATTTACGCGCCCTGGGAGCGATGAAGTAAATGAGCAGCAGCCCCAGCCAGCCGCCGGCCGGCTGCCACAACGCGGCAAAGCCGTTCTTGTAGGCGTTCTCCGCCCCGGCAAAGAGCGAGCCGGCGCCGATCCACGAAGTGAGCAGCGTGAGCACCAGGACTGCGGCTGGAAGCGACCGGCCGGCCACCAGGTAGTCGGCCTTTGTTTTTACCTGGGAGGTCCGATACAGAGCTACGGCCAGCAGCGCAACGACAATGATGGCCAGTACAGCAGCATACAGTAGTGACATTTGCGGGATTCCTCGCTGCGCTAACTGCGTTCTCGTCAGTGTACCGGATGGTGGAGACGGCCGGCCCAGGCCACGCTACCCCGGGGCTATCATCGGCTTATGCATACCCATTACAAACTGGGCGATATCCTCGCCAATGCGATTACACACGGCATTGGCGCGGGCCTGGCCGTGGCCGGCGCCGCGGTTCTTATCGTCGCCTCAACACGGGGAACGGCGTGGCACATCGTCAGTTGCTCAATCTTCGCCAGTACCCTGGTGCTCGTTTATCTCTGCTCCACGCTCTATCACTCGCTGGTGCGAACGCAGGCTCGTCATGTCTTTCAGATACTCGACCACTCATCCATTTACCTGCTGATCGCGGGCACCTATACGCCCTTCACGCTGATCTCGCTGCATGGGCCTTTGGGCTGGACTGTATTCGGTGTTGAATGGGGCCTGGCCGTCACCGGGGTTGTCTTCAAATGCTTCGCAGTGGACCGTTTCGCGGTGGCTTCAACGCTGGTTTATTTATTCCAGGGCTGGTTCGTGGTCTTCGCGGCCCGGCCGTTGATCCATGCCATCGGTTGGCATGGGATCGCCTGGATGGGCGCAGGCGGTTTGGCGTACACCCTGGGCATCGTCTTCTTCGCCCTGGACCGGTTGCGCTACTTCCATGCCACCTGGCACCTGTTCGTCCTGGCCGGCAGCATCGCTCACTACTTCGCTATTCTTTTCTATGTCCTTCCGCCGCGACCCTGAACAGTGGTCAGTTTTCAGTTGTCAGTGATCAGAATGCAGCGCCCCTGACGCCTGATCTCTGTTCCCTAATTTCTGTTCTTTCACAGGTTCTGGCGATTAGGCTGGTTCTTCTTGGTTAGGGTGCCGCGAATTCGATTGATGGCGACGATCCACGGAACCAGCACGGAAAACAGGAAACGGGCCAGGACGGCGCGCGGCCCGTATCGCCACAACAAACGCCAATCGGGGTGGTAGGCATACCAGATCTGGAGCGCGAGGACGGCAAGGAGTGGGAGAACGGCCCATGGCAGGCAAAGCAGGGCCAGCACTTGCGCGATGCAGCGGGCGGCGTTGCGGAACAGGCGCGCGGGACGAACGCGGAGGATGCCGTCGCTGATGGCATAACTGCCGAGTTGGCAGCAGGCCGACCGGAGGGTGTTTTGAGGGCGGTAGACAGCCTTGGCGTCCTCGACGAAGGTGGGCGGGGCCAACCGCCGCGCTTCCAGGTCGAAGAGGGTGTCTTCCCCAAAGAAAACCGACTCCGGGAAGCCGCCTATGCGCTGCCAGAGGTCTTTGGTAAAGGCCATGGAGCGGGCGGTGCACGACTTGCTGGGCGTGGATTCTGATAGCTTGACGCCCAGGAAAGGCGCGGAGGCAATGTCCCAGAGGGTCGGATCGGCAGTGTCCAGGCAGGCCCCGCCCAGAGCGTACTCGGCCATGCTGGCGACTAGGGGCGCAGTAATGCGGGCTAGCCAATCCGGCGGATAGGTGCATCCGGCATCCGTGCAGGCGATGAACGGGGAGCTGGCGGCAGCGATGGCCACATTGCGGCCCCTGGAGATGGGTCCGGGGCAACTCTTCAGGTTGCAGGTCTCGTCGCGGATGGGCAGGAGATTGGGATGCATGGTTCGGGCCTCAACCAGCCATTCCCAGGTGCCGTCCATCGAGCCGCCGTCCACGATAATGACTTCGGCCGGAGGAGGAATCTGTGCCAGCAGGCTGGGAACCAGCCTGCCGATCTCCTCAGCCTCATTCAGGACGGTGGCAACAATGCTGACGGGTTGCATGAGCGCAGTATAGCGGCGCGGGCGGGCCCATTTGGCGCAGGACCGCCGTAAATTGACCGGATTCCCGCTTTAACGATAGAATTGTAGAGTTTGGCGATGCACTCCGTTGAGGATGTGCAGGGCTATGCTGGGTTCACCGCCCTAAACCGTGGCGTGTGTGCGGCCCGCTCGCCCGTGACAGTCACCTCTGTATGCGCCCCAATCGTGCACACGGAATTTGATTTTGAATGCGCCTCGTTTTGTTGCCGGAGCGCTGGAGGGTTTGTTATGTACGCAGTAATTCGAACCGGCGGTAAGCAGTACCGTGTTGCTCCCGGCGACGTGGTGAAGATTGAGAGCGTGGTATCCGGCGACAATACCGTTGAGTTCACTGACATTCTGGCCGTCAGTGGCGAACCGGGAACCGTAGTCAGGCCGTCGACGGCCAAAGTAACCGCAGAGGTGCTGGGCGAGGGCCGCGGCGACAAGATTCTGGTCTTCCACCTGAAGCGGAAGAAGCAGTATAAGAAGCTGCAAGGGCACCGTCAAAACTTTACCGAGGTGCGCATCAAGGCCATCGAGGCCGACGGCGTGACCTACTCCGCCGCCAAGTAAGGCAGCGCAGAGAATCAAGAAGGGGAATCGGCAATGGCACATAAAAAAGGTGGAGGAAGCTCCACAAATGGACGCGACTCAAATGCACAGCGGCTGGGCGTGAAGGCCTTTGCCGGCGAACTGGTTACCGGCGGTTCCATCATCATGCGCCAGCGCGGCACCCGCATCAAGGCCGGCGTCAACGTAGGCAGAGGCTCCGATGACACACTCTTTGCCAAGGTCACCGGCCGGGTGAAGTTCGTGGACCGCGGCAACCGCGGACGCTTTGCCTCCATCGAACCGGTCGCAGCCGAGTAAGAAATCTCGAACTTAACAGAAAAGGCCACGGCATCGCCGTGGCCTTTTTCTCATCTCTCTGTAAGCTCCTACGATTCCGATTCCTTCTTCTTCAGATTCCGGCTCAGCACCCTCTCCACCACGCTTTCCACGTCATTCAGAAAGAAAGCGTCGGTTGACTGCTGCACGGCAACCTGGGTTCCGGTATGGCCAAGGGCAGAGGCGATCTCGTTCCAGCGATAAATTGTCGAGTTCGCAGGCATCACTACGGGCTGGCGAGCCGGCTCAGGCAAGGCTGCGTAGGCTACCCAGATGCCTAGCGCAGCCAGAATCACAGACTCGACGACAAACTGAATTGGATCAGTCAACGAAGTGTGGGTTGTCAACAATAGCGCTTGGATAAAGTCGTTGGCTGAGAGCACACCAAAGCCAAGAGCTATACCGAAGGCCATGTCGCGGACCGGCAAGTGCAACGCATTCATGCTTAGGCAAAGGAAGGCCAATAGGCATAACTCTAGGATGCTGACCGAGCGCATGAATCCAAGGGCAATATCGGGGATAAGCATGAAACCCTTATGCGCAAAGGAGATCGTAGAAAAGCTAACAATCACCGAGGCGAGAAACGCCCAGCGAAAGACCAAGGTCCCGAACCTCATCAGCCCCGAGAACGCCGAAAGCGCGGAGCGGAAGACCTCCATGCAGACGAAAAAGAGAAGCACGGCGCTGGCAATGTAAACGGCCCAATAGCCGAAAAAGTAGACAGCGTAATAGTTACGACCCCACGACTGGGATTGAATGTAAAGGACGGCCAGAAGCAATGGCGTCGAGGCGAGGCGCAGAGCTAAATAAGCACCCATAGCGGGGAAACGGCGATGGAGGCCCTTCTTCCAGAACAGGAAGGCAAGCACGGCCCAGAGAAAGAACTCTGCCACACTCATCACTGACATTGCGAGATGCGAAGACATAGAACCCCACACCATCCTAAGAACTCTCTTAGAATAGCGCCGATATGTCTCTACACTCAACCGTAAAGCGAATGTAAATATGACACTTTAGTGTCATCACACCAGCTTTTAAGGATGGATTAGTTACCACCGCTGCCGGGAGGGCAAATGCCAGGCCCGCATGTCGGAGTCGGCAGCTGGGCGGTTGCCGACTGGTGGCTCGGGATGGCGTGCGTGGTCGAAGACGAGACGGAAGCGGCAGCAGCGCCGGCAAAAACAACAGCCAGAGCAAAGACGCGAATAGCGAGTTTCATGGTTAGTAACCCCTTATGATTTGGATTGACAGGAAAAGCCTCTTCCCGCACACTAAAAGAGTACCGGATAACTACGCACAAGTCTAGATTATTCATAGACATAAACAACTAGTAATCAACCTGATTACTAATGTCACATTTTCCCAAGGGCAATCTATCGCAGAGAACCACTTTTACACCCTTACCCTCACCTCTTTTTCAGCCTCCCGGCATGGTAAAATAAAGCCAGACGAATTCGCGTGAAAGCCCTCGTTTTTCAAGCGGTTAATCCCCGAATTCCAACCCGGAATCGTGATCGATAACCGCGCCATTTTTGGCGTTAACAGCGAAAGCCTTGCGAACGGAATCCTATGGCCACTCAAATACCTGACGGTATTCCCCTTCCCGACGATAACGGCAGTTATACCGGCGAAAACATCAAGGTTCTGGAAGGACTGGAGGCGGTGCGCCTCCGCCCGGCCATGTATATCGGCTCAACCGGCGAGATGGGCCTGCACCACCTGGTGTATGAGGTGGTCGATAACTCCGTAGACGAGGCCCTGGCCGGCTATTGCAAAAAGATCGACGTCATCATTCACGTGGACAACTCGATTACCGTGACCGACGACGGCCGCGGCATTCCAGTAGACCTGATGCCGCTCTCCAACGGACAGATGATGCCGGCCGTGCAAGTGGTGCTCACCAAGCTCCACGCGGGCGGCAAATTCGATGCCTCCACCTACAAGGTATCCGGCGGTTTGCACGGCGTCGGCGTCAGTTGCGTCAACGCGCTCTCACAGGAGTTCAACGTTGAAATCTGGCGCGACGATCACACCTGGGAGATGGACTTCAGTTGCGGCGATCCCGTTGGCGAACTGCGCCAAGCTGGCACCAGCAAGCGGCGCGGGACCAAGATACATTTTCTGCCCGACAAGAGCATCTTTGCCGCCACTGAGTTCAACTACGACACGCTCGCCCAGCGGCTGCGCGAGATGGCCTTCCTGAACAAGGGCCTGGAGATTACGCTCACCGACGAGCGCACCGCCGACCCCAAGACCGGCGACGCGAGGCGCACAGAGTTCCGCTATGCCGGCGGCATCGCTGAGTTCGTCAAGCATCTGAATCGCGGCAAGACCGTGCTGCACGACAAGCCGATCATGATGGAGGCGACGCGCGACAAAGTCGAGATCGAGATCGCGCTGCAGTACAACGACAGCTACTCCGAGACCGTTTTCAGCTTTGCCAACAACATCAACACAGTGGATGGCGGCTCGCATCTCTCCGGCTTTCGCACCTCGCTCACCCGCACCATCAACGCCATCGGCCAGCAATTGGGCCTCTTCAAGGACATGAAGGAAAACCTGAGCGGCGATGACGTGCGCGAGGGGCTGGTGGCCGTGGTCAGCGTTAAGCTGTCGCAGCCACAGTTCGAGGGCCAGACCAAGGGCAAGCTCAACTCTGACATCGCAGGAACGGTGCAGGCCTTTGTCAACGAGCGGCTAGGCGCGTTCCTGGAGCAGAATCCGCCCATCGCCCGGCGCATCATCAACAAGGCCATCGAGGCCGCGCGCGCCCGTGAAGCGGCTCGCAAAGCACGCGACTTAACGCGTCGCAAAGGAGCACTTGACGGCGGAGGTCTGCCCGGCAAGCTAGCCGACTGCTCGGAACGCAACCCGGAACGCTGCGAACTTTACCTGGTTGAGGGCGAGAGCGCCGGCGGCACCGCCAAGCAGGGCCGCGACCGCCGCTTCCAGGCCATCCTTCCTCTCAAAGGCAAGATCCTCAACGTCGAGAAGGCTCGTTACGACAAGATGCTGGGCCACGAGGAGATCCGTGCCATGATTACGGCGCTGGGCTGCGGCATCGGCAAAGACGATTTCGACGCAACAAAAATCCGCTACGGCAAGATCATCCTCATGACCGATGCCGACGTGGACGGATCGCACATTCGCACGCTGCTACTGACCTTCTTCTTCCGCCACATGACGGAGCTGATCAAGCGCGACAACATCTACATTGCGCAGCCGCCGCTCTTCAAGATCAAGAAGGGACGCTTCGAGCAGTACATCAAGGACGAGCGCGAATTTGTGAAGGTCATGGTCAACCGCGCGTCAGAAGGCATGATTGTCCGCCACGGCGAGGCCGCCAGCCGCATCGAAGGCGCCAGCCTCACTCGCTTCATGGGAATCCTCGACGAATACCTGGGCTACGTTGAGAGAGTAGACAAGCGCATCCGCAACGAGAAGCTTACCGAGATGCTGGCCCGCGCCGAACTCGTCCACCGCGCCGATTTTGCCTCTCAAGCTGAGAGCGACGTTCCGCCCAAGCTGGCCCTGTTGCACGAGCAGTTGATTGAGCTGGCCGACGAGTTCCAGTTCAAAGTGCACAAACCTATGGAGGACGAAGAGCACCACACATGGTCCATCTGCTTTACCGATGCGCAGGGCGCCTCGCGCTGCATCGACTGGACCCTGGCCTCCAGCCCCGAGTTCCGCCAGATGATGTCGAAGTACACCCTCATCAAGGAGTTTCTAGAGCCGCCCTTCCTCATCGAATACGCCGCCAAAGCCGCCGCCGCCATCTCTACCGAAGCAGATGAAGCCGAGGAGGCTGAAGGCGCCGAAGCGCAGGCTGAAGCCAAACAATCCCGCCGCGCCTCCCGTATCCCGCGCGAGCCGGTCGAAAAGCAGACCGCCCGCGAACTCTTCGCTTACATCGTCGAACAGGGCAAGAAGGACTACCAGGTGCAGCGCTACAAGGGCTTGGGCGAGATGACCTCCACGCAGCTCTGGGAGACCACAATGGACCCCGACCGGCGCACCCTGCTCCAGGTCAAGCTCGAAGACATCGCCGAGACTGAAGCCATCTTCACCACCCTTATGGGCGAAGACGTGGAAGCGCGGCGCAAATTCATCGAAGACAATGCGCTGGATGTGAAGAACCTGGACATCTAGGCCGACCGATTACCCTTCTGTCCCACAAAAGCCGTGCCACCTCAGCGGCCCGTGTACCATTTGGGCATGGCGCTGGTAGAGGTCAACTCGGTATCGAAGAGCTATCCCAGACAGGCGGGGCTGCGGACAGAACAAATCGCCGTCGTCGAGGATGTCTCCTTCACGATTGAGTCCGGCGAGACGCTGGGGCTGGTGGGAGAGTCCGGTTCGGGCAAGACCACATTGGCGCGGATGATTCTGGGGCTGGTCGCGCCCAGCCGGGGAAGCGTGCGCGTAAACGGCATCGACGTGACCCGTGCAACACGGGCCGAGCTGCACCGCCTGCGCCGCCAGATGCAGCCCGTCTTCCAGGACCCCTATGCTGCATTGAATCCACGCATGAATGTACTGGACATCGTAACGGAGCCGCTGGTCATCCATCGACGCGAGGCCGGCTTCAAGACTGGTCGGGCAGCCCTACGTGCGAAGGCGGTAGAGCTGCTGCGCGAGGTAGGCCTGGACGAGTCGGCGCTCAAGCGCCATCCACACGAGTTCAGCGGCGGGCAGCGGCAGCGCATCAACATCGCCCGCGCACTGGCGCTCCGGCCCCGGCTGTTGATTCTGGATGAGCCGGTCTCGGCGCTGGATGTGAGCGTGGGTGCGCAGATTGTGAACCTGCTGCGCAGCTTGCAGCGCGAGCACGGCCTGACCTACCTGTTCATCTCCCACTCCATGCCGCTGGTGCGCTACCTGAGCACGCGCATCGCTGTGATGGAGCATGGACGGCTGGTGGAAAGCGGCGAAGCGGTTGCGCTGTGCGCCAGCCCACGGCAGGCGTATACACGGCAACTGATTGCGGCCACCCCGGAGTTGCCAGTCGGCGCGGCCTGAGTCATCAAGACCGAGTACGAGCCTCCCAGGCATCGCTTTGGATCAGAACCACGGCATCGGACTCGCAATTGGGTGCACCAGGTCCCGATTTTTGGACCTGGGAAGACAGCAGTTGCTTCACGGTCTTTCCCCACTTGGGAACGATTACATCCGGCGCGATTTCGTTGAGGGGAATCAGGACAAAGGCGCGCTCGGCAAGCCGTGGATGCGGAATCACCAGACCCGGCTCGCTGATTTCAAGGTCGCCAAAGAGCAGAATGTCGAGATCCAGCGTTCGGGGGCCGTTGCGAGTGCCTACAGCGCGGTCTCGTCCAAACTCCTTTTCGATGGCCAGGAGGCTGCGCAGCAGCTCTTTCAGTTCGAGCTCCGTCTCCAGGCCGACAACGGCATTCAAGAACCGGGGCTGCGCGGCAAAGCCAACCGGTTCGGTAGAGTAAAGCGACGACCGGCTAATCACGCGGCCAAGAGACTCCAAGCGCAAGGCCGTGGCGGCCATCGTTGCCTCTGGTTCCCCGGCCCAACTAGCCAGGTTGCCGCCCATTCCGATGTAGGCCGTGCGCATGAATTCAAGAGTATCGCGGCAGGCGCAAGCTTTGTGTCTGAACGAGCAGGGAATGAGCGTCAGACCCTCAATCTGCTAGCATCCTTGTTGGAGATTTCAGGATGGATACCATCACTAACGCGAGCTTCGGAGCCCGGCGCAATGAAGATATCGCACTCGACCTGCTCAAGTTTGTCTCCGTTACGGCCGGCGTGGGCCGCCCCGCCGCGCCCTCGACCGGCTTCAGCGGCGCTACTGTGCCCAAGCCGGAGGAGCATGTGACCCAACTGCTCGAGCTATACAGCCGATGCCTGAAGGCCGTGGAAGGCAAAGGAGCAACGCAATAGCCGGCGAGCCCATCTTGCGCGTTGCCGTTGCCGGGGCCGGAGCCTTCGGCAAGAACCATCTCCGCGTCTATCGCGAGTTGGAGATGGCCGGGCAGGGCGTCGCCCTGGTTGCCGCCGTCGAGCCGGATGCGGGCCGCGCCGCCGAAGCCGCTGCCAAGTACGCGATTCCCGTTTTTGCGACGGTGGACGAACTGCTGGTCGCCGATCTGAAGCTGGCCGCGGCTACGGTTGCAGTTCCCACCGTGCAACATCATGCGGTTGCTTCTGCGTTGCTCGATGCAGGGCTGGATCTACTGGTCGAGAAGCCGCTGGCCGCGAGCCTTGCCGAGGCCGACGATCTGATTCAGAGAGCGGAAAAACGCAAGCGCATCCTGCAGCCGGGCCACCTGGAGCGCTTCAATCCCGCGGTGATGGCCATCGAGCCGCAACTGCGCCGGCCCATGTTCTTCGAGTCTCACCGGCTCTCCATCTTCACACCCCGCGCGCTGGATGTTGACGTGGTGTTGGACCTGATGATTCACGATCTGGATATCGTGCTTACTTTCGCTGCCTCGCCGGTGCGCGAGGTACGCGCCGTGGGACTGCCGATTCTCTCGCCCAAGGTGGACATCGCCAACGTGCGCGTGGAGTTCGAATCCGGTTGCGTAGCCAACTTCACCGCATCGCGCGTGTCTACAGAGCGTGTAAGGAAGCTGCGCTTCTTTGAGCCGCGCCAGTACGTTTCCATTGATTACGCGCGGCAGGATTTACTGGTTATCCGCATCGACGGCAAATCGGGCGGCACGTCCAATCTTCTAGCCTCACTTCCGCCACATATTACTGCGCTTATCCCGCCCCAGTTCGTTTCTGCACTGGCCGCCGGCAATGTCGATCCCGCTCTCATCGCCCAGTTTGCTGCATCCGCCCATATCGATCCGGCGCTCGTGGCTCAGTTCACCGCTGCTGCCGGACCCGCGCCCGGACTTTCCTTCGTCAAGCCGCCTGTAACGCCGGGTGAGCCACTGCGGCTGGAGATTGAGTCGTTTCTGGATTCAGTGCGCACACGGCAACAGCCGCGGGTGACAGCCCGCCAGGGGCGCAATGCGCTGGCGCTGGCCCTGGAGATTCAGGCCTCGATGGCTGCCCATGCCCATCGCGCCGGACTGGAAGATTTTTTTGCGCCCGGTGCGTAGAGATTGAAACTGCCGCGTTCTCTATCGGGCGAGTGGATACACTTGAGATTCTGAGGCCGGATCACAATGCCGATTCGCTGGATGAGTGAAGAAGATGCCCGCGAGTTTCTTCGCGCGGGAAGGGAAGGGCGCCTGGCTACCTGTGATGGGGCTGGACAGCCCTATATTACTCCGCTCAATTATTTGTATCGTGATGGAAAGATCTACTTCCACAGCAAGTTGAGCGGAAGAAAGCTCGACAACATCGCGGAAAACAGCCGGGTCTGCTTCGAGGTGAGCGCGGTTGCCAAACTGACGGTCTCGAACGATCGTCCGTGCGGCTGTTCCACGCGTTACACATCGGTGCTAGCGTTTGGCAAGGCGAGAGTGATCTCCGATGAGACCGAAAAGGCGGCCTGGCTCAATCTGCTGGTGGAACGATACGCGGAAGGCAAAGACTTTCAGCGTGTCGAAGAGAAAGATGCCGCCGGTTGCGCCATTGTGGAGATTGTCGTGGAGCAAATCAGCGGCAAGATGAACATCGATCCGGAGTAGGCCGATCCGGCCCTGTTGGCCAAATGGCTACCGCCGGAGTTGCCGGCCCCGCTCCGGAGCTGTCGTTCATCAAGCCTGCTGTGAGGCCAGGTGAACCTCTGCGGCTGGAGATTGAGTCGTTTCTGGATTCAGTACGCACGCGCCGTGAACCGCGCGTCACGGCCCGCCAGGGGCGCAATACGCTGGCGCTAGTTCTGGAGATTCAGGCCTCAATGGCCGTTCATGCCCATCGAGCCGGACTGGATGACTTCTTCCTGCCGGGTGCGTAAGGCAGCGTCCTCAATCGACACGATGCTTTTTGGATTCGCGGGCTGGTTCAGAGGTTCAGGCTCTTTCCCAGCTTGAAGAGTGCGGGGATGGACGCCACCAGAACGCCAGAGACACCAGCGCAAATGGCCACGGCCTTCCAGCCGGAAACGTACCCTTCCCTGATGGCAAATACCACCAGCAGAGATAACACCGGCAGGTTCAAGGCCGCGGCTGTTGCAACACCTGGCATATAGCTTCGCAGCGCTACGGTTAACGCAATGTGCGGAATCAGGACGTTAGCCAACACAGCAACCATATATCCAAAGGCCAAGTAGGTCCATATCGTCTGTTTGCCCGATCTGGCGCTCAGCCACGTGACGGCGAAGGCTAAGAATGTCAAGACCGCCACGGCAAAACGGAAGGAACCCGGCGTAACGGGGCTATGCCAGAGAACTGCCCGTTTCGACCAGCCCGGAAGCCAAATGGCTTCTTCCGTATTGTGAAGTGTGATGACAATCGGGAAGAGCCACTCCAGACTCTGAAAACTCATTTCCTTCTCCTTGCACAATGGCGTGGGCCGCACCCTGCGAACCACGCCATCCCAGTCAGGCGATGCCCAATACACGGTTCAAGAAGCCCACAATGTACTTCCAGACCAGGTAATAACCTGCCAGAACGGCCAGAAAACACGGCGTAATCAGCATATACGGCACCTGGAAAGCGTGGAACCATGTGACGCCGTGAGAGCCGAATTCAAGCACGTGCAAACATGTGGCCACCAGCGCTCCCGCAGGCGCCATCAGGAGAGGCAATATCGGTCCATGCATGCCGATGGACAGATGAGTGTGCGGGTGCGAACCCAGCCAGAGCATGTTCCACAGGCCGAAGAGCGAGGGTACTACGGCCATGGGAAAGATCATGGCCTGTTCTATGGGAACCGGCACCTGGAGCACAATGCGCACCACGATGAACATAGCCAGAAGCAGCGGCAAAACGAGTGTGGGCAGAAAAACTCCGGCCAGGTAAGCGCGAAGATACGGATGGGTATTCATTGAGTTCTCCTTAATTGCGGGCGCACTGCGTCCGCAGTGTTACAGGTAATAGAGAAAGACGGGAATCGACGCCGGAAAGAAGGCGGCGAAGGCCGCAAGGCCGGCCACCAGCGCCCAATCAAACCAAGGCGGCGCGACAGGCCTGGCGTCCATGCGGCGGAGTACGACGGGCCACAGATCGCGGCCGGGTTCCGGGTTGTCTTCAACCGGCGGCAGCGCCTGTTGCAACAGTTTCTTGATGCGAAGTTCATCGTTTGCATTCATGGTGTAATTCCTTGTTCTCCCAGGTCTTTTCTGAGCAAGCGAAGGGCGCGAAAAACACGCAGTTTTACAGCTGCCACTGAAATTCCAAGCGCTTCGGCTATATCTTTGTGCGGCCGCTCCTCAATAACAGCCAGAACAGCCGCGACACGCAGTTTAGGCGGCAATCGATAAAACGCCAGCGCGGTCTTTCTACGAATCTCGCCCGATATGGCTGGATCGGCTGTGGCTGGAGCCTGCAGTCCGACAGGCAACTCAGTCTCGGGGTGCTGGATTCGCAGCCAGTCGAATGCCGCACGAGTGGCGATGCGGCGCGCCCAGGCTTCAAACCCGCGCGAGGGTTGGAAGCGTGCGTGGGCGCGATGGATGCGCCAAAAGGACTCTACGGTTAGGTCTTCAGCGGCAGCCGGGTTGCGGACGATGCGGAGAATCCAGCCGTAGACAGCGCGCTGATGGAGACGGAAGAGCGTTTCAAAGGCGGCAATATCGCCTTGCCTGAAATCGTTCAAGACGTCTATCGATCCATTCCGCATCCCGTCTTCCCTCTCTAATCAGTCTTACGGGCAGGCACTGAGAAAGGTTACATCCTGTTGCCGTATGTCAGACGTCGAAGGCGGAAAAGCGGCCGGAATCAATTTCAGGAAGGATCTTTACAGCCTCGGGCGTTGGATTGGAATAAAGCGATTTTCCATTGGATAGACATCGCATCGCGTCCTGCTTGACAGCCCCTTCCCTGCGGCATTAGGGTTGGCATCCGGAGGGCAGAACAGGCTTTCACGCCGCAAAAGGCGTGAGGAGAATCGGCCCGTCTGTGAGGATACGATGAACAGTTTTGGATTTCGGATTGCAGCGGTAGGTTTGGCATGCTGTGGCGCGGCATGGATGGCTGGAGCGCAAAGCGCCTCAAAGCCGGCTTACCTGGACCCCGGTCTTTCGGCAGAGCAGCGCGCAGCCGACCTTGTGGGCCGGATGACGCTTGAAGAGAAGGCCACCCAACTGGTGAATCAGGCGCGGGCCATTCCTCGCCTCAACGTGCCGGCCTATGACTGGTGGAGCGAGGCGCTTCACGGCGTGGCCACGAATGGAACCACGGAGTTTCCCGAGCCCATCGGCCTGGCCGCCACCTTTGATGCGCCGGCTATCCACGAGATGGCGGTAGTCATCGGTACCGAGGGGCGCATTAAGCATGTGCAGGCGCTGCGCTCCGGGGAAAACACCTTCATGACGGGTCTGGACTTTTGGGTGCCCAACATCAACATCTTTCGCGATCCCCGCTGGGGACGCGGCCAGGAGACCTATGGCGAAGATCCGTTCCTGACCGCGCGCATGGGCGTTGCCTTTGTCACCGGCATGCAGGGCGACGATCCGCGCTACTATCGCGTCATCTCTACCCCCAAGCACTATGCCGTGCACAGCGGGCCGGAGCCTACCCGCCACACCGCCGACGTAACGGTGAGCAAGCACGACGAACTGGATACATATCTGCCCGCCTTCCGCGCCACGGTAACCGAGGCCAAAGCTGGTTCCGTTATGTGCGCCTACAACAGCATCAACGGACAGCCGGCCTGTGCCAACGAGTTTCTGCTTCAAGACCAGTTGCGCGGCAAATGGGGTTTCAAGGGCTATGTGGTTTCAGACTGTGGAGCCGTTCTAAACATCTTTGACGGTCACCACTTCAAACCGACCCAGGCAGAGTCCTCGGCCATCAGCCTCCAGCGCGGCATGGACAACGAGTGCGTCAACTTCTCTATGAAGGTCAACGACGATCACGACTACAAACCCTATCTCGATGCAGTAAAACAGGGCTTCCTGAAAGAGAGCGACATCGATGTTGCCCTCACCCGCCTCTTCACTGCGCAGATGAAGCTGGGCATCTTCGATCCGCCGGAGATGGTGCCCTACTCGAAGATCGATGAAAGGCTCCTCGACAACGCCGAGCATCGCGCCATGGCACGCAAGATGGCGAACGAAGCCATGGTCCTGCTCAAGAATACCGGCGTGCTGCCGCTGCGCACATCGGGCATCAAGATCGCTGTTGTCGGCCCTCTTGCAGATCAGACCAAGGTACTGCTCGGCAATTACAACGGCACGCCTTCTCACACCGTCACCGTGCTGGAGGGTTTGCGCGCTGAGTTTCCCGATGCAACCATCAACTATGTTCCCGGAACGCAGTTCCTGCTCAGGAGTGCGTCTCCCGTGCCCGCAGAGCTGCTGACCACGGACGGCAAGCCGGGCGTAAAGGCCAGCTACAGCAAGTTTGACTTAACCTTCGGCGCGGAGACCAAGCCAACCGTCCTGACCACCCGCGTGGAACCTGGAATCGATATTTCGGCCGCTCCTATGCCCATTGAAGTTGCAGGAGTGAGACCCCTAGGTATTCGCTGGGAGGCAACCCTGACACCGCCGGATACCGGCGACTACAACCTGGGTCTTCAAGCGAGCGGTTTCTTCCGCATCTCGGTGGACGGCAAGCAAATCACCTCGTCCTGGGGCGGCATCAACGAGACCAAGCTGGGGCGCGTACGCCTGGAAAAGGGAAAGCCGGTCCAGGTCCAGGTGGATTACGCAGTATTCGATAACACCACTCCTGCGGCCCGGCTTGTTTGGTCGAAGTTTGACCTCAACCCCGATCCGGCGGCTGTAACTGCGGCCAGGAACGCTGATGTAGTCATCGCCGTCGTAGGCATCACCAGCGAACTCGAAGGCGAGGAGATGCAGGTCAGTGAGGAAGGCTTCAAGGGCGGCGACCGCACCAGCATCGATCTGCCTAAGCCCGAGCAAGCCCTGCTTGAAGCCGTAGCCGCAAGCGGCAAGCCGTTAGTGGTGGTTCTCACAAACGGTAGCGCCCTGGGCGTGAACTGGGCCAAGGAGCACGCCAACGCCATTCTCGAAGCCTGGTATCCCGGAGAAGAGGGTGGCGCTGCTGTGGCTGAGACCCTCTCCGGCCGTAATAACCCTGCCGGACGCCTGCCCGTCACCTTCTACAAAGATGTAAGCCAGTTGCCGCCCTTCGAGGATTATTCAATGAAGGGCCGCACCTATCGCTACTTTCAGGGAACCCCACTCTATCCCTTCGGCTACGGCCTTAGTTACACCACCTTCTCCTACAGCGGGCTCACCGGGCCCACCAATGCGGTGCCTGCAGGCACACCGGTAGCCTTTGAGGTGATGGTCACCAACAACGGCCTCAGGCCGGGCGACGAAGTAGCCCAGCTTTACCTCGAATTCCCGGACCTTCCCGGTGCGCCGCTGCGGGCGTTACGGGCCTTCCAGCGGGTTCACCTCGAGGCTGGCGCTGCGCAGAAGGTGCGCTTCGAGCTGAGTCCGCGCGATCTGAGCATGGTGACCGATGCGGGAGTTCCTATTGTCGCTGAAGGCGAGTACATCGTCTCAGTTGGCGGCGGACAACCGCACAGTGGCGTGCCGGTCTTGAACCGGAGCTTCAAAGTAAAAGGCAAGCTGACATTGCCTGAGTAGCTACGATTGGGTAATGGCGAAGAGGGGCGCTTCCACTCTGAGGAAGCGCCCCTCTTCTTTGAGCAAGCCCGGTTCAACATGGAATCTCGGGAAATGCATCGCTAGCCAGGTCACATTGAATATACGACCTAGAAGAGCAAAGGCAAGAGCATTGCCGCAGCCACGCTGTGCGCTTTCTGTACACGAGAGAAGACGGGATCGGTTCAGCCCCGGCGCGGCAGGCTCAGGACTTCTTGAAATGCCCGAAGAAGGCAAAGACAAACCCTATTGCGCCGCCCACCAGCGGGCCGATGAGCAGAAATGCGCTCGTCGTATTCAGTGAATAGACCAGCGCCTGGATCGCCGCAGGGCCGATCGCTAGGGCCTCGTACTGCTTCCAGGGATCTTGCGTCACCGGCACAGGCGGTGCGAGGGACATCTCTGTCAACACGGCCGTTGCGGCCATCAGGCAGCTCACCACGGCGCTCCAGACTCCGGCGACCGAACCGATTCCGACACTCCCTGTCACCCGTAAACCGCGCAACCCGGCGATGCCCCAGAGAATTCCAGAAACCGCCAGCAGACCCATTAGCTCCAGGTTGGGGAGAAGGTCGTCCGATAACGCGGGCCGAGTAGAAAGCATGGTAGAGAGCAGGGTATATGCAACAAGAAGGATGCCGGCGAGCACTCCCAGCATGGCTCCTGTCGATAACGCCCTCTTGACAGGCCCTTTGGGGTTACCTGCGATCCAGAAAACGAGTCCGATGTAAGCCAGCAATGTGATAGCCGGATCGATGCCCGTGGCTCCGTTGAGGGGCAGATTGAGAACTTGTTGCCACGGCCACAGGTGAATGCCCAGAATCACCAGGTTGGCCACAGCAAGCAGAATCATGGGAGTACGCAGGGTTGGCAGCAGACGGGGGCCCATCAGTCTATCCTCGTGTTATTTATTTTCGAGAGTGCAATCCGGAAGAACTGAATCCAGCCCTAAGTCTAAATCTGTCGGCTCTGCCCAAGAGCGTGAAAAGGAACTGGATGAACCAAGACTACACACCTATCAACGCCGCGTTGCGATCTGCGGCGTCGGGCAAGGTTGCAAAGAGAGCTTCTTCGGCCGACGCCAAGGCTACCGGCACATGGGCCAGCTCCCAGGCCGAGCGATCTTTGAGCAAACGGGAAACCAACGCGGTGTGCATGGCGTGTCCGGCGCGCTCGGCCACTACGTGGCCCTCAATACGCCGCCCGGCCAGGGCCAGGTCGCCGATCAGATCCAGCACCTTGTGGCGTACATATTCGTCAGCAAAACGCAGCGGGCCGTTCTCCGGTCCTGTTGGGCCCAAGATGATGGTGCACTCGGGGGCGGCGCCGCGGATGAGGCCCATATCGCGCAGCCGCTTTTCGTCGGCCTTGTAACCGAAGGTGCGGGCCGGGGCGATGGTTGTGCCGTAGGTCTCAGCGGCCAGGTCTACGCTGGCGCGCTGGCAGCCGATGGGCGCGGGAAAGTCAATGGTGTATTGGATGCTGTAGCCGGAACCGGGATAGA
>Ga0182027_10005146_pt1 | contig 19970 bp, 14 predicted proteins | sample 712E1DmetaG_FD_121300 | JGI IMG/M metagenome (GOLD analysis project Ga0182027, IMG submission 121300) | Permafrost microbial communities from Stordalen Mire, Sweden - 712E1D metaG (Illumina Assembly) | ecosystem: Environmental > Terrestrial > Soil > Wetlands > Permafrost | place: Sweden...
AGCGCTCGTGTCGGAGCAGGGGGCCGAGCCTGTCGACTGCACGTAGCCCAACAGGCCATTCGACTGAAGCGCGACGGTGGACAAGCCGTTCCAAGCTTTCTGCACGGCAGGCGCGTAGGTTGCTGAATCCAGCAAGCCCTTGCGAATGCCCCAGGCCAAGCCGTAGGTGAACAAAGAAGTTCCGCTGGTTTCGGGACCATCTTGGCCAGCAAACCCAGTGCTGGAGCACTGAGTGGGATCGAAGAGGCTCTCATTCCAGAAGCCGTCCGTGCGTTGAATGGCAATCAGCGCCTTGGCCATGGCCTGGAAGTCCGAGACGTACGTCGCCCGGTGCGCATCGGTGGTGGGCAGGATGTCGAGGACTCGCGCCAGAGCCGCGAAGGCCCACCCGTTGCCGCGCGCCCAATAGACGCTCTTGCCGTTCGGGGCAATAGTGGGCTTGGCGACACCAGTTGGCGTGAAGTTCTTGTCGCGCCACCAGAGACCGTCTGCAGCGCTCCACAGACCCCCGCCTTCCTTGGTGCGAGCGTCGTTGTACATGGCCCACATGGCATCAAAGTAGGTAGTGTCATTGTTCAGAACCCCCAACTTGGCAAAGTTCGGCATTGCCATCTGGATGGCGTCCACCCACCACCACGCATTTGCGCTACCCGACGCAGGCTGAACCTTCTTGAGGTTGTTGACGGCCGTGGTGATGGACCCGATCTCGGTGGGGTCCTTATCGACGTTGTAGATATCGATGTAGGTTTGGCCACAACACATGCTGTTCGGTTCACCCGAGGTGTTGTTGCCATAGAGTTGCCAAGAGAAGGTGGACCCCCAGTTGACGATGTAGGTGTGGTAGCTGGTCTTCCTCGTCGCGTCGGTCTCCACGTCGTAAAGGCCCATGAGACCTTCAAAGTACACAGCTCGGGTCCAAAGGTTGGCGGCGTGGGAGGAATTAATGGCCGCGCCGGCGTTGGGATGCGCAGTGGTGAACCAACTATTCGCACTGCGCATGGATGCCAGGATCGCCGAAGCAGCAGGCAAGCCCGTCACCGCGCCGCCGCCGGAGCCAGTTCCGCCGCCCGTACCGGGCGCGCCGCCCGCGCTGCTTCCGCCGGATGCGCTGGAACCGCCCAACTTCGTTGCGCCGCCCGTGCTTCCGGTCGCGCCGCCGGTCCCGTTCGTGCCACCAGTGCCGCTGGTGCCGCCCAGGCTGCTCGTGCCTCCGGCGCTGCTGCCGGCCGCGCTGGAGCCACCGGTGACCGGCTTCGTGTTTCCGCCCGCGCTTGTTGCGCCGCCCGAGCTCGTCGCGAAGCTGCCGCCCGAGGCAATCGCGCCGCCGGTGCCTTGCACACCGCCGGTGCTAGACGCGCCGCCTGTCGTGGCCGCGCCGCCCGTTGCAACTGCGCCACCGCTCGTGCCAGCTCCGCCATGGGCCGGTGTAGTCGTGGCGCCGCCGGAGCCACCTCCCGATCCGGTCGTACCGCCTGAATTGCATCCGCTGGCCAGGCTGGCCGCGCAGCAAGCCGCGGCTAGCACGACAGAGAGAGTCGATGATCGCGATTCGGACGGAAGTTTGTGTGCCATCGCTACTTTGCCTTCGTTCGAGTTTGCCAATTTGGGGAAGCCAACGGATGCGCAGTGGCACGAGAGCCGCGCGCGGCTCGGCACTATACGCGTGAATTCGCCGCGCGTGAACTTGCAAAAAGGCGCGCTACGGCGTGCTGAGCGCGCTGATTTCCGCGGCCGTCAGGGCTCGGTTATAGACGCGGAATTCGTCGATATCGCCGTCAAAATAGGGATTGGCCACAAATTCCGATCGCCCGATCCAATCGTTGGGCATGGCACCCAGATCGGCTGGCCGCAGCGTCATCGTCGTATTGGTGCCGACCTGAACGCCGTCCATATACAAGCGACCGCCGGACGCGTCGAGCACGACGGCGGCGTGGTGCCACGCGTTCGTGGTAACCGCTGTCGTCGAAGTGATGTCCGCCTTGATTTCTGCGCCCGCCTCGGGAACCAAGCGGATCGAGAATTGAGGAAAGCCGGTTTGGTTCCACGGCATGAGATACATAGACGAGGTCGTGCTGCTTGCGCCGAAGTCGAAAACGCGCTGAAAGCTGAGAGTGCTGTTGCCCTTGAACCACGCGGCGATCGTCATCGTGCGCGTCGAGGACAGCAGCCCGGCCGGCAGCTCGACGTAGCCGCCCGAGGCGCCGCCATCGATGCCGTTGGTCGCCGTCAGGACGAGCGCGTTCCCGACCTTGCCCGGCCCAAAGGCTGCGGGGCCCACCAGGGTTCCGTTGTTGCTGTTCCCGGAGGAATCCGAAAGGATCGTGCCAGTGGTTTCGTCGCACTTGTAGTACGCCAAGAGTCCTGCGGTCGACACCGCTGTATCGACGACATCGGACGACAGCGGCGTGTCGGAAACAACGGCGACATCGGGCGAGGTCGGCGGGTCGATGGGAGCATCCCGAAGCAGCTGCGCCTCCACCGGCGCGGGGGCATCCTTGGCCGGCGGCAAATCCGAGGCTGCGTCGCCAGGGCTCGTGCTGCCTCCGAGGGCGCCTGCCGCGTCGGCGGTCCCGCCGCCAGCGACTGTCGTTCCGCCGCTGGCCGTGGCTGTCGTACCGCCGCTGTCCGCCGCAACCGTTCCGCCGGCCGCCGCGCCGGTCGAACCGCCGGTATCCGCAGCGCCGGCGCCGCCCGCACCAGGCCCAATAACGCCGCCCGTGGCAACAACACCGCTCGTACCGCCCGCTGCCAAGGCGCCCGCGCCGCCCATGTCGAAGGCGCCGGTGCCGCCCGTCGCCAAGCCACCGGTCGTGCCGCCTGCCGCCAAGCCGCCCGCAGCGCTAGCGCCGGTGTTGGCGGCGCCAGCCCAGGGCGGTGTCAAGTTCACACACGCGCTCGCCAGAAGCGCGGGAACAAGAGCAACCCAAACAAGTGCCGAGAGACGATTTGCTGCCATGGGATCCCCCTGCATAGTGCCACAAGCGCGCTCGACGGTTCACTATAACATTTGATTCGAGGGCTAACGGATGTGCGGGTCAGCACCCAAATTACGTTCGACAGCGGAGAGCGCGGCGAAGATCGTCCGTTCGTCCGCGGCGCCCAGCACGCCCTTGAACGCGTCGGACGAGGCAAACATCTGGGCCAACTTCGACAACCAAGGCAAATAGAGCTCGTCGTATTTCAGGCCAAGCACGAAGAAGAGATGGGTCGGCTTTCCGTCGAGCGCGTCGAAGTCCACGCCGTCGCGCGACCGCCCAAGCACCATGAAGGGCCGCACCACCTGCTGGGGATTGCGGCGCACGGTGTGGAGAAAGGCCACGCCATTGCCCATCGCACTCGGCATGATGTTCTCGCGTTCGATGAGCGCGCCGACGAACCAAGTCTTGTCGCGTACCAACCCCAGGCGGGTGGCGAGCCCGGCTAGCTCCTCGACCACAGCGGTCTTCTTCTTGGCATGCAATTCCGGGATGATGTGCTCAGGCTGAAAGCAGTTTTCGAGTGCCAGCATTTCTCGCGCGGAAGCATCCTGGCTGCGCGCGCCGTCGTGCTCGTCAACCAGGCGTGGCGTCACCCCCAGCATCTGGTCGTCCAACCAGGTGTCGATCATGGCCTTGCGAAAACGCCACTGGTTGCCGATCTTGACGCCCGGCAGAGCGCCGTCGGTGACCAGTTTCAGAACGGTCCGTTCGTTCAGATTTAGATAGACGGCCATCTGCTTGATGGTCATCAGCTGGTCGTCGCTTTCTCGTGCCCCGCCAGACTTCACGCGATGGCTCCTCCTTCCTTGACAGGTCAGAAACAATACGTAGACTTACGTCGGATTTCAAGGAAGTACATTCGTATGCATCCATTTACCAGTCCGCGCAACCCAGAATTTGCGCCCGATATTCACGGCGCGCGATGCACTTGACGGTCGCGGACGCGTCGGCGCTGCTGCGCACGCCGGAGAAGCAAATCTATCGGTGGATCGACGAGGGCGAGCTGGCGTGCAATTGGTTCCACGATCAGCCCAGGTTCAATCGCACCGAGCTTCTGGAATGGGCGACCGCGCGGCGAATGCCGGTCGCCATCGAACAGTTCATCGACGACGAAGACGAGTCTCCTCCGAGCTTCGTTGAAAGCCTGTCAGCGGGAGGCATTCACCGCCAGATTGGCGGCGCGGATCGCGAGGCCGTGCTTCGTGCCGTGGTAAGCGTGGTGCAGCTTCCTACCGGCGATCAAGAGACCCTGCTGCAAGTCCTGCTGGCGCGCGAGGCGGCGGGAACGACGGGCATCGGCGAGGGCATCGCCATCCCGCACGTGCGCCAACCTATCGTCATGGGTGGAACGCGATCCTGTATCTCGCTGTGCTTTCTGGAAAAGCCGGTGGATTTCCACGCCGTGGATGGCGGCCTCGTTCACACGCTTTTTCTTATGATCAGCGCCACGGTTCGCGGCCACCTGCAAAGTCTCGCCCAATTGAGCTCGACGCTGCGGGATCCGGGCTTCAAGAACGCGATCCTTCGCCGCGCATCGACCGAGGATATTTTGCGCGAGGCCGCCCGTGTGGAGACCGCCTTCCCGCGCCCGGCGCGCGGCTGACCATGGTCTGGCTACTTACCGCGATTGCGCTCCTCGTGGCGAGCGGCATCCTCGCGTTTCTCGCCTGCCGATGGCCGCTCTTGAGCACAGCAATTGCGACGGCAGGAGCCGTCATCGCATGCGCGCTTGGCCTGGTTCCTGCCGTTTCCGTGCTGCGCGGCCAAGCAGCGCTTGCGTCGCACATTTCATGGCCCGCGCCGACCGGAGATCTTCTTCTTGGTCTGGATTCGCTGTCGGCATTTTTTCTAGCGCCGCTATTTGTTCTCGGGGCTTTGGCAGCCCTCTACGGCCGCAGATACATGCTTGCGTTCAGTGGACATAAACGCCTCGGACCGCCCACGTGTCTTTTCAATATTCTTTTGGCTGCTATGGTCGTGGTCGTGTTGGCGCGCGGCATGGTGCTCTTTCTGGTGGCGTGGGAAGTGATGACCTTGTGCTCATACTTGCTGGTCACCTTCGATCATCAAGACCAGGAAACGCGGAGAGCCGGGTGGGTGTATCTCGTCGCCGCTCACGTGGGCGAGGCGTGCCTCATCGCGATGACCCTGTTGCTCGGGCAGAAAGCAGGCGGATTAGGCTTCGAGAATTTTCGCGCCATGCCGGTCGGCAGCGCGGGCTTTGGCGCGCTCATTTTTGCGTTGGCGGTTATCGGATTTGGCATCAAAGCCGGGCTTCTTCCCTTTCACGTTTGGCTGCCCGAGGCGCACGCGGCGGCGCCGTCGCACGTCTCGGCATTGATGTCGGGCGTGATGATTAAGCTCGGGCTGTACGGACTTTTGCGCGTGACGACCTTTCTGCCGCCGGCGTCGTGGTGGGGACCGGTATTGATGGCGCTCGGTCTCGGCGGAGCCCTGTGGGGGATCTCGTTGGCGCTTTGCCAGCGCGACCTCAAGCGCGTGCTCGCCTACTCCAGCATCGAAAACATGGGCATCATCACGCTTGGGATCGGCCTCGCCTTCTGGCGCGCCAGCCGCGGCGACGTCGTGCTCGCGGGGCTCGCCGCCTGCGGAGCCCTGCTGCACGTGTGGAACCACATGCTCATGAAGGGGCTGATGTTCTTCTCGGCCGGCAGCGTGCTCCACGGTAGCGGCAGCAAAGATCTGGAACAGCTGGGCGGTCTGATGAAACCCATGCCGCGCACCGGGACGGCCATGGTGATTGGAGCGGTTGCCATCGCCGGGTTGCCGCCACTCAATGGCTTTGTCAGCGAGTGGCTGATCTACTTCGGCCTGATGGGTTCGTCGCGGGGCGGGGTCGCCAGCGTCGCAGCGCTGCTGGCCACCGGGCTGTTCGCCTTTGTTGGAGCCTTGGCCGCGCTGTGCTTCGTGCGCCTTGTTGGGGTGGCCTGCTTGGGCGAAAGACGAGGCACCGCAGCCCACAAGGCCCACGAGTCGCCAATCGGAATGACTGGCCCGATGGGACTGCTTATTCTGGGTGTCGTGGGATTGTCGATTTTTCCTCAAGTGCTGTTGCAAGTATTTCCCGGTGTATTGCACGAATTATTTGGTCTTCCCGTGGCCGAACAATTGCAACATGTGCAATTGTCGGTAGCTCGCTTGGGAATGGTCAACGCCGCTCTGCTGGCTGGACTTGCCGCGGCCGCGGGTCTGTGGGCGCTACTCCGTCGTATGCGCACGCCGTCGGTCGAGTCGATTGCGTCGATTGAACCGTCGATTGAAACTTGGGGTTGTGGCTACGCCGCCCCCACGGCGCGCATGCAGTACACGGCGCGATCTTTTTCGGAGTTGGTTTGCGATCGGCTCTTTCCGTCCTACCTGCGCGATCTGACCGCCAAGAAAATGCCTGTGGGTGCGTTTCCGGCGCCGGGAGAATTCTCCAGTCAACACAAGGATCCGCTTACTCGCACTGTGTACGAACCGTTCTTCCTCCGCTGGGCGGACCGTTTCGCTCGCTTGCGCTGGGTCCAACAGGGCGCCCTCCACATTTACCTGCTGTATATCTTCGTCGTAGCCGTGGTGGCGCTCGGATGGGTGTCATGGAGCACGTGGCTAGCGTCATGAGCGAATGGCTTGTCATCGCTGGGGCAATCCTGGCCGCGGCGAGCGGCGTGCCAGGCTTGTTCGTCGGGCGAAACAGTCCCGCAGGCGAGCGCTGGGCGACAGCCATGCTGGTGGCGGCCGCCATCAGCGGCATCACCGGAGCGGTGTTGGCAACCATCGGCGCGTCCACCGGAATCGATCTTGCCTGGCCCGTGCCCGGCGGACGATTTGCTGTGAAAATCGACGGCCTTTCTGCACCGTTTGTCGTGCAAATCTTTCTACTCGCGACGGTCGGATCGGTTTACGGACTTGGCTATTGGAGCCAATCGGACCACACGCGCGACGGAAGAAAGCTTCGACTCTTCTACGGACTGATGGCCGCCAGTATGGTGTTGCTGGTTTGCGCACGCAACGCCATGCTGTTCATCGCGGGCTGGGAAATCATGGCCATGGCTGCCTTTCTGGCACTGACCGCACAGGACGACCAGAAAACCGTGCGCGATGTCGGCTACCTCTACATGGCTGCCACGCGCCTCGCGACCTTGTGCCTGTTCGCCATGTTTGCCGTGCTGTTCGTCAGCACCGGCACATTCGACTTTATCGCACCGTCTACCACCATTTCGCCACGCGCGGCGAACGCCATCTTTCTTCTGGCGCTGGCCGCCTGTGGCCTCAAAGCCGGCATAATGCCAATGCACGTTTGGTTGCCCGGCGCCCATGCCAGCGCGCCCAGCCACGTTTCGGCCATCATGTCCGGCCTGCTCATCAACATAGGCATCTACGGGCTGCTGCGAGTGTTCTCCCTCTTCCCGCACCCACCTTTGTGGTGGGGACAGACCGTCTTGGTCCTAGGCGCAATCTCGGGAGTTCTAGGCGTGGCCTTCGCGATAGGCCAGCACGACTTCAAGCGGCTGCTTGCCTACCACAGCGTGGAAAACATCGGCATTATTTGTTTGGGAATTGGCATCGCGCTGATTGGGCGCTCGCTAGGCAACGACGTCTTGCTGGTGCTCGGCATCGGCGGAGCAATTCTTCACGTTTGGAACCACGGTCTATTCAAAGCGCTGCTCTTTCTTTCAGCCGGCTCGGTGCTACACGCTACCCACACTCGCGAAATCGATCAATTGGGGGGCCTTGCCAAACGTATGCCATGGACCGGCGCCGCCTTTCTGATCGGAGCGGTGGCCATTTGTGGTCTGCCGCCGCTCAATGGTTTTGTCAGCGAGTTGTTGGTCTTCCTCGGTCTCTTCCGATCGGCGGCCTTACCCAAGGGAACACTCTGGCTGGCCGGCGCGCTTGGAGCACCGGCCCTGGCGCTCATTGGCTCGTTGGCGCTGGCATGTTTTGTCAAGGCCTTCGGTGCCATGTTCCTCGGCGAGCCTCGATCCAACCATGGCAGCGTCGCAAAGGAGGCTGGCCGCCTCATGCTGGGACCAATGGCGGCGCTTGCGCTGTTGTGCCTCATCATTGGTGTCGTGCCGTGGGCCATTGCGCCGCTGCTCGACTCGGCGGTAGCCGCGTGGGCGCCGGAGCGCGCGGACACCGTACAAACGTTGCTGCGACTGGCGCCGCTAAGCTGGATTTCCATTCTCAGTTCCCTGTTGCTTGTGTGCCTCGCCGTCGCCTTCGTGCTGCTGCGCGCTCGGGTGCGACTGTCCAGCGTCGGCCAGGCGAACGGTCCTGTTGGCACTTGGGACTGTGGCTACGTCGCGCCTGGGCCGACCATGCAGTATTCGTCATCGTCATTTGCGCAAACAATCGTTGGGCTGTTTTCCTGGGCCCTTCGCCCCAATGTCCACAATCCAGGCACGCACGACCTGTTTCCACGCCCGCAGACCTTCACCAGTGAAGTCAAGGATCCAGTGCTGGACGCGTTTCTCATTCCAACCGTCCAGCGCGGCAGCAGCGCAGCTCGCTGGTTCAAGTGGCTCCAGCGCGGAAGCCAGCAGGCCTATCTTCTTTACATCTTGCTGGCACTCATCGTTCTCCTCCTATGGCAATAAGGGACGCCTTGGATAAGATTCATATCCCAGTTCATCTTGCAATTCACATGGCCCTGATTTTGGCCATGCCCCTGCTCTTGCTTGGAGTCATCAACAAAACCAAGGCCGCTTTCGCCGGCAGGGTTGGGCCGCCGCTATTGCAAGGCTACTACGACGTCATCAAGCTGTTGAAAAAGGGGTCGGTCTTCAGTCGCACCACGACGTGGTTGTTCAAGGCCGGCCCTGTCGTCGCGCTCACGACGGCACTCTTTGCCGCTGTTCTTGTGCCGCTCGGCGGTCATCCCGCGCCGCTCTCGTTCGAGGGCGATTTGATCCTGTTCGCGTATCTCTTCGGCCTCGGCCGCTTTTTCACCATTGCTGCGGCCTTGGACACGGGCTCCTCCTTCGAAGGCATGGGCGGCGCGCGCGAGGCCACCTTTTCCTGTCTTGCCGAGCCCGCGCTCTTTTTCGGACTTATCGTGCTCACCCGGCTCTCCGGCTCGCTATCGCTCACAACCATGGTCGGGCCCGGCCTTGGCGAAGGCTGGCGGCACGGCGGCGCGTCCTTGGTTCTCGTCGCGGCTAGCCTGTTCATCGTTCTGCTGGCGGAAAACTGCCGCATTCCAGTGGACGACCCCAACACCCACCTCGAGCTCACCATGATCCACGAGGTCATGGTGCTTGACCACGGTGGCCCGGCCCTTGGAATCATTCACTACGGCGCCGCGCTGAAGCTTTTCGTTCTAGGGGCGATTGTCGAACGCATCGCGATTCCGTACAGCACCAACCCTTGGGCCAGTTGGGGTGTCTTCGTAGCAGGTATGCTTCTCTTGGCGGTGCTGATCGGTATTGTGGAGTCCACCATGGCTCGTCTGCGCATGGCTCAAGTTCCCATCTTATTGGTGGCGGCATGTCTATTGTCTGCCCTTGGCATAGTCTTGGTCGCGAGGTAGTCCCCATGCACGGCTTGGTCGATCCATTGTTGGTCTCGGTCCTGCTCTTCAACCTGTTCATATTGGGCACGAGCCGACTGCAAGCAGTAGTCAACGGCTCGGCCATTCAGGGCGTCCTGCTTGGCGTGCTCACGCTGTGCGTCCACCAGACTTTAGGCTTCTGGGCAATTCTGTTCACTCTGGTCGCCATTCTGATCAAAGCGATGCTGATCCCAGGCATGTTGTTGCGCGCTCTCCGCGACGCAGCTATTCGCAGGGAGGTTGAGCCGTTCATTGGATTCTTGCCTTGTCTATTGCTGGGAGCGCTCGGCACCGGTGCGGCGCTGGTTTTTGCCGGAACGCTGCCGCTGGCCAAAGAACACGCCGGCTCGCTCCTCGTGCCGGCCTCCCTTGCCACGGTGTGGACGGGGTTCTTGATCCTCACCACCCGTCGCAAAGCCATCAACCAGGTCGTCGGCTATTTGCTGCTGGAAAATGGAATCTACATCATGGGACTTACCCTCGTGGATGCCATGCCCTACATGGTCGAGATGGGCGTGCTGCTCGATCTATTCGTCGGCATCTTTGTCATGGGCATCATTCTGAACCACATCAGCCGAGAATTTTCGTCGATGGACACGGCGCGCATGAGCGCACTCAAGGAGTGAACGATGTTGCTCGCGCTCGTCCTCGTGCCCCTTGCCTTCGCCGGTTTGGCTGCCCTTATCCGGTCGAGCCACACACGTCCATGGCTGCTGCCCATGGGCGGCAGCGTGCACATGGCACTTGCGGCGATCGCCGTGCTTGGCCCCGCCGCACCCGAAAACGCGTGGCTCGGCCTCGATCCGCTCAATCGCGTCGTGCTTGGCTTTCTCAGCTTGTTGTTCTTTCTTTGCTCTATCTACGCGCGCGGCTACTTGGCCTTGCGCACGAGTCAGCCTGCACGCATCTTCACTGCCAGCCTCTTTGTCTTTCTCGCCATGCTTACCCTAGCCGTCGAGGCTCAGCATCTTGGTCTGATGTGGGTCGCCGTCGAAGCCTGCACCCTAAGCTCGGCGCCTCTTCTCTACTTCAATCAAAATCCGCGCTCGCTCGAAGCGACGTGGAAATACATGCTCATCGGTTCCGTGGGGATCGCACTCGCGCTCTTGGGCTCGTATTTTCTCGCCTACTCTGCTTTACGCGGCGGAATGAGTACCTCGCTCTTCTTCAGGGACCTGGTCCGCGAGGCGCCCCACCTTTCGCACCCCTGGCTGCGCGCCGCCTTTGTCGTCCTCTTCGTCGGTTACGGAACCAAGATGGGCCTGGCGCCCATGCATTCGTGGAAGCCCGATGCCTACGGCGAAGCGCCGGGCTTGGTGGGTGCGCTGCTCGCTGGCGGACTTACCACTTGCGCTTTCTTGGCGATCCTGCGCTTCTTTCAAATCTGTATCGCCGCCAATGACGTGGCCTTCGCGCGCAAGATGATGATGACCATTGGGCTGCTTTCGATGGCGGTGGCGGCGGTATTCATGGTGCGCCAACGCGACTACAAGCGCATGCTCGCCTATTCCAGCGTCGAGCACATGGGCATCCTGGTGTTGGGGGTCAGTATCGGTGGCTGGGGACTGTTCGGCTCGCTCTTGCATTTGATCAACAACGGACTGACCAAGGGCGTGCTGTTTCTGGCCGCCGCCAACATTCATCGCGCCTACGGCAGCAAACGCGTGGAGGACGTAACCGGCGTAATACGCCGCCTGCCCATCACCGGCGTACTTTTTCTGGCGGGCTTTTTCGCCATTACCGGCTCGCCACCGTTTGGCCCGTTCTTCAGCGAGTTCACTATCCTGCGCGCCGCCATCGCTGGTGGGCACTACTTTGTGGCTGGCCTATTTCTGACCCTACTATTTGTTATTTTTGTGGGAATGAGCTCCACGGTATTTGGCATTGTCCAAGGCGAGCCGTCCGCCAAGGCCGTCGCCAGCGGCTACAAGGACAGATTCTTCACGACCGCACCCATTGTGGCGTTCCTGGGCTTGGTGTTGCTTCTTGGAATCTACCTTCCTGCACCGGTCAACGACTCCCTTCGGCGGGCGGCTGACTTCATCGAGATGAAGCGATGAACGCAAGAATGACAACAGACTGGCTGATCGTACGCAACGGAATAGCGGCCCCGCTAGGCAGCATCCCCGAGCAAACACTCGCCGATTTCCGCGCGGACATCATCGCCGCACCTGGCCGCAGCCGTCGCGTTGCTGCTCTGTTTGGCCGGCCGGTTGACAAGGCAATTGAGCTGGTGGCCGTGCTCGCCGCCGATCGCGAGGGATTGCTGGAGGTCGGAAAGACCACGATCGAAGCTGACAGCTTTGCCTCCATGACGCCGGAATGCCCCCAGGTTCACCTCTTCGAGCGCGAGATCGCCGAGCAGTGGGGAATCTGTCCCGAAGGCCACCCGTGGCTCAAACCCGTTCGTTTTCACCGCTCGATGCGCCCCGGCCACGATGCGTGGAACCGGCCCGACGATGCGCCGCTCATCGTTGGCGTCATGGATTTCTACCGCGTCGAGGGCGACGAAATTCACGAGGTCGCGGTCGGCCCCGTGCACGCTGGCGTTATCGAACCTGGGCATTTTCGCTTTCAGTGCCACGGTGAACAGGTCTTCCATCTGGAAATCTCGCTCGGCTACCAACATCGCGGCATCGAGCGGACGCTCATCGGCGGTCCCGCTAAGCGCACCATTCACACCATGGAAACCCTGGCTGGCGACACGACCGTCGGCCACAGCAGCGCCTATTGTCAAGCGCTGGAGAGCCTGTCGGGAACGCGCCCATCCGCGCGTGCCCTGGCCTTGCGAGGCGTGGCGCTTGAGCTCGAACGCATCGCCAACCACACCGGCGACCTCGGCGCTTTGGCCGGCGACATCGGTTACTTGCCGTCGGCTTCGTTCTGCGGGCGCTTGCGCGGCGATTTTCTCAATCTCACGGCGCACCTTTGCGGCAGTCGCTTCGGACGCGGCATGATTCGTCCGGGTGGGGTTGGATTCGACGTCGACGCCACCCGCGTGACCCAACTTCTCGAACGACTGGAGTCCGCGTACCGGGACGTTTCGGGCGCGGTCAAATTGTTGTGGCAGACCGGCACGGTTCAGGCCCGCTTCGAAGACGTGGGGCGGGTCAGCCTGGACACAGCCCGCGACCTTGGCTTGGTCGGTCCGGCCGCGCGAGCCTGCGGCCTCCGCCGCGACGTCCGAACCCATCACCCGACGGGAATCTTTCAATTTGTCCACATTCCCATGTCGACCATGCACACCGGCGACGTGTACGCCCGCGCCTTTCTGCGCTGGCTTGAAATCGAGCGCTCGGTCGCATTCATTCGGCAACAATTGCGAGAGCTGCCGGCAGGTGTTGCGCGGGTGGATTGCGGCCTTCTTTCCCACAATCAATTCTGCGTGTCGCTCATCGAAGGCTGGCGCGGCGAGATTTGCCACGTCGCGATGACCGACAACAACGGGCGCATTGGCCACTACAAAGTCGTTGATCCGTCGTTTCACAATTGGGCCGGGCTCGGTATGGCCTTGCGTGATCAACAGATTTCCGACTTTCCCATCTGCAACAAGAGCTTCAACCTTTCCTATTGCGGGCACGATCTCTAGGAGCACGCCGGCATGTACAAACTTCTCATTGAACGCTGGCGGCAGGGACATCGCACCTCGCGCTACCCGCGCGAGGCACCCGTGTTGCCCGATCGCTTTCGCGGGCTACCGATCATTGACGCCACAAAATGCCAGAACGGCTGCCGCGCCTGCGCCGAAGCTTGCCCAACCGACGCCATTGCCATCAACGAACGCAGCCCCTCAGTCGACCTCGGACGTTGCCTTTTCTGTACGGACTGCACTCACGCCTGCCCATCCGCCGCAATTCATTTCGGCCCGGAGTATCGACTCGCGGCCAATACTCGCCCCGAGCTCATCGCCACGGGAAGCGTTTCCAGTTTCGCCCACCCCATCGAGGAGCGCCTGCGCCGCCTTTTCGGACGGTCCCTGAAACTTCGTCAGGTCAGCGCAGGCGGCTGCAACGGCTGCGAATCGGATGTCAACGTGCTCGGCACCCTGGTGTACGACCTGGGGCGCTTCGGCATCCAGATGGTGGCCTCGCCAAGACACGCTGACGGATTGATTGTCACCGGACCCGTCACCGAAAACATGAAACTGGCGCTCAAGAAGACCTACGATGCGCTCACCCCGCCCAAGATTGTGATTGCAGTGGGTGCCTGTGCCATTTCCGGCGGCCCTTTCGTCGACAATCCCGAAGTCCACAATGGCGCCGCCAGCGTCGTCCCCGTCGACCTCTTCATTCCCGGCTGCCCGCCCCACCCCTACACCATTCTCGACGGCTTGCTCCGGCTACTGGGCAAAATCCAGGGTGGCACGCGCATGCCGCAGCCATAATCGCGGCGAAGAGATTACGCCCGGTTGGGCAACAGATACCAGCGGTCGGTCTCGGTATCGATTTCCTGAATTCCATCCAGCGGCACAGAAACCGTCTCCTTCATGGTGGCGCTGCCATCCGGGCCGAAATGCAATTCGGGAAACTCCACCTCGCACGGCGGATCGGTGTGCACCATCAGCAGCGGCAGATCCGTGTGCGAGCCGAGCAGTTTGTGCTTGATCCGGTAAGCAGCGAAATCCGGGCTCAGCTCCGAGCGATGGATCACGCATTGGGAAGCGCCCCACGCCAAATGAATGTTCGGGATTCGCGTCGGCGGCCGCCGAACCAGCACGAAGACGTCACCCTGTAGGCCCTTGGGATAGCGCTTGACCGACAGCGGGCTGAACTCGGCGGTCTTGCCGCTGATCTTGGTCAGGTTGTACACCAACTCCTGGCCGGCATTCTTGGCCAGATCCACCATGCCGATTTGCTCGAACTTGTAAGCGTCACCCAGACCCTCGGCCTGTGCCGCATCCACCGCCGCCTTGGTCGCCCATACCATGCCCGGCACGGTTGCGGGCTCCAGCCGGGAACAGGCCACGATGGTTTTCCCGAAGGCGTCCGACACTTCGTTGAAGGGGCTTTTCTCGATCAGCTCCACGTCGCCGTAGTGCACGGCGATGCGCGCCTGAAATGGCCACAATCCATACTCGCGCTGACGATCTCGGCCAGCCTTGGTGTTGAAGTGGTTGTGAATTCGCCACGCATGCTCGAGCGCCTTGCGAATGTCGCCGGGATACACCAGCAGCACGCCATCGCCAGCCGGCTTCACCACGTATTTCTTGGCCGCGTCCTCGCCCAGGCCGGCGCGTAGGTCGTCGCGAATACCTCTGCCCAACCGCCCCATCAGCTGATCGAACCGCAGCAGCGATTCGTGCTGGTCGACCAAGGACGAGTAGCGTTCCACGTCCGCGCACACGACCGCGGCCGGCTGTGGCCTGGATTCAATTTCTATGTCTTCGCCATTCATATTCATAGGGGTGCCCGAAAGGCGGGCAACCATAGCACCCCTGGCCGACATCGGCCCGCCAGCAAACGGGACTTGTGGGTTTCCAGGCGCTATGAATTGGCTTGACCATGCCGACGCTCGTCCTCGCGCTGTTTCTCGCCTTCTTCGTGCTGCAAACGATGGTGGAGGCGGGCCTGGTGCTGCTCAACATACGCCATCTGCGGCGCTTGCGGGCCGCGGGCGCCGAGGTTCCTGCGCCGCTACGCCAACACGTCGACCCGGAGATGGCACGCAAGAGCTCCGATTACACCTTGGCGAACGCGCGTTTCGCTCTCGTGCGCGGCGCGTATGGCGCGGTACTGACCCTGGTGATTCTCCTGTCGGGGGTGCTGCCGAGCGCGGCCGACTATCTGTCGCGCCACGCCCTCGCCGGATCCCACCTCTTCGTCGTCTTCTTGGCCGGACTCTCCGCCGTGCTTTCGCTCGCGCACCTTCCCTTCGGCCTGTATCACACCTTCGCCATCGAGTCGCGTTTTGATTTCAACCGCACGACCTGGCGGCTGTGGCTCGTCGATCGGGTAAAGGGCATTCTGCTCTCGGCTGCCATCGGCGTGCCCCTGCTCTACGCCGTTTACGGCTTCATGGCCTTGACCGGCCGGTGGTGGTGGCTGTGGCTGTTCGCCTTTCTGGTCGCCGTGCAGGTGGTGATGCTGTGGGCATTTCCCGTGCTCATCGCCCCAATCTTCAACAAGTTCGTCCCCCTTCCCGATGGCGATCTCAAACAGCGGCTGGAGACGCTGGCCCGCGACGCCGGGTTCCGCAATCGCGGACTTTTCGTCGTGGATGCCTCGCGCCGGTCGCGCCATTCGAACGCGTATTTCACCGGGCTCTTCCGCCCCCGTATCGTCCTTTACGACACCCTCGTCGACAAGATGACGACCGACGAAGCCGCGGCGGTGCTGGCCCACGAAATCGGCCACTACAAAGCCCGCCACATCCACAAACGTCTGGGGCTGAGCCTTGCCGGCATGCTTGTCGGGCTGTTTGTGCTCTCGAAGCTCATCGCCTGGCCGCCGCTTTTCCAGGCCTTCGGCTTTGCCGCCCCGTCCTTTCACGCGGCGCTGGCGCTGTTCTCGCTGGGTGGCGGCGCCTTCACCTTCTACCTCGAACCCGTGGGCGCGTGGCTATCCCGGCGCGACGAATACGAGGCCGATCGCTTCTCGGTGCGGCTCGCGCGCCAACCCGAGGCGATGAAGTCAGCCCTCATTCGTATGAGCGGCGAGAACCTGTCGAACCTGACCCCACACCCATGGTACAGCCGCTGGCACTATTCGCACCCGACGCTCCTGGAGCGCATGGCAGCGATCGACTTGTTTGCGGCTGCCGAGACAGCGCAACTTTCAGGGAACACGTGAATTGGGACGAGCGCGTTCACCCGCCTGCCATCTTCTGGATCCGCGCCACCGCTTCCTCCACGTTCTCGCGGAAGCCGAAGGCGGAGAGACGGAAGTAGCCTTCGCCGCAGCTGCCGAAGCCAGAACCGGGCGTACCGACGACGTTGGCTTCGCTGATCAGACGGTCGAAGAACTGCCACGAAGTCAGCCCTTCGGGCACGCGCAGCCAGATGTACGGGGCATTACTTCCGCCGTACACGCGGTAGCCGGCCTTGGCCAGGCCCTCGCGGATGATGCGCGCGTTTTCCATGTAGTAGGCGATGTTGGCGCCGACGGCGGCGGCACCCTCGGGGCTGAAGGTGGCGGCGGCGGCGCGCTGGATGGGATAGCTCACGCCGTTGAACTTGGTGGTGTGGCGGCGATTCCACAGGCCGTGCAGAGACACGGGCAGGCCTTTGCCGTCGCAGGCGTTGAGATCTTTGGGAATCACGGTGAACGCGCAGCGGGTGCCGGTGAAGCCGGCAGTCTTGGAGAAGCTGCGGAACTCGATGGCCACTTCGCGCGCACCGGGGATCTCGAAGATGCTGTGAAGCAGGCCGGGCTCGCGGATGAACGCCTCGTAGGCGGCGTCGAACAGAATGATGGCGCCTTCGCGCTTCGCGTAGGCGACCCACCGTTCAAGCGATGCCCGTGGCATCACCGCGCCGGTCGGATTGTTAGGCGAGCACAGATAGATGAGATCCACGTGCCCCGTGGGCAAGGCCGGGTCGAAGTTGTTCTCCGCGGTGGTGGGCAAGTAGACCAGCTTGGCGTAGCGGCCGGCGCTGTCGGCGCTGCCGGTGCGTCCGGCCATGACGTTGGTATCGACGTAAACCGGATAGACCGGGTCGGTGACCGCCACCACGTTGTCGATGGCAAAGATTTCTTGGATGTTGGCGGTGTCGCACTTCGAGCCGTCCGAGACGAAGATTTCGTCACCCTCGACATTCGCGCCCTGAGCGCGAAAATGTCCGGCGATGGCTTCGAGAAGAAAATCGTAGCCCTGCTCGGGGCCGTAGCCGCGGAACGTTTCCCGGCGCGCCATCTCGTCGGCGCCAGCCTTGAGCGCGTCCACAATCGGCGCTGGTAGCGGCAGCACCACGTCGCCGATGCCCAGGCGGATAATGCGCGCGGATGGGTGCGCGGCCGAGAAAGTCCGCACACGCTTGCCGATTTCCGGGAACAAATAGCCGGCCTGAAGTTTCTGGTAGTGGGTGTTGATCGTCGCCATGGTGGCCAACCATAGCGCTTTCTTTGCCAACGAGAAACGGTCAGACTGTCGAAGGAATCATGGCATCAAAATTCGAGGTTGTTCTTCCCCTGTTTCTTATCGGCACCGTCGCGGGCGGTCCCATCGGCGCCGCTGGCGCGGATCCCGGCAAAAGCGCCAAGGACGCAAAGGATCACCGGCTGATCGTGCTCGGTGCGCTCAGGGATGAGCTCGTGCGCTCGAAGCAGAAGCTGCGCATGACCGGCGAAGACGGTCCGTACTTCATCCGCTACCTCGTGCGCGAGTACGACGACTATGACTTGAGCGCCCGCTTCGGCGCCCTCTTCGAGGACAGCTACCAGCACGTGCGCCAGGGCGCGGTCGAGGTGCGCGTGGGCAGCTACCAGTTCGACAACACCGCCGACGATTCGTCCGAGAAGGCGTTCGACATCGACGACTTCGACCGCTACGAGCCGCCCATGTTCGCGCCCATGGACGACAACGTGGATGCCATCCGCGCCACCATGTGGCTGCAAACCGACGCGCGCTACAAGCAAGCACTTGCGGCCCTGCACAAGAAGCGCGGCTCGCGCGTGACCAAGATGGTCGAGGACGAAAAGATGCCGAGCTTCTCGCACGAGAAGCCCGCGCGCGCGGTGGATCCGCCGATCGTGTTGAAGCTCGATCGCGCCGCCTGGGCCGACCGCCTGCGCCGCATTTCCGGCCTGTTCAAGGCGAATCCCGAAATCTTCGACTCGCAGGTGAAGCTGTCGGTCGACCACCAGACGCGCACCATCGTGACCAGCGAGGGAACCGAGCTGGTGAATGAACGTCTGATCTATTCGCTGCAGCTGCTCGCCACCGGGCGCGCGCCCGACGGATTGCTGGTCAACCACTTCAAGAGCTTCTACGGCGCCACCGGAGCGGAGATGCCCGATGAAGCCGAGCTGGCGCGCACGGCGGCCCAGCTCGCCGACGAGGTCAAACGCCTGCGCCAGGCGCCCATGCTGGATCCCTTCAACGGCCCGGCCATCCTCTTGCCCGAGGCCGCGGGCGTGTTCTTCCACGAGGCGCTCGGCCACCGCCTGGAGGGCGAACGGCAGAACGACAACAAAGAAGGCGCGACCTTCAAGGGCCAGATCGGCAAGCCCATCTTACCGTCGTTTGTCAGCGTTCTCGACGATCCCACGCTGGCCAAGGTCGGCAACGTGTCGCTCAACGGGCACTACGGGTACGACGACGAAGGCGTGGTGGCGAGGCCGGTGACCCTGGTGGACCACGGAATCTTGCGCAACTACCTCAAGAGCCGCACGCCCGTGAAAGGCTCGCTGGAATCCAACGGCCACGGCCGTTCGGAAGGTACGCTGGATCCCATCGGTCGCATGGCCAGCACCATCGTCCGGCTGGACAAAGTCGTCACCTACGCCAAGCTGAAGGAAATGTTGCTCGACGAGATCCGCCGGCAGAAGAAGGCGTTCGGCCTCATCATCGCCGACATCAGCGGCGGCCAGACCAACACCACGACCTATGATTTCCAGGCCTTCAAGGGCATGCCGCGCATCGTGTATCGGGTCGACGCCACCACCGGCGAGGAAACCCTGGTCCGCGGCGTCGAGTTCGTGGGCACGCCTATCGGCTCGCTCAACCGCATCGTCGCCGCGTCGGATCAGACCGCCGTCTTCAACGGCTTCTGCGGCGCAGAGTCCGGCTACGTCCCCGTGTCCACCGTTGCACCTGCCGTGCTCATCAGCGAAATCGAATTGCAGCGCACCCGCCGCGCGCTGGAAAGGCCGCCAATCTTGCCCGCGCCTTGGCGGTAGTCAGCCATGAGCGACGACTTCCTCTATCGGACCGTTCCGGTGCTCGGCAAGCGCGTGCATCGCTACGCCCTGTCCGCATCCTACGGTCTCGACGAGGCGGGAATGCGCGAGGGGCTCGAACGGGGCGCCAACTACATCTTCTGGAGCCCGGCCAAGAAGTTCCTCAAGACCATCATCAAGGACGTCGTCGTCCCCAACCGCGAGCGCTTCGTCCTCGCCACCGGCCCCATCCTCGGCTACTTCGCCGGCTCCGTCCGCCGCGCCACCGAAAAGGCGTTGCGTGCAAGCGGCAGCGACTACCTCGACATCTTGCAGGTGTTCTGGGTCAACCGCATGTCCGTCCTTTCCAAGTCCGTGCTGGCCGAGATGGTGAAGCTGCGCGACGAGGGCAAGGTGCGCGCCATTGGAATTTCGATCCACGACCGCAAACGCGCTGGCCGGCTTGCCGAAGCAGGCCCGCTGTCCATGTTCATGATCCGCTACAACGCCGCCCACCCCGGCGCCGAGGTCGACATCTTCCCCCACCTCGAACGCCACAAGCCGATGGTCGTCGCCTACACCGCCACCTCCTGGCGCAAGCTCTTGCGCGCGCCCAAA